>Ga0180436_10000724_pt1 | contig 33480 bp, 34 predicted proteins | sample SS_ome_2_FD_132434 | JGI IMG/M metagenome (GOLD analysis project Ga0180436, IMG submission 132434) | Hypersaline lake sediment archaeal communities from the Salton Sea, California, USA - SS_3_S_2 metaG | ecosystem: Environmental > Aquatic > Non-marine Saline and Alkaline > Hypersaline >... | reverse complement strand
TTCTACATGGTAGGTAACATGGCTGAAGCTATTGCTAAAAACGATAAGATTAACGCTAAGTAATCTTAGTTCTTGTCTTATAAAGGATAATTATGGAACTTATGAAGCTAGAAATCGTCACACCAAACGGTGTGATATTTGATGCTGAAGTAAAGCAAGTAACACTGCCAGGGTCTGAGGGTGAGTTTGGTGTTTTAGCCAACCACGCTACTTTGGTATCGTTGCTCGATACAGGTGTGATCGTGATCGATAATGCAGACGGGAATGAGGTGGCGGTAGCTATCAATTCTGGTTATGTGAAGGTCGATGAAGAGAAAACAACTTGTATCGTAGATGGTGCTGTTGCTCTTTCTGGTGAAGATAGTGAACTTGCAAAAGCACTTGAAGCGGCAAAAGAGTTACTTAAGAGTACAGAAGCTTCTAATACAGCTATTGCTGCAGCAGTAAGCAAAGTTGATCAAATTGGAAAGTCTTTCTAAATTGGACTCTCTCGCTACTTATTTCTTTGAAAGCAGTGCAATCACTATTTTTGTGCTGCTTTTACTCTCAGTCTATTTTATTGTTACATTTTGGGTATTTCTTGATAGATACTACATCTTGAATTCTCGTATCCGATCTGAAGCAAAATCACTTAAATCACTCTATACAGGTCAGTCAAAATCAGTGGCAAGCAATTCACTTATTTTTACTTATCTGTCCCGTGTCAATACGCCAAATAAAGCGATACTTGAAGCAGCGGCTTCTGATGCGATACGTGTTTCTACCAAAGGGCTTACATGGCTCTCTATCATCGCTTCGACTTCACCGTTCATTGGTCTTTTTGGTACGGTTGTAGGGATACTTGAGACATTTACACAATTAGGATCACAGTCAAGTGCTTCACTGAGTGTTGTAGCACCAGCAATATCTGAGGCCCTGATCGCTACAGCAGCAGGTATCGGTGTAGCGATATTTGCTTACTCTTTTCACTTGATCCTGAAGCGTAAAGCGTATGAACTCAGTTCATTGCTCTCTTCTCAATCTGAAGTGATACTTTCTCAGGTCAGCGGGGACTAAGAATGTTTAGTTGGGATGATAATCCAGACTTGAACATTACGCCTCTTGTGGACGTTATGCTTGTATTGATGGCCATACTTATGGTTACAGCCCCCACTATTACCTTCCAAGAGCAGATCACACTTCCGCAAGGCTCAAAGACCATCAAGGTTGAAAAACCAAAGACACTTACGATTCGTATGGATAAAGATAAAAAGATCTATCTGGGTAAAGATACCTACAGTTTTGATACCTTCGCAGATGATTTTGTGAACCAGTCTGTGAAGTTCAACAAAGATTCTGAAGTCTATATACGAGCAGATGAAGCCCTGCAATATAAAAGTGTGATGTATCTTCTTAAGAGCGTCAAAGCAGCAGGCTTTGAGAAGGTCTCTCTCATAACATTATGATCAAGAAGTCTTCTACGGTCATATCAGGCGTATTGGCTTTTGGTATATACTTTGCTGTCATCGGGGTAGTTCTCTTTTATTTTGGTACGCGAGAACAGAAAAAACCTGTACATTTTGTGAAAAAAAATGAAGAGCGTATCCGTGTTTCTATGAGTACCCCTAAACCTGCTCCTAAAAAAGAGGTCAAAAAACAACCCAAAAAAGTAGTAAAACCTAAGCCTAAACCCAAACCAAAAAAAGTCGTCAAAAAGAAAGAAGTGAAAAAAAAGGTCATCAAAGAGAAAGTGGTGAAGAAAGCAAAGGTTGTTAAAAAGAAAAAAGATGTCAACACAACCAAACCTAAAAAGGTCAATAAACCAAAAGATCTCTTTGCAAATGTCACTTCTAAAAAGAAAATAGAGAAACCAAAGCCTAAAGTAGAGAAAAAACCTGTAGAACCTAAAAAAAAGAATATAATAAAAGCATCTGAAAAGATCAGTGCCACAGAGTTGGTATCTAAATCACTGAGTGATCAAAAGAAGAGTGATTCAGGTATAGAGAATGCCTATTTAGCGATGATCGAGGAGAAACTCAAGGGTTGGCCTGCTCAAAGTGAATATGCTGGAGAGAAGGCTAGAGTGCTGATAAAGGTAGAACCTAGCGGAGTATTCAGGTTCAAAGTGATCTCCGCTTCAGGAAATGAAGCGTTCAACACTGGACTTATTGATTATTTAAAACAGTTACAGAAGATCGGATTTGGTCCACATAAGGGGAATAGACCTTATGAGTTGGATGTAGAGTTTATAGCAAAAGAGTAGGGTAGAAGATGAGTAAAAGAATTGCATATCAGGGGGTACAGGGGGCATATTCAGAGCAAGCCTGTAAAAATGCCTATGAAGGATATGAAACCATTGCCTGTGACACGTTCCAAGAAGCGATGTGGATGGTAGAACGTGGAGATGCAGACCTGGCGATGATCCCTTTGGAAAACTCCACGGCTGGAAGAGTAGAAGAGATCTATAGGCTGATCCCTAAAATGTCACTGCATGTGATCGCTGAACATTTTGAGCCTATCGTCCATTGTCTTCTTGCCCTACCAGGAGTAAAGATAGAAGCGTTGAAATATGTTGCTTCTCATCCACAGGCATTGGCGCAGTGTCATAATAATATCCTCTCTTTGGACCTTAAAGCTGAGGCAAAACTTGATACTGCTGGTGCAGCCAAAGAGTTAGTTGAGCTAAATGATCCGAGCAGAGCAGCTATTGCATCAAAACTGGCTGCAGATATCTATGGGTTACACATATTAAAAGAGAATTTTGAAGACAAGCATGGAAATACAACACGTTTCTTCATACTCTCTGCCAAAAACCAGGTACCGCCATATGAACAAAATAAAAGATATATCACCTCATTGGTATTTCAGGTACAGAACATACCTGCAGCACTCTATAAGGTCCTTGGTGGTTTTGCAAGTAACGGTATCAACCTTTTAAAGATCGAGAGTTATATGGGAACACACATGCTCACAGGAAGTCAATTCCATATCGATATTGATGGGCATATTGATTCAGATATTATGAGAATTGCGTTAAGAGAAGTCTCATTTTTTGCAGAAGATGTCAGGATCCTGGGCGTTTATGAGAGTCACAGGAACCATCAGATCGAATATACGATCTAATGCAAGTTGACTATAAGATGTTCTGATCAAGTAGTTGATGCTTTGGCGGTTAAATATTTGGTTACAAACAGCTGCTTTGGAATAGGTTGAGAAAAATGGAAACCTTGATATACTAGTGTATTATCGAGATTATATAGTATCTCTTTTTGCTTTTGGTTTTCAATCCCCTCTATGACTAAAGTATAATCAAACTGCTGTGCAATGTGGAATATGGTCTTGATAAGTGAAATATCAGAAACTTTGTTTTCGATATTCAATACAAACGACTTGTCTATCTTGATGGCATCAAGTGAGAGGTTTTGAATATAAGAGAGTGAAGAGTATCCTACTCCAAAATCATCTATGGCAAACCTGACACCACTTTCCTGCAGATGTGAAATAACCTCTTTAGTATTTTTGAAGTTTTCGACCAATGTTTGTTCCGTGATCTCTAAAGTGATCTCGGAAGTATCCACTCCATAATATTCCAGTGTACTTAGGTATCGTTCCGAGAAGTCTACTTCAAGTAACTGTAGTACATTGATATTTATTGAGATATATTCAAGGTTCCAGCGGTTCTCTTTTTTCCATGTGTGTATCTCTTTACATGTCTCTTCTATGATCCACCATGTGACTTCCCAGAGCAGTCCGCTTTTAAGCAGCAGAGGAAGGAAGGCATCGGGAGTAAGTACACCTCTATTTGGATGATCCCAACGAAGAAGTGTTTCAGCTGCTATGACCGTATCATCCTTAATAGAGACGATCGGTTGAAGAAGTAAAAGGAATTGCTGTTCTTTTAAGGCGCCATGCAGATCTGATTGGAGCATAAATTGTTCTCTTTGTGCTTCATCAAGTTGAGGATTGTAGGATGATGTGGTTTCTCCTGAACCCTTTGCTTGATACATAGCGATATCTGCACGCCTGATAAGCTCTTCTACATCATTGAAGTTTGGTTCTACGATGACCATACCCATACTTGCTGATATGGTATGACTGGTGTTATTAATGACCAAAGGTTCTTTAAATATCTCAAGGATCCTTTGTGCAAAATGGTCCATTCTCTCTTTCATTACTTCAAGGTTTGTAGAGATGAAAGGTATCATGATGATGAATTCATCACCTCCAAGTCTACAGATCTCACAAGAAAAGGTTAAAGACCTGCTCAGACGTCTGGAGATATCGATCAGTACGATATCCCCGGTACCATGTCCTAAAGAGTCGTTGATGTTTTTAAAATCATCTAGATCTAGATAATATAGTAAAGAGTAATAGGTACCATAGCGTACATCTTTGGTTATACCATGCATATACTCTTCAAATCCTCTTCTATTGAGAAGTGTTGTTAATGCATCTTGTGCAGCGATGAGTTCCAGTTGTTTTTGCGATTTGTACTCAAGCGTTTTATCGTCCACAAGTCCGACAAGACCAATACTGTTATTATCACTGTCGGTAAAAGGAAAGTATTTGATCTCTAAGCTCAGTTTTTCACCGTTTGGAAGAATATGCGAATCTTTGGAAACAAGAGGATTACCCCTGAGAACTCTGTTGAGTTCACCAGAGGTACTGTTTGTAAATACCTTGTGTGCTTTCTGACCGATTATCTCTTCTTGAGGCACTTGAAACAGAGAACTGAGCTCTTCATTGCAGTTGATAATGGTACACTCCAGGTTACATGAGAATATACCAATAGGTGCTTCTTCAAAGAAGCTATGCAACAACTCTTGCTTTTCATGAAGCAAGCCTTCCATTTCAGAAATGATCTTGACCTTCGAATCAAGCGTTTTCTTTTGTCTGTAAGAGTGCAGGATGATATTTGCCTGTGCAAAGAAATAGATCAATAATAAAAAGGCAAGTATGATCGTCTCTACTTTTGTAATAAGAAGCATCGTAACAAAAAGCGGGATATAGAGTATAAGAAGGAAACCAATGGCAGTACGGTAATCATATGATAGAGCATTTGCCTCAGCACTGCTCATACCAAGAATGATGACAAAGACAAGCATCTGATAATAATCACTGAGCTGAGGTGTGATAAAGAGGATCAAAATAGCATACATCAATGCGGTCAGCCATGCACGAACAACAAATCTTTTATGCCATCTATCCAGTGAGTATCTGTTTGGATGCCTTTTGTAGTCATACGCATCATGCAGTCTCCACATCGTGAACACAACGGTGATACCGTACCATACAAAGGCTACGTTACCAACATAAGGTGTAAGGAGATAGAGAAAGATCGTTTCAAGCAGTATAAGGCTAATGAGAGATTTTCTTGCAAAGTTGTATACATTGTTAAGGGTCTCTTCACCAATGACCCTATGGTCTTTCAGTTGAAAGAGTTCTTTGAAATAATCCATTGAAAAAGTATTCCTGTCCTTTATAAGATGCATTGACCAGCAATGATCAAGTTTCCCTAAACATACATCATATTAATAAACATTATATTTATATCATATCTGTTTATGCTGTAAGAAAGATAAATTTCATATATAATTTATTTTTATTAGAAAATTCAATCGAGAATTGTACTTTTTTAGTAGAACATGGCAGACATATAGCCAACTACAGAATCAGTATCATGATTTACTTCTGCTGAGGTACGATAGTCCAACAGTTTTGAAGCATAGTTTAACTGTTTTGCCGAGAGGATCATAGCTTCTATGCCTGTATATCCACAGGCCTTACAACCTTTATACAGTTCTTTTACATTTAGTTCAGTTACAGCATTTAAACAATTTCTATCAAGTTTTTTAGCCTCTTTCAGGCTGTAAAAATGGCTCAGGTCTGAACTGACAACTACTACATTATCCGGGTTCTTCAAGAGTGCTATGATCAGATTTGCCAGTTTTCTTGCATCTATCTCACCATAGATCAATTCTATCACTTTGGATTTTGGAAAGTAGTGCTGAATAAAGGGGAATTGTACTTCAGTCGAGTGCTCTTTTTGATGCGCTTTTGGTTCAAATCCAATATTGAACTTTTGGGCTAAAGCAAAAAGATAGGCACTGTCAATTTCAAGTTCACTACATGGTGTTTCATACTGCTCAAAATAGCTGCCTGAGATTCCTTTGAAGTAATGGTGATGGCTGGGTCCTATCACAATAATACGTTTTGCCTTGGTCTGTTTCAAAAACCTGTATGCAAAGTTGGCTGTAAATCCGCTGTATATATAGCCGGCATGGGGGACGATGATGGCACGAGGTATGATACTCCGGATATCATCAGGGATCTTCATCGCATCATATTTTTGGTTGAATTCTTGAAAATAGGATCGTATCTCCCTGCATGAATCAGGGTAGAAACTACCTTTTACAGCGGCTTTACGAATGGCACTGTCCATTACTCTTCTTTATATTTTTCTACACGATAGGTAGAAATATCTGGATGTTGTGAAAGGCAGTCAGCCCCCAAGTTGGCCTTCATACATAAGCTGGAGAAGAAATCGTCAAATGAAGGCAATTGTTCCCAGACCTGCGGCAGGTAAGTGGCTTGTCTCTCATCGAGTTTAAGTACGACACCATCTTGGAACGGAACGATCTTGCGTTTAAGGTCATCAATATCGTCATAGAGTAATTTTTGTGGTGCGGAGAGGATAGAGACTTCGATCTTGATCTGATCAAGCTCTTCAGTGCTTAGAGGAAGAAATCTAGGATCACGCAGAGCAGCAGCCTGAGCATTATGGATGATGTCTTTATAGAGCGGACGATAGGCTTGAAGTGAACCTATACAACCTCGAAGTTGCTCATTTGGCTCTTTGTTGATAGTGACAAATGCGGCACCGTCTTCTTCAAGAACGGGGTAGCTCTTTAATGCTTTTTCAAGGTCAAAATCATCAGACTGGTTCAGTGCTACGAGGATCGCAGCTTTGGCTAAGGCAATAACTATCTCATTCAATTTATACTCCTTATACTTTATTCTAACATAAATTTGTGATCAAAAAATATTTAATATTAATTAATGGGGAATTTAAGAGACCCTTGATACAATACATACTAAACCAAATACTAAAAATAGAGGAAAATACTTGAGACATTTATTATTAGTAGTCATATCAATGACCCTGTTATCATCGACCCTTTTTGGTGTGGATGCAACACTTAAAATAGAAAAAGATGTTGAACAGAGAGCACGTATAGCACTTGTTGACGGTTCAGCTGATCAAAACAGCAAAGTGTTTAATATTTTTCTTTCAGACCTTAAGATCTCAGGGCATTTCTTGCCGGATACTACACATCATATAGGAGACATCTCTTCTAACTATATTTTACCTGCACTCAAAGGTCAGGAGTATGTACTGAAATATACCATGGATCAACGTTCCGGAAGTAAACTGTTGGTACGTCTTTTAAAAGCTTCTGATGGTACACAGATCTTTAAAAAAAGCTATGCGATACCCAAAAAAGCAAAGATGCCGTTTCTTATACACAAAGCAGTGAGCGATGTGAACAATGTTCTCAGGTATCCAAGTATCGCCTGGATAAACCGATATGTTGCCTATGCAGTATATACGACACCAGGACGCAGTGAGATACGTTTGGCTGACTACACTTTCAGCTATAAGAAAACGATCATCAAAGGGGGTTTGAACCTTTTCCCAAAATGGGCAGACTCAAGACAAAGAAGTCTCTACTACACTTCATATAAAGGTACACTTCCGACACTCTATAAGCTCAATATCTATACGGGTGCAAAATCGAAGATAGCAAGTTCAGAAGGAATGATGGTCTGTTCAGATGTAAATAAGAAAGGCTCAAAGCTTCTGCTTACGATGGCACCTGAAGGGCATGCAGATATCTATGAGCTTGATGTATCATCAAAAGCAAAGAAAAGGGTAACGAAATTTAAGGGAATTGATGTAAATGGCCGATATGTTGATGATGAAGGCAGTATCGTTTTCATCTCAAATAGACTTGGGTATGCAAATGTATTTAAAAAGTCTATCAGTAGTTCTGCAGCTTCACAGGTCGTCTATCACGGACGTAATAACAATGCCTGTGATGCTTATGGTGATAAGATAGTCTACTCTAGCAGAGAGAGTAGTCGAGCGTTCGGAGATAATACATTTAATCTCTATTTGGCATCTACCGGGAGTTCAGATACAAGACCGATCACAACTACGGGATCAAACCAGTTCCCTCGTTTCTCTTCAGATGGTTCCGTGATACTCTTTCTTAAACAAAGAGGGCGTAGTTCATCTATCGGGTACATAAATCTAGCAAGTAAACAGAGTTTACTTTTCCCGTTCAATGATAGAAAAGTTCAATCAATAGATTGGTAATATAAATAAAAGGATATTTAATGACACATAAATTACTTGTAGCTACAGCAATACTTTCACTTCTATTAGCAGGATGTGCACAGAATGCAGCAGATCTTGATGGGAAAAACAATATATCAGATGCTGATCACATCCAGGGTGATACAGTAAGCATTGATGAGAATGGTTTTGGAGATGCTTCTACTGGATCATACAACAGCAGCAGCGACGGTTTTAAGAGTATCTACTTTGATTTTGCAGACTACTCGATCTCACCGAATATGGAAAACAATATGAATCACAATTTCGGCGTGGCAAATGCAACCGCTTCTAAAATAAAAATAGAAGGTAACTGTGATGAGTTCGGTACAGATGAGTACAATTATGCTTTAGGATTAAAACGTGCTAAGGCAGTAAGAGACAGCATTGCTGCACAAGGGATAGATACAAGCAAAATGGTCATGGTTAGTTTTGGTGAGAGTAATGCGATATGTACTGAAGCGACTGACAGTTGTTATGAGAGAAACAGAAGAGTTGATATTCGCCTGGTAAAGTAAGATAGAGATGATACGAATACACAATAAGTTGATCATACAATATACTTGTGCACTGCTTGCCTGCACAACACTTACATACGCTGAACCTTCTGTCTATGGGTTTGGAAATACTGAGCCTACCCCTGAAGTTGAAACTTCATCAGGCGGTTCAAGCAGCGTTGCTGCATTAAAGCAGCAAATAGCACAGCAAGATGAGAGGATAGATGGTTTAACTACTATCATTGAGGGGTTGAGTGCGGCGATCAGTGAATTGCAACAATCTAAAGGGTTGAGTACTGCCGCTGTGGAAGATGGGGATGCTTCCAATACGGCTTTATTAAAAAAATTAGCAAGTATGATCGATGATATCAATGCCAATTATGTGAGTAAAGAAGAGTTGCAAAGTGCTTTGGGAAATACAAGCAAAGTAAAAAGCCCTGCAAAACCAGTGACTCAAAAGAAAGAGACAACTGAAGGTAAGAGTAATGCCCAACTGTATAGTGAAGGGGTAAGACTGTTTGGGAAGAAGCGTTATGACGAAGCACAAAAAAGATTTGAGATCACCGATGCAAAAAGGTATAAACCTGCAGCCTCAAATTACTATCTGGGTGAAATAGCATATTATACTAAGAGGTATGAAGATGCGATCTTTTACTTTAAGAAGAGTGCAGGGATCTATGATAAAGCCTCTTATATAGATACGCTGCTTCTTCACACGGCAGTCTCACTTGAAAAAAGTGGAGACAAAGGACAGGCAAAAGCATTTTATGAGAATATTATAGAAAATTATCCTGGCAAGAGATCAGCTAAGATATCTAAAGAAAGATTGAAGAAACTCTAGGAGAAACAGATGTACAAACCTCTCTTTATATTGCTTTCATTCCTAACCATAGTAATGGCAAATCAAGAGAGTGGGATCATACCGATCAAGGGTACAGAGACGATGCCCTTGTCTAAAACGGTTTTTAAACTCTTTAAAAATGACTCTGAGAAGATAGTAGATCTTAAAGGAAAGAACTTTATCGTTGTTTCAGTACGTGAAGCAGGAAGTGATGGTCGCTTTTATGCAGTGGACAGAGACGGTACGATATGGTGGAGCGGTCCGGTTACTTCAGGTGCACCTGAGTATAGAAGTCCATCAGGGATCTTTACTATCTTCCAAAAAAAGCGTTACCATATGTCCACAGAGTGGCCCGATGAAAATGGTGTGAACAATATGGATTATATGATGAAGTTCACAAAAAGAGGACATGCCCTGCACAAGGGAAGTGTGGATTGGATGTCCCATGGGTGTATACATATTGATCCTAAAGATGTTCCGGTGATATATAACTGGTCAAACTATAGAACAAAAGTGGTCGTCACCAGACACAGTTATATGCCTTTTGCACGAGAAGATCTCAGGAGGATCTACTCAGATTAAAAAAGAGTCTTACAACACCTTCGCTTTTTCGTATGCTTCTTCTATGGCATTCATGAATGCTGCTCTGGCATTACCATCTTCGAGTGCAGCATAACCTGCAGCAGTCGTACCACCCGGACTCATCACCCCATCTTTAAGCAATGACGGATGTACCTCCTGGATAAGCTCACCAAAGCCTAGAAACAGACCTCTCATAGCAGCCATAGCATGTTCTCTTTTTAGACCCTGTTTCACTGCACCGTCTGCCAGGGCTTCTGCTACAAGTGCCAAGTACGCAGGTCCGGAACCAGCCAATGCTGTAGCGATATCGATCTCTTTTTCACTGTCTAGCCATAGTGTTTCACCTATAGCACCCAAAAGTGTGTGCGCTTCTTGTTTGAATTTGGTATCGCCGGTAAGTGTCGTCATCGATCTACCTACGCTGGCAGCAAGGTTTGGCATGGTTCTCACCACTGCTTTGGTATGAAACTGTTTTTTTAGTTTTTCCAGTGATGTTCCTGCAAGTACAGAGAAGATGACTCTTGGTTTACCTTTCAGTTTAGATGCCACTTCTTCAACATTGGCCGGTTTGACACATAAGAGTAAGGTTTTCTCTTTCACATCAAAATCATCCATAAGATATTTGTAGATCTGTGTACCTAATGCTTCTTCAAAAGCATCCAGTTTTTTCATATCTCTACCAACAACTTCGATCTTATATTTACCTTTGAGACCTTGTGCGATACTCAATGCCATATTCCCATTACCTATAAATGTGATTGTTTGCATGCTCTACCTTTATTGATATCATACTTTGACGTATACTTTGTCTTCAGCCAGAGAAGTATCGTTATATGAATTAAGAGGATTATAACATTATTAGTATTTATTTGTTAAAATAGAACCAATTATAGAATAGGAACAATGAATGGAAGCATTTTTACAAGAGGCCAAAGCATCAAGCAGGGTTTTGGCTACATTAAGCGGCGCAGACAAAAACAGAATTTTAAGAGAGATGGCAGCAGCGTTACGTGCCAATACTGAAGAGATCATCAAAGCCAATGCTTTGGATATGGCAGATGCGCAGACGAACAATCTGGCACCTTCACTTAAAGACAGACTTTTTTTAGATGAGGGACGTATTGACGGTATGGCTGTAGCTATCGAAGAGATCGCTGCGCTGAAAGAGCCGGTAGGTCGTGTCATTGATGGCTGGGTGACAGAGGATGGACTTAAGATCGAAAAAGTCTCTGTGCCTATAGGTGTCATAGGTATCATCTACGAGTCACGTCCGAATGTGACTTCAGATACAGCTGCATTGAGTTTTAAATCTTCAAACGTCTGTGTACTCAAAGGCGGTAAAGAGGCGCAGTATTCCAATGAAGCTATCGCTAAGGTGTTGCAAAGTGTTCTGAAAGCCAATGCACTGCCTGAAGCACTTATCTCATTGATCCCTGATGCATCACGCGAGGGTGTAAGTAAACTTATCAAAATGGATAAATATGTGGATCTGATTGTTCCCCGAGGTGGGGAAGGGCTTATCCGTTATGTGAGTGAAAATGCTTCAGTACCTGTAGTAAAGCATGACAAAGGTCAGTGTCATACCTATATAGATGCAGATGCAATTGTTGAAAATGCTATAGCTATTGCGATCAATGCAAAGGTACAAAGACCAGGAGTCTGTAACTCTATGGAGACACTGCTTGTGGATGAGGCTATTGCCAAAGAGGTACTTCCACAGCTTAAAGCAGCGTTTGATGAAGCACATACAGAGCTTAAAGGGTGTGAACGTACACAACAGAGCATTGATGTTGTAATAGCTACGGAGCAAGATTACGATACTGAGTATCTTGCCAATATTTTAAATATCAAAGTAGTGGATGGGGTTCATGGTGCGATCGATCATATCATACGATTTGGTTCGGGGCACTCTGAATCGATCATTACTGAAAATATCACAACGGCTGAAGCTTTTTTAAATGGTATCGATGCAGCAGCGGTCTATGTCAATGCCTCTACACGTTTTACTGACGGCGGTGCATTCGGTTTTGGTGCTGAGGTCGGTATCAGTACCAATAAACTCCATGCACGTGGTCCAATGGGCATAGAGGGATTAACGACATATAAGTTCAAGATCTATGGTTCGGGACAAATCAGATAAAAAATATCTTATTTATAAGGCTCACTAAAGTTTGATTAGCTAGAATAGCACAAATCTAACAATAGGAAATAGTATGACAATTACAAATGAAAATTGTGTCGTAGGTATAGAATACGAAGTAAAACAAGCTGGAACAACAGATATCGTTGATAGTAATAAGGGTGCTGAACCGCTTGAGTTCATCATCGGAAAAGGACAGATCATTCCTGGTCTTGAAAATGCACTTGTAGGTATGGCTCAAGGTGAAAGTGGAGACATCATGGTTTCTGCTGCTGATGCATATGGTGAAAAGAACCCTGAAGCGGTTCAAACACTTCCAGTCGAGCAATTCGCTGGTATTGATCTTGTAGAAGGTATGCAGCTTTTTGGTCAAGGTGAAGGTGGTCAGCAAGTACAAGTAACTGTAACATCATTTGATGATAAAGAAGTAAACATTGATTTTAACCACCCATTGGCTGGTAAAGATCTAATGTTCTCTGTGACTGTTGTAAGTGCAAGAGAAGCTACTGCAGATGAGATCTCATCTGGTCAAATTGGTGGTGTACCTGAAGCTGGCGGTAGCTGTGGTACAGGATGTGGTTGTCACTAATCCCTCATTTTATAGATAGCGTTACCTTTGTATAAAGGTTCGGCGCTGCTTTTTGCGTTTCACATATAACACTCACTTTTTAGATCACTCCTTTTTTATACAAATTTAACACTTCAAATACAAATATATACGACTTCTATGCTTATTTATACGATATTTTGCTATTATATATTTTAACGTTTTATGAAGGGATGGCATGAATAAAATAGAAAAACTATTCGATATCAATATTATATTAATGACTCTCTCCTCATCTTTGGAAACGATAAAAGACGAAAGAAACATTGAACTTGTTTTTGATATGGATGCGACCATTCCAAGGGAATTAAGGGGTGACCCCACTGTACTTCAACACATGCTTAATCAAATGCTTACTTTTGTATGTCGAAATACAGATCAAAAAGAGATCGTCCTTTCACTCAGTGCTCCTGAAGATTTTGTCTATGAAGAACCGATCTCCTTTAAGATCAAAAGAACAAATATCCCTAGAGACAAATTGCAAACACTTTTAGAGAACGATCTTAGTAAGGATCTTGAAAAACTTGATGGTAAGGTCATTTATAATAAAGATGCAGAGATACATATCGATGTACCTTTCATAATCAGTGAGTTAGGGTACAGACGTCATTATAGACTTCCGGATGTTGCAATGATGGGCAAAAAGGTATTGTTGATCTGTGAAAGTCCAAAAGTGGCACAAAGTATGAAGAAGATGTTTAAATATTTTGTCTATGATGTTGATATCGGATTTGATGCATATAAAGCGAAGGGAAATAATTTGTCCCTTTATGATATATTGATCATAGAAGACAAGTACAACAGTGAAGAGTTTGAACATATGATCGCAAAAGTACAACAAACGTTCCCTCTCAAATATGTCCTTCTTCAAGATGCCCACTATATAGAACATAAATCGATCAGTATCTCAACACATTTGATCAAACCTGTTACAGAAGAGAGTATCTTTGAGTTGATCGTATCACTTTTCAAGAATGAGAGTGATCATAGAGATCCAAAAGCACAGATTAAAGAGAATATCGTCGATCTTGAAAAATTGCTTCAAGTCCATAAGTATAAAGAGAAGCATGTAAATCCAAGTACAAAGTATGAAGAGAACCTTCAGACCATCATCGAGAAGAAAAGAGGGCTTGATCTCCCTGTTTTAGATAAAGAAGCTGGTGAAGCAAATACTAAAAAGCTGGGTCTGAAATATAAAAATGAACTGAAGAACTTTTTAGAGTCCTTTGAGCGTTCAGATCTCTATTTTAGACAGATTGTGAACGAAGAGTCTACCAATAAGATCAAAGAATTCTGTATAGATCTGGAAAAAAATGCAAAGCTTATTGGTGCGGAGAGTATATTGAAATTGGCTGAAACGGTCAGTCTTATTTTTGTCTACAACAAACTGGATATGCTGCCTATCTATCCGGGGAAATACCATATAGAGCTGCAAAAACTCATCAAAGAAATAAAGAAAGAGCTCAAGATAAAATAGCAAGAGCTTCTTTTCCTTTTTTCTTCAGATCACAACGCTAAGATGCTACAAGCACTTAATTTGATAAAATACCATTCTTATAACAGGTTCAAAACAAAAAGGTTAAATGATAATGAGCGAGAGTAAAGATTTTTTACGTACGATAGTTGAAGAGGACTTACAGTCAGGCAAATATAAAGAGGTTCATACCAGGTTTCCTCCTGAGCCAAATGGTTTCCCGCATATTGGACATGCTAAATCTATCTGTATCAATTTTGGTATCGCAAATGACTATAATGGCCATTGTAACCTCAGAATGGATGATACCAATCCAACCACAGAGGACACGAAATATGTTGATGCACTCAAGGATGCTGTAGAGTGGCTTGGGTTTAACTGGGATGGAAATGTTCGTTATACTTCTGATTATTTCCCTGAGCTTTATGATTATGCTGTTGAGTTGATAAAAATGGGTAAGGCTTATGTTGACAGTCTGAGTGAAGATGAGATACGTGAATACCGAGGCACAGTGACTGAACCTGGAATAAGAAGTAAATATGCCGAGCGTACTGTAGAAGAGAACCTGGACCTTTTTGAAAGAATGAAAAACGGTGAGTTCAAAGAGGGTGAGCATGTACTTAGAGCTAAGATCGATATGAGTGCTGCCAATATGAAAATGAGAGATCCGCTTCTCTATCGGATCAGACATGCGCATCATTATAGAGCCGGAGATGCGTGGCATGTGTATCCAATGTATGATTTTGCCCACTGTTTATCTGACTATATTGAAGGGATTTCTCACTCTATCTGTACCCTTGAGTTTGAAAACAACCGTGCTATTTATGACTGGATATTGGATACTCTTGGTCTTAAGGTGGATCGTCCTTATCAGCATGAATTTGCAAGGCTCGGTATCAACTATACGGTGATGAGTAAAAGAAAGCTTTTAGAGCTGGTTGAAGGTGGACAGGTGAGCGGATGGGATGATCCTCGTTTGCCTACGATCGCCGGGTATAAACGAAGAGGGTACACACCAGAGTCAATAATAAACTTCTGTGACCAGATAGGTATTGCAAAAGCAAACTCAATGGTGGATGTCGCACAGCTTGAATTTTCTATCAGAGATGACCTGAATAAAAAAGTGCCACGTGTCATGTGTGTGCTCGATCCACTCAAAGTGACCATTGAAAACTATGAGGGATCTGAAGAGCTTGATGCGCCATACTATCCAGAGGATGTGCCTAAAGAGGGATCAAGGAAGATACCTTTTTCTAAAGAGATCTATATCGAGCGTGAGGACTTTATGGAGAAGCCTCCAAAGGGGTACTTCCGTTTGACACCGGATCAACCGGTGAGACTTAGACATGCATATATCATCACCTGTAAAGAGGTGATCAAAGATGCTGATGGTAATATCATTGAGATAAAAGCAAAGTATCATCCTGACTCTAAAAGTGGTGCAGATACCAGTGGTATCAAAGTAAAAAGTGCGATTCAATGGGTCGATGCGGCAGAGGCAAAAAAAGTGGAAGTAAGACTCTATGACAGACTTTTCAAAGATGAAACCCCGGAAGGGTTAGAAGATATCAATCCGGATTCTTTAAAAGTGATCAAAGATGCACTTATAGAGCCTGCTGTGATAACGGATAAACCTGATGAAAGATTCCAGTTTGAGAGACAAGGGTATTTCTACGCTGATCCTATTGACTATACAGATGAAAGGCCTGTCTTTAACAAGATCGTAGGTTTGAAAGATTCTTGGGCTAAAAAGTCAAAGAGTGCGGAAAAGAGATCCAGGCCTGAACGTAAACCTCAAACTAAAAATGTACAGGTAGAGGGTGAAGTTGTACCTATGAGTGAGGCCGAAGAAAAGTTATTTGACAGGTACATTGATGAACTTAAACTAAACAGTGAAGTTGCAAATACACTAGCACGTGATCCGAAACTTTCAGACTTTTACAGTGAAGCCCTAAACTTATCTGAACCTGCTCCAAATCCAGTAGGACTGGCCAATATCGTAACCAATGAAGTAGCCAGAGAATTAAAAGAAAAGTCTGTAGATGAATTGAAATTCAAACCGATACAAATAGGTGAACTTGCAAGAATGGTGGATGAAGAGACCATTTCGACCAAGATCGCTAAACAAGTTTTTGAAGAGATGGCCAAAACAGGAGAAAACCCAACTCAAATCGTTGAGGCCAAAGGACTTGTACAGATAAGTGACCCAGCAATTATTTTACCTATTATTGATGAGGTTATTGTAAAAAATCCGGATAATGTTGAAAAATTCAAAGCGGGTAACACTAAACTTTTAGGTTTCTTTGTCGGTCAAGTGTTAAAAGCTACTGGGGGCAAAGCCAACCCGAAAGTGGTAAATGAACTTGTGGCTGAAAAACTAAAATAACAGATCAACCTCTAAGGCTAGTTGAACACTGGCCTTTGCATATTTACTCCGAATCATTCTCTTACTTTTGAACACCACAAGGTATCATAATTTAAAGATGGTAAAATACATAATCAATTTTAATACTTCATAAAGGACACGTATGTCAATCAAATGTGCATTTTTATTTCCAGGGCAGGGCTCACAAGCTGTAGGTATGGGTCAAGACTTTTTTAACAATTCGGATATCGCAAAACAGATGGTTTCTGATGCTAGTGAAAGAACAGGTATAGACTTTGAAAAGCTGCTTTTTGAAGAGAACAACGATCTTGAAAAAACAGAGTTCACACAACCGGCGATCTTACTTGTCTCTACGATAGCGCACAAGCTTTTTGAAAATGAGATGCCGATCAAGCCTGTCTACGCTTTGGGACACTCACTTGGAGAGTTCTCAGCACTCGCTTGTGTAGGTGCGATCGATCCAATTGATGCTGTTGCGCTTGTGAACCTTCGTGGTAAACTCATGGCTGAAGCATGTGCGGGGCAAGATGTAGGGATGATGGTCTCTCTTGGACTTAATGATGATGTGGTTGAAGAGATTTGTGATGCGCAAAGAGAAGCTGGAGCAAAAGTGTGGCCTGTGAATTATAATGCTACTGGACAGATCGTGATCGCCGGTATTAAATCTGACCTGGAAGTGTTGGCACCACTTTTAAAAGAAGCAAAAGCAAAAAGAGCGATGCTTCTCAATATGTCTGTAGCAAGTCACTGTCCATTGCTTGAGTCGGCGACTGGTCCGCTCTCTGAAAAGCTAGAAGAGATGCTAAAAGATGAGTTCATGGCACCAGTTGTCTCTAACGTAACGGCAAAAACATATAGCAGTAAAGCTGAAGCGTTAGACCTATTGCCTAAACAGTTGGTCTCTCCTGTACTCTATAAACAGTCTATCGCAGATTTTGATGATAGCGTGGATTGTTATGTTGAATTTGGTCATGGCGGCGTACTGAAAGGTTTGAACCGTAAAGCAACATCAAAACCGCACTTTGTGGTTTCAGATATGGTTTCACTTCAAGCAGCTATTGAAGAGATAGCAAAACTAGGGTAATGATGACAGAACACAAAATTGCAATTATGGGTGCGATGCCCGAAGAGATAGAGCCGATCATTGAGAAGCTTGACAATACAGAAGTAGTCTCCTATGGAGCGAACAAATACTATACAGGCTCATATAATGGGCAAGAGGTCGTTGTAGCCTATTCAAAGATCGGTAAGGTATTTGCAACATTAACAGCGACTGTACTGATAGAGAAGTTTAGTTGTGACAGATTACTCTTTTCAGGTGTAGCTGGTGCGATCAATGATGAATTGAAGATCGGTGATCTCATCATTGCCAAAGCACTGTGTCAGCATGATCTGGATATTACTGCTTTTGGCCATCCGTTCGGATATGTACCTGAAGGAGATGTCTGCATAGAGACAGACAGATCATTACGCAGTGTCGCTCAAGAAGTGGCGAATCAAAAAGGGTTAACCCTAAAAGAGGGTGTTATAGCAACAGGAGACCAGTTCGTTGCCAATGAAGAGCGTAAGAACTGGATAGGATCTACATTTGATGCAGATGCTTTGGAGATGGAAGGCGCAAGTGTGGCAGTCGTATGTAATGCTTTGAAGGTACCTTTCTTCGTTCTACGTGCTATCTCTGATTCTGCAGATATGGATGCAAGTTTTAACTTTGATGAATTCCTGGAGAGTTCAGCAAAGATCTCTGCAGACTTTATCTTGAGCATGGTGGATGCACTTGGACGATAGACAAAGACGCAGTGCTTCTAAAAGCATCCCCATCAGTAAAAAACTGCTCAAACTTGCAGGTAAGACCAATGCAGAGTTTAAACTCATTGGTGAGGGGGATAAAGTACTTGTAGGGCTCAGCGGAGGGAAAGATTCGCTGGCCCTGGTACATATCATGAAGCATATACAAAGACATGCACCTTTTAACTTTGAGTTTGAAGCCTGTACGGTTAAGTATGGTATGCCTGATGAACATTATGAGTTTTTGAGCAAACATTGTGAAGAGTATGATATAAAACATACGGTCTATGATACCAATATCTATGAGATCTCCAATGACACGATACGTGAAAACTCATCATTTTGCTCCTATTTCTCTCGCATGAGAAGGGGAGCACTTTATAGTTTTGCTGAAGAGGGCGGTTTTACAAAAGTGGCACTGGGTCACCATTTTGATGATACCGTTGAGAGTTTTTTTATGAATATGTTCTATAATGGCACAATGAGAGCTTTGGCACCTATCTATAAAACCAGTAGAGGGTTTCATTTGATACGTCCACTGATTCAGGCCAGAGAGACACAGCTGCGTGCATTTGCTGAGGAGAATAACCTCCAGGTGATCGGTGATGAAGCTTGTCCAGCCATGTTAAAGAATGTGAAGATGCCTCATGCAAGAGCTTCGACCAAAGAGTGGTTAGCCGGGTTAGAAAAAGAGAATAAAGACATTTTTAAAATGTTCAAAGCCTCGTTTAAACATATTCATGATGATACGTTCTTTGATCCTGAACGTTGGGATAGAGATGATATAAAGGAAATACGATGAAACTATTTTTACTTTTAGCGATATTTTTTACAGGAGTGTTCGCTGAGGATGATGATATAGATCTTTCAGATGAGCATAACAATATACACCCTTCGGAATTTACAGTGAAATTGATCAAGAACTGTGAAGTCCTTGTGATGAACGAAAAACCTGACCGTAATTCAAAAGAGATATTCACACGTATTTGGAATGAAGGGTGTGTACAAAATTATGGCTGTATAAGAGAAGTAACGCAAAAAGAGCTTGATGCGATGAATGAAAAAGAGAGAGCTTTTGCAGCATGGAAAAATCCAGTGTGGTGTAAAGTGAATGCAAAAGGTCAAGTTGGCTGGGTACGTAAACAATTCCTCTCAGATGAACCTTGCAAGAAGTAACTTGATCATCCAAAAATAGTAATTGAACTGTATGAACACTTTCACTGCCACGGCATCAGGACGTATAGATAAGATACTTGCAACGCAGCTTGATGTCAGCCGTAACCAGGTTGAAAAACTTGTAAAAGAGGGGTTTGTGAGTGTCAATGACAAAACGATCCTCAAGAGCAGTTTCAAGATCGTAGAGGGTGACACGGTCGCTTATACCTTTAAAGAGGCAGAAAAAAGAGTCGCTCCCCCAATAGATTTTGATATAGAGATACTCTATGAGGATGAGTATCTGATGGTCGTCAATAAACCGTCAGGACTGGTCGTGCATCCCGCCCCCTCAGTTAAAGAGCCTACATTGGTGGATTGGCTGATCCATAAGGGTATCTCACTTTCGACCATCAGTGGCGAAGAACGTTACGGTATCGTGCATCGTATAGACAAAGAGACAACGGGTGCACTGGTAATTGCCAAAGAGAACAAAGTGCATGAAGCTTTGAGTCTGCAACTTCAGGATAAGAGTATGGGTCGTTATTATCTGGCACTGATCGACTGCCCGCTTAAAGATGATGTAGTGGTAGATAAACCTATAGGCCGTAACCCTAAAAACCGCTTGAAGATGGATGTCATTCCTGATGGACGAAGTGCAAAAACAGCGTTTGTGAAACTTCTTACAAGTCAACATCGTGTCGAACTCATAGCTGCAAAACTGTTTACAGGGAGAACCCATCAGATACGGGTACATTTAAACGCGCTTGGACGTCATATTTTGGGTGATGTTTTATATGGATTTAAGAGCAAAAGAGATAAAATTTCCCGAGTTAATCTACATGCATATTTACTATATTTGGTCCATCCTGTAAGTGGTGAGAAAATGGAGTTCGTTGCCCCGCTTTTTGATGACATGAAGATGTATTTATCCAAAAATTTTGATCAAGGTGAAGTGGATGAAAAAATCGATCCTCATACTCTGGGTACTCTTTTTAATAACCTTTAGCGGATGTGGTGCAGTTAAAGGATTGATGACGTATGGAACAGATACGTCCTTAAAGACACTAAATGGTGTACATGCCTTGCCTACCATGAACTCTGTGGGGTTTGAATGGCAGAAAATAGAAGAGAAACATATACACGGGGTCAATATCTATAGAGCTGATATCTCTCAAAACAGTAAAGGTTTTCAACGCATAGGTACTATAGGCAACCGCTATGCAACGCACTTTGTAGATACACATGTAAAGCCAGATACAACGTATCGTTATACATTTAGTACTTTTGCGTTTGGAAAAGAGTCTAAACGTACTAGGCCGATCGAAGTAAGAACACTGCCGTCATTTTCAGCGGTCTCTTTTGTAAAAGCCTATAAGGTCGCACCTACTGTGGTAAAACTCTTATGGAAACCACATGAAAATCCAAGTATCAGTACCTATATCATCGAGCGTTCTGTCAACGGGTCTGAATGGAAATTTGTTTCTCAGGTGCAAGGACAGCTCATGGTTGAATACATTGACACATTTGTAAGAGGCGGAGATACCTATAGCTATCGTGTCATCGCACAAAGTTATGATAAGATACGTGCCTATCCAAGCCATGTCACAAAAATTAGAATATAAGCGGGAACAATGCCACATTTAAAAGTTAAACCATTTGATACTTCTATCGTAGAAAGAAAGTTAGAAAAAAGTACGATCATGACTTTTAGTGCTAAAGCAATGACACGTGATGAAATGCTCATAGGGGTAGAGCATGCGGGAGAAGAGTTTTTGCTACTGCTTAAACCGGATGAGAGAGCATATCTATTAAAATATGACAAAGTCACCAGACCTCTTAAAGTAAATCTTCTTAAAGAATCACTAGGCCAAGTTTCCGAAGAGTTGGGTCTTGAAGTGATCACCTCCAATATCACGATGTCAAACACGAAAACGCCACTCTCATCAGAGTATTTTAAAAAGATCGAAGATTTTGAAGATATCACTTATCCTAAAGAGAAGATCTGTGTTGAGGTAGGGTTTGGTAGTGGACGTCATCTGCTCCATCAGGCAAAAAAGAACCCAGATACACTCTATATAGGTTTGGAGATCCATACACCTTCTGCACAGCAGGTACTCAAACAGATCGAACTGCAAGGGTTGGATAATATCTGGGTGGTGAACTACGATGCAAGACTCTTTTTAGAGATGCTGCCTTCAAATGCATGTGAGCAGATATTTGTACACTTCCCGGTGCCTTGGGATAAAAAACCTCACAGAAGAGTGATCAGTCCGAGTTTCTTAGATGAGTCTATGAGAGTACTCCGAAAAGGCGGACGTTTAGAACTGCGTACCGACAGTGACAAATACTTTTGGTATTCGTTAGAGACCTTCTTTTCTATACCTAAAGTTGAGGTGAAAGTACGTAAGAATGAAGCTTTGGAAGTGACGAGCAAATACGAAGCAAGATGGCTTCGCCAGGAAAAAGATATTTATGATGTCTATGTGAAATGTACGCAAGAGTCTGAATCTCAAGAGATGACTATAGATTTTAATTTTAATGATGTAAAATATACACCAGGTATAGAAGAGCGACTGCCCCAAAAAGCATTGGTTTTTGAGGGGTATTTCATACATTTTGAACGTGTTTATAAGATCTCTGAGAAGAGTTTACTGATCAAGTGTGCGTTTGGAAGTTTTGACAGACCGGAACACAAATATATTTTATTAGATGAAAAGAGTTGCCGATATTTTGTTTCATCACCTGTAAAAACAACGGTCAACTTCCAGGCACACCAAAAATTGGCTGAGCAACTGATGCTTGATAAAGGAGAGTAGTATATGTCCAATGTGATACATGCTTCAAATCTTACTCTTACCTATGGGAAGAGGGGAAAAGAGGTTATCAAAGATGCTAATTTTAGTATAAAGAAGGGTGAATTCGTATTTATTACCGGACCGAGTGGATCGGGTAAATCAACGCTGCTTAAAGCACTTTACGGAAAATTGAAGCCTGCAGAAGGAAACCTCGTAGTTGGAGGGCAGGACCTATCAAATATACGTCAAGGTAAATTGCAAGAGTTACGTACGCACATGGGTATCATCTTTCAGGACTATAAGCTCATCAATGAATGGACTGTGAAGAAAAATGTAGTGTTGCCATTGATGATAGCAGGGTATCCGACTGAGATACAAGAGACGCAGGCACACAGACTGCTTAAACATGTAAAACTTGCAGAACATGCGGACAGATACCCGTTGGAGTTGAGTGGTGGTGAACAGCAGCGTGTGGGTGTCGCTAGGGCGTTGTCAAAAAACCCTGTAGTGATCTTGGCAGATGAGCCAACGGGTAACCTTGATGACTACTCATCCAATGTGATCTGGGATCTGATGGAAAATGCATGTCAACAACTTGATACAACTATCCTAGTCGTGACGCACAAGATCCCTACGATCTTTTCATTGCCTTATAGACATTTCATCATAGAGAGTAAGGGTGTATATGAAGTTCATTAAAAACCATCTCATGTTTATCTTCCCCTTGATGGCCATATTATTGGGTATTGAGTTCTATCTGGTATTTGAACGTACAACCAATTCGTATGAAAAAGGTCTGAAAGAGGGCTACTCAATGCTAGTTGTGACCAAGGAGCCGATGGAACTCTCAAATTTTCAAACACTCAATAGCCATATCAGCAGTGCTGAAAAGATCGAGCGTGAGGGTATCGTTACGGAAGTTGTCAAAGGTGTAAGCAAGAGCAGCAGTGAAAAGATATTGGCAGCATTGCCATACTTTTATAATTTAGGACTGGATGAGTATCTACATACTTCCGGACTGAATGAGATCCAAAAAGACCTTGAAGCTGATAAGAACATTAAAAAAGTCGAGACATTCGGAACTACCTACCATTCGAACTATAGACTCTTCTCTTTTATCAAGTTCATTTTGAAGGTATTTATCGTATTTATGGCCGTTGTGAGTCTCTTTTTGATCATTAAACAGATGGAGATCTGGAAATATGCCCATAAAGAGCGTATGCAGGTGATGGAGATATTTGGAGCACCCTTGATGCTGAGATCAGGTGTTCTTTTTAGAATGGCATTTATCGATGCGATTTTGGCGACAATGCTCGTTTCAGGTATTTTCTTCTATATCAAATTACATTGGGCTGCACAAAGCGGTATAGATATCTTGATGCAAAATCAAGAGGCACTTTTCAAGTTCAGTGACATCGCTATCTTGTTTGGTTCTGCTATTTTGATCGTCATTATTGCTGTTTATTCTGTTGTATTCAGCAGTAAGGGAGTACAGGAGTGAGATCCTTTTTCCTAATCTTTTTTGTAGCTATAGGGTTACTGCATGGTGCCTCAACCACTTCTAAAATAGAGAAATCCAAAAAGAACCTCTCAGCTACAGCTGCAGCCAAGAAAAAGGCGAGCAGACAGTTAGGAAAGATCGCAAATGATATCAAATCTGCTGAGAAAGATATCGTCTATCTTGAAAAGAAGATCGCAGACCTTGAAAAAGATCAAGAGGAGAGAGAGAAGAAGTATGTCTCTTTACAAAAAGAATTAAGTAAATATGAAACTGATCTAAAAGAGACGAGTCAGGTGCTAGAAGAGAAACGTAAATCCTTTATCTCTCTGCTTTCGGAACAATTCTCCATTCTGTTTGCGATGCAGCAATCACATGAACCTACAAGAGAATCTATACTCATGCAAGAGGTTTACGTAGCCTATAAAAACCATAATACCAGAATGTTGTCCAGTCTCAGATATGACATTGAGCAATTGAAAAAACAAAAAAACGATAAGGTCTATTTACGAAATAAAACAAAGAACCAGATCGTTAAGATCGTCAAGAAAAGAGACGAGTATGCTCAAAAGAAAGCGGCCAAAGAGAAGTTGCGTAAAAAGCTTGCCAAAGATGAAGAGAAATATAATGCACAATTGGCAAAGCTGGTAGATAAACAGGACTCTCTACGTTCTACTTTGGCAAAATTGAACATCTTACACAAGAAAGAGGTGAAAGAGGCTCAAAGGATCGCAGCAGCCAAAAAAGAGGCGATGCGTCTTGAAAAAAAGAGGCAAAGAGAGATACGTGAAGCAAAAGAACGTGCACGTGCCAAAGAGAGAAAAGCACAGGCTGATCTGAAAAAAGCCAAAACAGAAGCGGATAGGAAAAAAGCACGTCTTGCTGCAGCCGAGGCAAAAAAAGAGCAGACGAAAGTCTATAAAGAGAGTGAAAAAGTACGACAGGTAAACTCTTCATATAAAAAGTCCAAGACCTATGCCTACAGAGGCGGAAAAACGATCTCTCCTCTTCCTGGTGCTAAACTGGTTAAGAAGTTTGGGACCTATGTAGATCCAGTCTATAAGATCAAGATATTCAATGAATCAATCACCCTGAAGTCACCTATTGCAAACTCAAAGGTGCAGAACATTCTTAAAGGGAAAGTCGTTTTTGCAGGAAAGAGCAGTATGTTGGGTAAAGTAGTGGTCGTAGCCCATAGCAAAAAGATCCATACGGTCTATGCCGGACTCTCCAAGATCGCTCCGACTATCAAAGTCGGGTCGAAGATACAAAAAGGGTATGTGGTAGGGAAAGTGAATGAAAAGCTTATCTTCCAAGCAACCAAGGATTCTAAACACATCAACCCTTTACGGCTCATCAAGATCTAGCAAGAGTTTAAACGCCTCCTAAACCACAATTAGATATAATCGCGAAATTATATAAAGGTGCATCTGTGGTTAAAAGAGTATTGGTAAAATTTTCTGGTGAAGCATTGGCGGGTGAAGAAGGGTATGGTATAAATACTCAGATTCTTAATTTTATTGCAGGTGAGATCAAAGAGCTTGTAAATAACGGTGTTGAAGTGGGTATCGTTGTTGGTGGCGGTAATATCATTCGTGGTGTGACTGCTGCTGCAGATGGTATCATTAAGAGAACTTCTGGTGACTATATGGGTATGCTGGCAACTGTGATCAATGGTGTTGCGATCCAGGAAGCATTAGAACATTCAGGACTTGAAGCAAGACTTCAAACTGCGATCGACATGCAGGAGATCGGTGAAGCATTTATCGTTCGTCGTGCAAGAAGACATCTGGAAAAAGGACGTGTTGTTGTATTTGCAGGTGGTACAGGTAACCCGTATTTTACTACAGACACAGCTGCAACGTTGAGAGCATCAGAGATCGAGTGTGACCTTTTGATCAAAGCGACTAAAGTGGATGGCGTGTATGATAAAGATCCTAATAAGTTCGATGATGCAGTGAAACTTGAGAGTTTATCTTATGATCAGGCATTGACAGATCATATCAAAGTAATGGATGATACATCGATCGCTTTGGCTAAAGAGAACGGGTTGCCTATAGTTGTATGTAACATGTTTGAAAAAGGAAACCTTCTAGAGATCGTCAAAGGTAATATGAGCCTTTGTTCAATTGTGAAATAGAGAATGAAAAAATAAAGGAATAGATATGATGAGAACAGAACAATTAACAGCAAAAGCGTTAGAAAGAGTAGATTTTGATAAGTACCTTTTGGCAAATGCCGTAGGTAAAAGAGCAGAGGCTATTGCAAATGGTGCTGAAGTACTTTTGGATTTTGATACATCAGGTATGAAATACTCAGATATAGCACTTCAAGAGATAGCTGAAGGTAAAATCACTATAAGCTTAGAAGGCTAAATTCTTTTGGATGCTTTTCTCAATAAAGCTAAAAATATACAAACGATAGAAGAGGCAAGCACACTTCTTTGGGATCAACTCCCATCCCCCCTACCTGCAACAACCCAAGCACTAGAACTTGCTTTAGATGCACATAAAGGTCAAACACGTAAAAGTGGAGAGCCTTATATCGTGCATCCTATATTGGTTGCAGCCATTACCGCAAAGATATCCAATGATGAGAAGATGGTACAAGCTGCCCTTTTACACGATGTTGTAGAAGACACCAGCTATACGATCGAGGATCTGGAACGAGAGTTCGGATATGATGTCTCACACATGGTTGAAGGTTTGACCAAGATCGTTGAGATACGTGATGAAGAGCTGGTCCCGTCAGGTTCAGATGAAAGACTCATCAACTCCGCACTCAGTTTCAGAAAAATGCTTATCGCTTCGATCAAAGATGTGCGTGTACTTGTCATCAAGCTTTGTGACAGACTACACAATATGCTTACACTGGATGCATTGAGTGCCGAAAAACAAAGGCGTATCGCTGAAGAGACGCTTGTAGTATATGCACCTATTGCACATAGATTGGGTATCTCAAGACTTAAAAACCATTTGGAAGATCTGAGTTTTTACTATATCTATCCTGATGACTATAAAGAGATCGATACCTATATCACATCAAATGCACAAAATTTAAAGTTCAAACTCAATGCATTTATACAAAATGTCAAAGATACGATGGCCAAGGATGGGTTCAAAGAGGAAGAGTATGAGATCATTGGAAGGGTGAAGCACTACTACTCCATCTATCTTAAAATGCACCGTAAAGGTGTAAGTATCGAAGAGGTACTGGATCTGTTAGCTATTAGGATCATCGTGAACAAACCTATCGAGTGTTATCGTGTGTTAGGACTTATGCACTTAAAATTCACTCCACTTGTTTCGAGATTTAAAGATTATATTGCAGTGCCTAAAGAGAACGGATATAAGACCATACACACAACACTGTTTGATGAAGATGGTATTGTTGAAGCACAGATACGTACGAAAGAGATGCATAGACTTGCAGAGTATGGTGTTGCAGCACACTGGAAATATAAGGGTGGAGACAACGGTGTGAACTTAGAGTGGCTTGAAAGCTTGCACTATCAGAATGAATCGATAGAAGAGTTCTATGAGTTGGCTAAGTCTGACCTTTTCTCAGAAGATATTACAGTATTTTCTCCTAAGGGTGACTATTATACGTTACCTAAAGGTTCGGTTGCGTTGGATTTTGCCTATGCTATCCACTCAGAGGTCGGTGACTATGCGATGGAAGCAATGATCAACAAACAAAAAGCATCGCTTTTAAGCATTCTGAAAAATGGTGATATCGTAAAGATCATTATGGATGATGATCCGCATTTGCACTGTTCATGGTTAGATACAGTGAAGACATCTAAAGCACAAGATGGTATCAGAAGTGCTTGCAGGTCACGTATCAAAGAGTCAGATACGATAAGTGCATACAATATCCTTGGAACACTTTTCTCTCAAAAGAACAATGAAATTGAAGGGTTGCTAGAGAGTATGGGACATAAGGATTCGATCTATAAATTACCTGTAAGACTTGACTATTATAAAGATACGATACACAAAGTGGCTGACTATATGGGTGCAAAAGAGGTTCGTTTCTGGGAACTCTTGAAAAAGGGATACAAAAAACCATACAAGAAGAGACTGGACCACTTTAAATTCTTTACGAACAGACCAATTGACGGGGTGGAATTTGATTATTGCTGTCACCCTAAGGTCGGTGACCAGATCGTTGCATTTTATAAGGGTAGTAAAGCTATTATACACCATAAGTTGTGCAAGAAGGCCTATGAGAAGATCTTAGCAGGTGAAAAGATGATCTTTGTGAGTTGGAGCAGTTCAAAACTTTCCAGATATAGACTTACTGTGAGTCTTCAGAACAAAAAAGGTGTGTTAGCAGATCTTTTGTCAAAACTTACACTACTCAACCTCAATATTCTGAGCATAGAACTAGGTATCAGAAATTCACAACAGGCAGAATTCTGTCAAATAGAAGTAGAGAGCAGCGAAGCAAATAAACAGTTTCTTGCGGAGAAGATCTCTCGACAGTTCAAACTGATAGAGATCATAAGTTTAGATGACGCATATAACAAATAAATAAGGGTAAGATATATGGTACAAAAAGCATTAGAAGAGATAAGCAGAGGTACTGCTGAAGTCATAGATATGGAACGTATTGAGAAGTTGGTGTCTAAATATTATGATGATGGTTCTACCTATACAGTGAAAGCAGGATTCGATCCAACCGGTGCAGATCTGCATTTGGGGCACACTGTACTTCTTCAAAAGCTTAGAGCATTTCAAAATCATGGGGGAAGGGTACAACTTCTTATCGGTGATTTTACCGCAACCATCGGTGACCCGACTGGGAAGAGTGAAACAAGAAAGGTACTTGATAGAGAGACCATCATGGCAAATGCACAAACGTATCAGGATCAAGTCTTTAACATCCTAGATGAGAGTAAAACTGAAGTTGTGTTCAACTCTACCTGGCTCAATGCATTGGGCGCTGCTGGAATGGTAGCGTTGACGACGACATTTAGTGTAGCACGTATGCTTGAGCGAGATGATTTTACAAAACGTTTTAAAAGTGAACAGAGTATCTCTATTTCAGAATTTTTATACCCATTACTTCAAGGGTATGATTCTGTTGAACTTAAAAGTGATATTGAGATCGGTGGTACGGATCAGAAATTCAACCTTTTAATGGGAAGACATCTTCAACGTGTCTATGAAGCTGGTAAAGAACAGGCAGTACTCATGATGCCAATTTTAGAAGGTCTTGACGGTGTTCAAAAGATGAGTAAGTCTTTGAACAACTATATCGGTATCACTGAAGAACCTAAAGATATCTATGGTAAAACACTCTCTATCTCAGATGATCTTATGTGGCGTTATTATGAGCTATTGAGTGAGAGGTCACTTGAAGAGATCGCAACGATGAGAGAGGATGTCCAAAAGGGCACACTTCACCCTAAAATCGTAAAAGAAAATTTGGCACTTGAGCTCGTTACAAGGTTTTATAATGAAGAGTTGGCTAAACTAGCTAAAGAAGAGTTTGATAAAGTTTTTAAAGCAAACAAACTTCCGACAGATATGAATGAAGTAGAAGTGGAAGAGGGTATCTGGATCTGTAAGGCTTTGGTTGATGCAGGTATAGAACCATCTACTTCTCAAGCAAGAAGAGATATTAAACAAAATGCAGTGAGCATTGATCAAAAAAAGATCTCTGATGAAAAGTTGAATCTTGCTGCAGGTGAATATATCCTGCAGGTAGGAAAAAGAAAATTTGCAAAAGTGAAGGTGAAATAGTGGCATTTAAATCTTTTAAAATTGGGAAATATACCATTGAAAAACCTATTGTTCAAGGTGGTATGGGTGTTGGTATATCATGGGACCAGTTAGCTGGTAACGTCTCAAAAGAAGGTGGGCTAGGTGTCATTTCTGCTGTAGGAACCGGTGTTTACAAAGATAGAAAATACCTTGAAACCAATCAGATGGTCGGTAAAGAGCATAGACCGCTTGAAGCGATCAATTTTTATTCTTACTCTGCACTTAAACATATATTTGACAATGCTAGAGAGATCTGTGGTAACAAACCGTTGGCTGCAAATGTACTTTATGCTCAGAGTGAATACAATCGTGTTGTTGCAGATGCTTGTAAGGCTGGTGCCAATATCATCATTACAGGTGCCGGACTGCCGCTTACGATGCCTGAAGCTGCTAAAGATTATCCTGATGTAGCATTGGTACCTATCGTATCTACGGCAAAGGCATTGAAGATCTTATGTCGTCGTTGGAAGAAAACACATAACAGACTTCCTGATGCAGTTATCGTAGAGGGACCACTTAGTGGTGGACATCAAGGGTTCAAATATGATGAATGTTTTATGCCTGAGAACCAGCTCGAAGAGATCTTGCCTCCTATCGTAGAAGAAGCAAAGAACTGGGGTTCTATGCCAATAATCGCTGCTGGTGGTGTGTGGGATCATGATGATATCGTAAAAATGATGGAACTGGGTGCCGATGGGGTACAAATGGGTACACGTTTCATCGGTACGGTAGAGTGTGATGCAAGTCAAGTGATGAAAGATATCATAATTGATGCTGAAGAAGATGATATCAAACTCTTTAAATCACCGGTGGGCTATCCTGCACGTGGTGTAAAAACACAGCTTCATAAATCGATAGAAGAAGGTACCGCACCAAAGGTTGCATGTATCTCAAATTGTGTTGCTCCATGTCATCGTGGTGAAGAGGCAAAGATCGTAGGTTACTGTATCGCTGATAGACTTACGGATGCTTATGACGGTATCAAAGAAACAGGCCTTTTCTTTACAGGTGCGAATGGGTATCGTCTTAAAGAGATCATCACGGTAAAAGAGTTGATCAATAAATTGATGAATGGTGAAGATAGCTAAAACCATGCCGAAATTCAGTAGGGTTTTCTTCTCAATACTACTACTGAACACACTTCTATTCTCTGGAGTAAATACACTCAAAAAAGCAATTGTAGAAAAAGGAGAGCTTCGTCTCTTTTTTGCTAAGCCTGTAAGTAAAAGCAGTGTGAAGCATTTTACACTCAAAAATCCTCATCGTGAGATCTATGATTTTAAAAATACACGTATTGCACATAAGCGTGTACCAATGGGCTTAGGACCGCATGTACGATTGGCACAAAACAGTGCCAACACAGTTCGCGTAGTGATCACTGGGTATAAATACAATAAACCTATCGCTTACCAACCACTTTTTTCAAATGACCATTATCATATCTCACTGCCTAAAAATGGCAGTACATTACCCGCTAAGCGTTATAAAGTAGCTAAAGAAAAAAAAGTACCTAAAAAAACTAAACCGGTAAATAGAAAAAGTGATAAACTGATCGTCATAGATGCAGGACATGGTGGTCATGACACTGGCGCAATAGCTGGAGGAAAGAGAGAGAAGGATCTTGTACTTCAGATCTCAAAGAGATTGGAAAAGCAGCTTAAAAAGCAAGGGTATCGAGTAGCGATGACACGTACTACAGACCGTTTTCTAAAATTACCGCAAAGAACTAAAATTGCAGATAAGAAAAGTGCAGCAGTTTTTATCTCTGTACATGCCAACTCAGTTCCTAAGAAAAAGCGTAATAAAATACAGGGTGTTGAAACATTCTTTTTACAAAAGACCAGAGATAAAAGGTCCCAACGTATTGCTGAGAAAGAGAATAAAGCAGTACTTAAGGGTACGACAAAGTTGAGCCGTAATGTTATTCTTGACTCTGTACTTTCCGGTCCAAAGATCGTTGAGTCAAATAAGCTTGCGATAGATGTGCAAAGAAGGATCATTACAAACCTGCGTAAGAGATATAGAGGTGTCAAAGATGGCGGTGTGAGACATGCACCGTTCTGGGTACTTGTGGGTGCAAGCAGACCTTCCATACTTATAGAAGTAGGGTATATCTCGCACCCTACAGAACGTAAAAGACTTTTTATGCCACGTTATCAAGAGCTCATCGCTAAGGGTATTGCCGAGGGTGTAGATATCTATCTAACCAATAGAGAAAAAGAAGTTGATATTTAAAATAGGATAAAGAATGATAAAATTTATAGTTGGACTCAGTGCACTTTTTGCAATATTGGGATGTGGCGGTCCAAGTGTTGACAGATCTGACAGTTTAGTGGTAATAGATGCCGGGCACGGGGGACATGACCCTGGGGCAGTATGTTCTGGAAAGCAGGAAAAAGATATAGTTTTGGGTATTACTAAAAAACTATATAAAGAGTTTAAGAGTGTAGGTTACAAAATATATGTGACGAGGAACAGCGACAGGTTCTTAACATTGGGACAGCGTACGAGACTTGCTGATAAAAAAGATGCAGCGGTTTTCATCTCTATTCATGCCAACGCAATTGGTGACAAAAGCCGCCATGATATTGTTGAAGGTGTAGAAACCTACTTTCTGCAAAAAACAAGAGATGCAAAGTCTCAACGTATTGCAGCTAGGGAAAATGCATCTGTTCTGATGGGGCAGGATAAACTCAGTCAAGATGTCATTATAGATGCAGTATTGAACGGTCCAAAGATCGTTGAGTCGAACAAACTTGCCATCGATGTGCAGAAGAACATCATGCAGAATCTCAATGATGAATATGATGATGTCAAAGATGGGGGTGTTAGACCGGCGCCATTTTATGTACTCGTAGGAGCCAGCAGACCTTCTATACTTGTGGAAGTTGGATATATCACTAATCCTAAAGAGCGTAAAAGGCTTTTTGAATCAGACTATCAAGAGGCGATTGCTGAAGGTATCGTTGAAGGTGTAAATAAATATTTGGATAATAGAAAAAGAGAAGTTGGGTTTTAAGAAACTTAATCAAGAATAAACCCTCAAAGAGTTTGAGGGTAATAAGGTCAAAAACTATTTGTAGTTCTTGATCGCTTTTTCCAAGATAGCTGTTGCAGCTGCCTTATCTTGGAATCCTGATACTTTAACCCATTTATTAGGCTCAAGCATTTTGTATGTTTCAAAGAAGTTCTTAATACGGTTAAGTGTATGTTCTGGAACATCACCTAGATCTTTGATATCTTTGTATGTTGGATCGATCTTTTCAGTTGGAACAGCGATAAGTTTTTCATCTCCACCACTCTCATCTTCAGTCATAAGAACGCCTACAAGTCTACACTTGATGTATGAACCTGCTTGAAGTGGATATCCACAAAGTACAAGAACATCAGCCGGATCACCATCATCTGACAATGTATTTGCTACAAAACCATAGTTTGCAGGGTAGTGCATTGCAGAGTAGAGAACTCTATCTACTTCAACAGCACCAGAGTCTTTGTCTATCTCGTATTTGATAGCTGAGTTAAGTGGTACTTCAATAATCGCTTTTACAGCATCTGGGTTTTCACCA
>Ga0180436_10000721_pt1 | contig 33611 bp, 34 predicted proteins | sample SS_ome_2_FD_132434 | JGI IMG/M metagenome (GOLD analysis project Ga0180436, IMG submission 132434) | Hypersaline lake sediment archaeal communities from the Salton Sea, California, USA - SS_3_S_2 metaG | ecosystem: Environmental > Aquatic > Non-marine Saline and Alkaline > Hypersaline >... | reverse complement strand
AGGCTGACGACGAAGATCAGCGTGAATATCGCCAGACTGTAAAACCCTCTGCGGTTTCTCCTGAACCGTATCCAGCGGCGGCGGCGTGGTGAACTATGCGCACTCATCTATCGACCCGGCTGAAACTGATGCGCGGATCGACCGCCACATAACTGAGATCCGACAGCAAGCGGCCGACCAGGCCGATAATCGAGAAGAAATACAGGGTGCCGAGCACCACCGGATAATCCCGGTTCAACACGGACTGGTAGGCGAGCAGCCCCATCCCCTCCAGCGAGAAAATCGTTTCGATCAGCAGGCTCCCGGTAAAGAAGGCAGCGATAAAATAACCGGGAAAGCCGGTGATAATGGGGATAACGGCATTTCTGAATACATGTTTGAACAGGACCCTGCGCTCACTGATCCCTTTGGCGCGGGCGGTCAACACATACTGTTTGCCGACTTCCTCCAGAAATGAATTTTTCGTGAGCATGGTCATCACCGCGAGGCTGCCGACAGCGCTGGAAATGATCGGCAGCACCATGTGCCAGGCGTAATCGGCAATTTTGGCAAACAGGTTCAACTCACTCCAATGATCGGATACGAGACCGCGCAGCGGGAAAATAGACCAGAAACTGCCGCCGCCGAACAGCACGATGAGCGTGATTCCGAGTACGAATCCCGGTATGGCGTAGCCGATCAAGATGATCGTACTGGTGACCATATCGAATCGAGACCCGTTGCGGACCGCCTTGGCAATACCCAGCGGTATACAGACACTGTAGACGATGAGGAACGTCCACAAACCAAGCGACATCGACACGGGCATCCGCGAAATAACCAGGTCCACGACACTGCGCTGGTAATAGTAGGATTCACCGAAATCAAAGGAAAGGTAGTTCCCCATCATCGTCAAAAAGCGGGTCGCCGGCGGTTGATCGAAACCATACAGCCTCGTCAGTTCATCCAGCCGTTCCCGGTCAAGCCCGACATTGCCGCGGTAGGTGGACGCAGCGCCGCCGGCTTCTCCCCTTCCCTGCCCCTGCGCTTCGATTTCCGCAACCATGCGCTCCACCGGCCCGCCCGGCACGAACTGGGTCACCGTGAAGGTAATGAGCATGATCCCGAACAGGGTCGGAATCATCAGCAGTATGCGTTTGACGATATAGACCAGCACGTTGAAAGTCGTTTATTCGGGTTTATCAAATCGTCTCCGATATGTGCCCATTGTATAGCAACCGATACCCAAACCACAGAAAAAAATAGCCGTCTGTATTTAACCAATTATGTACTTGCATCAATACCTTATTTTTATTACAGCTTCGACAGCAGGGATACTGCTGCCAGGTATTCATTTGTTTGCTTTTACAGGAAAGAACAGGAGATACGTCGATTCACCATGATTGCGACAGAAAAAGAGCTGGAATCACTTGTCGAGCGGGCGCTTTCCACCGACTGCGTCGGACTCGATACCGAATTCATCTGGGAACGGACGTACTACCCCAGACTCGGCCTGATCCAGCTGGCGCTCTCCGACGAAGCGTGCTACCTGATCGACCCGACCGCCATTTCCGATCTTTCCCCGCTGGGCGAGCTGCTCTGTGATTCAGGGGTCGTCAAAATTCTGCACGACGCCCCGCAGGACCTGATGATACTCAGCCGGGCTACCGGCGCGGTTCCCGAGAACGTATTCGATACCCGCCTGGCAGCCGGATTCTCGGGATTGCCGTCAACCATCTCCCTGGGCGACCTGATTACCGTCCTGCTCGACATAGACCTGGCCAAATCGGAAACCCGCACCGACTGGCTCAAACGACCGCTCGATTCGAAACAGATCGATTACGCTCTGGATGATGTCCGCTACCTGCGTGCCCTGCGCGTTCTCCTGCTGACCCGGATAATCAACCCCGACATCAGGACCTGGCTCGCCGAGGAGATGGAGCATATCAGCCGCCCATCTTTTTTCTCCGGCGTCGACGACGAAGAGCGCTATACGAAAATCAAAGGAAACGGTTCATTCGCCCGCCGCGAGCTCGCCGTCCTCAGAGAACTGGCCGCCTGGCGGGAACGGGAAGCCCGGGACTGCGACCGCCCCCGCGGACATATCATGTATGACAAAACGCTGCTCAACCTGGCAAGACAGCGGCCTGCGTCAAAACAGACCCTGAAGGACAGCGGCTTGTTGTCGGCCAAGAAATATAAACGCTACGCGGAGCCGGTACTTGCCTGCATCCATGCCGGACTGGAAATCGATGAGGCGGACCTGCCCGAGCAGAAACGTCCGACTCGGTTGAATGCCGCCGAAAAAAAACTGCACGCCGATTTTATCGAATACCTGGATGAAAAATGCGCCAGATTGGGAATTGATTCGCATCTGGTCGGTACGTCGTCACAATTCAAGCAGCTGATCAAAAGCCTCAACTCCGATCGTTTTGCTGTTCCGAAACGCCTCAACAACGGCTGGCGCAAGGCGTTTTTAAAGGAATTCGTCACCTCGCCATGAGCCTGTCCGAGAAACTGTTTTCAATCGTCGGTATCTGCTTTATCACCGGTTTCGCGACAGCGCTCGCCTTTTTTCCCCAGACCCGGCAACTCCCGTACCTTCTAGCGCTGTCCCTGCTCGGCGTGCTGGTCAATGTCGGCCTGCTGTACGTCGTGTTCAAGGACATTTTCAGCCGCCGTTTCGACAACCCGTATGCAAGATATCTCTGGACTGTCGTCATCTTTCTGTGCATCCCCGCCGTGGTGATCTATCTGCCGCTGCACGGATTCAAGAAGAGAACGTAGGCCTCCTGGAAAAATAGGTTCAGCAAGATTCTTGACTTATTTATTAAATCGAAGTATTTTTACTGTCTTTTGATTTTTGTTTCCCGCTTTTGGCGGGTTAACGATATTTCCGCTTCCAGGATGTCGTAATGCGCAGCACTATTCCGGCTTCGGTTAAAGCGATTTTATAACACGATTATGTTCGAAAATCTGACAGACAGACTCGAGGGAGTTTTCAAGAAGCTCCGCGGCCACGGCATTCTCACCGAAGAAAATATCACGGAGGCAATGCGTGAAGTTCGCATGGCGCTCCTCGAGGCCGATGTCAACTACCGGGTCGCGAAAGAATTTGTCGATGCGGTAACGGAAAAAGCCGTCGGGCAGGAAGTATCCCAGAAGCTGTCACCGGGACAACAGGTCGTGAAGATTGTCCACGAAGAACTGGTCGAGCTGCTGGGCGGAAATACCGAACATATCAAATTGGATGGACACCAGCCGGCTGCCATCATGCTTGCCGGCCTCCAGGGTTCTGGTAAAACAACGACGTCGGGCAAGCTTGCCGCTCAATTGCAGAAGAAAGGACGCCGGGTATACCTCGTCCCTGCCGACGTCTACCGTCCGGCTGCAATCGAACAGCTCACCGTACTCGGAGACCGCCTCGATATTCCGGTCCACCCGTCCACCACCGAGCAGAAGCCCGTTGACATCTGCCGCCAGGCGCTGGCAGTCGCTGCGGAACAGAATTACGATACGCTGATTATCGATACCGCCGGTCGGCTGCATGTCGACGAGGCGCTGATGGACGAACTCAAGGAGATCCAGGAGGCGATCCGCCTCTCTGAAATCCTGTTCGTCGCCGATTCGATGACCGGCCAGGATGCGGTCACCGTCGCCGATAAATTCAACCAGGATCTGGAAATTTCCGGCGTTGTGCTGACCAAGATGGAAGGCGACGCCCGCGGCGGCGCGGCGCTGTCCATCAAAAAAGTTACCGGCAAACCGATCAAATACGTTGGTATCGGAGAAGCGCTCGACGCCCTTGAGATCTTCCATCCCGACCGTACTGCGTCACGAATTCTCGGCATGGGCGACGTACTCACGCTGATCGAAAAGGCCGAAGAAGTCGTCGACAAGAAAAAGGCGGATAAAATCGCCAAGAAACTCAAGCGCAACGAATTTACGCTTGAAGATTTTCTCGATCAGATCCAGCAGATCAAGAAAATGGGTTCCCTCGAGCAGATCATGAGCATGGTTCCGGGCATCAATAAGCTCAAACAACTCAAAGATGCCCCGCAGCCCGACGAAAAGGAGCTGGCCAAAACCGAGGCGATTATCCGCTCGATGACGATCAAGGAGCGGCGCAATCACCGGATCATCGACGCGAGCCAGACTGCGGATCGCCAACGGCTCGGGTACCTCGGTGGCCGAAGTCAACCGCGTACTGAAAAGTTACGCGGCAATGCTTAAGATGTTGAAGAAAATGCGCGGCAAGCCGGGCGCAATATCCGGCAAAAAACGCCGCAAAGCCCCGAAAGGAATGAGAAGATAAGGTTTAAAGAATAAAACCGGAGGTTGAATAGCACATGGCAGTTCGAATCAGATTGACCCGGCTCGGCCGGAAGAAGAAGCCGTTTTACCGCATCGTCGTTGCAGACAGCGAGAGCCCGCGCGACGGCAAGTTCCTCGATATCGTCGGCACGTATGATCCCCTTCAGGATCCCGCCAAGATCGATATCAACGATGCAAAACTGCAGGATTGGCTCGGTAAGGGGGCGCTGCCTTCCACCACCGTCAAGAGCCTGATTAAAAAAACCGCTCCGGCTGCCGAGTAAGCATCGATGAAAGATCTGGTTGACCATATGGCCAAAGCGCTGGTCGACAATCCCGATCAGGTGCAGGTTTCCGAACGTGAAACCGAGGACGGCATCAACATCGAGCTGAAAGTGGCGCAGGAAGATCTGGGCAAGGTAATCGGCAAACAGGGCCGCACCGCCCGGGCGATGCGCTCACTGCTGTCGGCGAAAGCGGTGCAGAAAGACAAAAAATCACGGCTGGACATTCTGGAGTAGATCCGGACGGTCATGGCCCCGCAGTACCCCTACCCTGGCGATCGCTATATACTGGTCGGCACGGTAACCAGGTCGCACGGACTTGGCGGCGAATTCAAGGTGAAACCGATGTCGCTGTTCATGCCGTACGAACCGTTTGCAGCATTTGAAAATTACAGCCGGGCTGCCCTCGTAGCAGCCGACGGCCGGATGACTGAGCTGCTCGACATTACCCGGTGCCGGGCACAGGCTAAACAGATCATCCTAAAACTCGATACCATTGACAGTAAAAGCGAAGCAGATCTGATTGTTGGAATGGGCGTGCTCGTTTTAAAAAAAGACCTCGAAGCTGAACAGAACGATCCGGCAGAACAGCCCCATCGGCTGCTTGGTCTGCAGGTGTTTACGACCTCGGGCACGGGTGTCGGGAAAATCGTCGATATCGGTCACACCGGCGCTCACCCGCTGCTCGTAATCAACGACGGCGGTGAGGAATACCTGGTCCCGATGGTCGATCCGATCATCGCCGCGGTCGAGGATGAACGCGTCGTCATAGACGCACCGGCCGGATTGCTCGAGATCAACCGGAAGGATGCGGACAGCGAGTCATGATCTTTTCAGTTATCTCTATTTTTCCGGCACTGGTCGAAGCCTGCATGCAGGAGGGAATCATCAGCAGGGCCGTGCGTGAAGGTCTGGTCGAGCTCGATATCATCAACCTCCGGGACTTCACCTTCGACAAACACCGGACAACCGACGACCGGCCGTTCGGCGGCGGGGAAGGCATGGTGATGACGCCGGAACCGCTGAGCCTGGCCGTAAAGGCCGCCCGGGAGAAATCACTGCAGCCGCGGGTGATCCTGCTCAGTCCGCAGGGACGGGCTTTCGATCAGGGGGCAGCGGAGGCGCTCAGCAGCGAGCAGCATGTCGTCCTGGTCTGCGGCCGCTACGAAGGGGTAGACGAACGCTTCCGGGAGCACTACGTGGACGCTGAACTGTCCGTCGGCGATTTCATCCTGACCGGTGGAGAATTGCCGGCCCTGATGGTGATAGACGCGGTAACCAGGCTGATCCCCGGAGTTCTCGGCTGTACTGATTCGGCTGACCGGGACACGTTCAGCAGAAACCTGTTGAAACACCCGCAGTATACGCGTCCGCGAAAATTTGAAGGCAGTGAGGTTCCGGCAGTGCTGTTCAGCGGCGATCACCGGAAAATCACCGAACACCGGTTCCTGGAATCGTTCAGGCGAACTGCAGAACGCAGACCGGACCTGCTGCGGCGCGCCTCGTTTTCCATCGAGGAAAAACGGCTGCTGAAAAAACACGGGCTCAACCCGCCGAAAGGAAAACAGCCATGACGGCGGCTATCCCGAAGCTGGCAATCGCGCTGCTGCATCACCCGGTTCTGAACAAGACCGGCGAGATAATCGGTTCCGCCGTTACGAACCTCGATCTGCATGATATCAGCAGGGCGGCCCGCACCTATGGAGTCAACGATTTTTACGTGGCCACACCGTACGGTGATCAGCGGGAGTTGATCGAAGAAATTGTCGGCCACTGGCAGAACGGACACGGTGCGTATGCCAACCCGGCCCGCCGGGAAGCGCTCGCCATCGTGCGGCCCGTCAAGGATCTGCAGGAAATAAGGGCATCGCTTGCGGCCCGGCACGAGGTCACGCCGCTTGTTGTGGCAACGAGTGCAAGACCGCAGCCCAAAGAAATCGGCTATGCTGAATTGCAGCGGCACCTGGTCGAGGAGCAGGCCCCGGTTCTGCTGATATTCGGGACGGCCCACGGCCTCGCCCCGGAAATCATCGCCGAGGCCGACTGCGTGCTGCCGCCGATCGGGGCGCGATCGGATTACAATCACCTGTCGGTACGATCGGCGGTATCGATCATACTCGACCGATTGCTCGGTATACATATACGGTAGGCGACCCTGAAAAATTGCTTTGCCAGGGTTGCCGGTAAAGTTGGAAACAATACAGAAACAGCAAGAAGAAACCAGATAAACAAAGAGAAGCGTTATGAATCCCATAATTCAGAAAATTGACCAGGAGCAGATGCGATTCGATACCCCGGAATTTCGCCCGGGCGACACGGTGAAAGTCCACATCCGCATCATCGAAGGAAGCAAAGAGCGTATTCAGGTCTTCCAGGGCGTCGTCATCAAGCGCAAGCGCGGCGACATGGACGCGTCGTACACGGTCCGCAAGGTGTCCCACGGCGTCGGCGTCGAAAAGACCTTTGCCCTGCACAATCCGCGCATCGAGAAAATCGAGCTGGTGTCCCGCGGCCGCGTCAGGCGTTCCCGCCTGTACTACCTGCGCGAACGCCGGGGCAAGGCAGCCCGTATCCGCGAACGCGGTATCCGCTAACCGCCCTCGTCCTCATATCGTGAGCCGGCCGGTCAACCGTGCCGGCCGGCTCACATCCGAACTGATGGACTCATTGATCCCGGGAACTCCAGGAGCAGACACCTTCCAGTTCGAACGCATGCTCCGCAAACGGGGCTTCGTCCTTATCGCCGGCGCCGATGAAGCCGGGCGCGGCCCGCTTGCCGGACCAGTCGTCGGTGCAGCAGTCATCCTCCCTGCGGACTGCGACTACACCCCGTTCTGCGATTCAAAACAGACCACCGAGAAGCAGCGCTATCGGCTGCGTGAGCTGCTGGAACAGAACGGCGCCGCTATCGGCACCGGCATCGTCTCCGCTGAAGCCATCGATTCCATAAATATCCTGCAGGCGTCCCTTCTGGCGATGAAACAGGCCGTTACGGCGCTGGGCACGGCACATGCGGAACCGGATTTCGTCCTCGTGGACGGCCGCCAGACACTGCCGCTGAACACGCCGCAGGAAGCCCTTGTCAAAGGAGATGCCCGGTCGGCATCCATCGGTGCTGCATCGATCGTCGCCAAGATTCTCCGGGACGAAATCATGGCAGAGCTGCACCGGCGCTACCCGGCCTACAACTTTGCCGCCAATAAAGGCTATCCGACCGCCGAACACCGGCGCATCATCAAGGAGATCGGTCCGAGCCCGGCCCATCGCTGCAGTTTCAAAGGAGTGAAAGAATTTGTCAAAAGCACGGATCGGCCTCGGTAAACAGGGTGAAGAAGCGGCAGTCTCCTTTTTGCAAAAACAGGGGTACCAGATCGTCTCCCGCAACCACCGCAGCAGATTCGGCGAAATCGACATCATCTGCAGAGACCGCAACAGCTGCGTATTCGTTGAAGTAAAAACCCGCCAGGGGACGGCATACGGAGCGCCTGTCGAAGCGGTAACCCGGCAGAAACAGCAGAAGATCTGCCGGGTCGCCCTGGACTACCTGACCAAAACCGGACTGCAGGATGACCCGGTTCGTTTCGATGTGATCGGTGTTTTGATAACAGAAGGAAAAACGGAAATAACCCATGTCGTCAATGCATTTGAGGCCGTATAAAACGCGGACAACGTTATAATTCGAGGCGGATCACCCAGCGTGCATCGGCGACCAACCACAACCTACCATGACTAAACAGCGACCAGGCCTGTTCATCGTCTTTGAAGGAATAGACGGTTCCGGCAAATCAACGCAGCTCAAGCTGCTCGCCGATACCCTGAAAAGACGCGGGTTGCCGGTTATCGAAACCTTCGAGCCGACGCTCGGTGTGCACGGGCAGACAATTCGAGCGCTGTACGGTGACCGCAGCACCGTATCACCTGAAGAGGAACTCGACCTGTTCATCAAGGATCGCCGGGAACATGTCGAACAGGTGATCGCCCCGGCGCTGGCGACCGGCACCATCGTACTCTGCGACCGCTATTTTCTGTCTTCGGCGGCCTATCAGGGAGCTGCCGGGCTTGACCCCGATCATATCATCGCCCGCCACGATTTCGCTCCCGCTCCGGACCTGGCAATCATCATCGAAATAGATCCGGCAGAATCGATCAGACGCATCACCGAAAAGCGCGGAGACGCCCTGAACGATTTCGAACAGCTTGATTCATTGAAAAAAGTCGATGGTATTTTTAAACAGATGGAATTACCGTATGTGAAACGAATCGACGGCACCGCTGCTCAATCCGAGGTTCATCGACAGATTCTTAAACAGGTCGATAAGCTGCTGCCCGACGTCGATCTATGCAAGAATCGAGACCCCCGGTGACCCTGCGAACCACCCCCCATACCGCCTCTATTGCGGGTACCCTGCTCCTGATCTGCGGGCTTGTTTTGAGCTCCTGTGCATCTGTCTACGATACCGCAGGCAAACCGGCCGTCGCTGAAAAGACGGACCTGTCGTGTTCCTATTTTTATTTTCTCTGGGGTACGCACGCCGAATACGAAGGCCGCTTCGACGAGGCGGCCGATGCCTACCAGAAAGCCCTGGTCTGCGATCCCTCGGCACGCTACATCATGCATAAACTCCCGCTGGTTCATCTCAAAAGCGGCGATACCGACCAGGCAATTACGGAATTATCAAACAACATACAGGGTGCCCCCGACGATAACGCATCACGTATGCTGCTCGCCCGGCTCTACGTCCAGCAGAAGCAGTTTAACCGGGCAATCGCACAATATGAAGCGGTTCTCGACTCAGACCCCGGGCACGAACAGGCCCTGCTTCGCCTTGGAATCCTGCTGGATCAGGACGGCAAAACCGATCTGGCCCGGGCTGAACTGACCAGGCTGATTTCCCTCCACCCCGACTCCTACCTCGGCAACCTGGCAATGGCGCGCATTGCGAAATCACCGGATGAAGCCGTCACCTACTACATGCGGGCCCTCGAACTTAATCGGTCGGTGGAGCTCTACAGCGAAATTACCCAGTTTCATATCGACCGAAAGGAATTCGACCAGGCCGTCGCACTGCTCACCAATGCGCTGGCTGACGCCGAGAATAACGAACAGCTCCGGTTGCTGCTCGCCCTGGCCCTGCTCGGTCAGGAGAGTGATGATGCCGCCGTGGCCGAACTCGGATTGCTGCCCCAGTACCAGAACAATCCGACCCAGCTCACGATGGTGTTGAGTAAGCTGTACGTGCGCCTTGACAATCACCAGATGGCGATCAAGCACCTGCAGGAACTCCTGGCCGCAAGGGAAGACCCCGCCGCCCGGTACCTGCTCGGGGTGATCTACTCCGACCTCGATCAATACGATGATGCGCTGCGTACCCTGGAGTCGATCGGCCCCGAATACGACCAGTTCGAAGATGCGGTCTTTTTACAGGCGAAAATGCTCCGCCAGAGCAACAGCATCGATGCGTCGCTGGCCCTGCTCGACCGCTATCTGTCCGCCGAGCGGACAACCAGGCCGATGTTTTATGTTATTGCGGCATCGCTGTACAAAGAGAGCAACCGTCAAGAGCAGGCACTCGACGTGATCAAGGAGGGATTTTCGCACTATCCCGAAGACGAGGACATTCTTTTCGAATACGGCCTGCTGCTCGAACAAAGCGGCAGGATAGAAGGAGCAATCGAGATCATGGAGCTGCTCCTGGAGGTCAATCCGGATCATGCCGAAGCACTCAATTTTGTCGGTTATACCTGGGCGGATACGAACCGAAATCTAGACAAAGCCCTCGCCTATATCGAACGCGCCGTTGAACTCCGGCCGGGCAACGGATATATCCAGGACAGCCTGGGCTGGGTCCACTTTCGGCTCGGCAACCTGGAACGGGCGAAAGAAGAACTACTCCATGCGATACAACTCGTTCCCGACGACCCGCACATTTACGATCACCTGGGCGATGTGTATCGCGCCCTCGGTGACAGACGCAAAGCGGCCGAGTACTATCGCCAGGCCTTCGACCTGTTTGACACAGAAGACAACAAGAACGAGATCCAGAACAAGATCGATGCCCTGCAGAAACGCTGAACGCGGGCTTTTCCCGTTTATGGTATTATGCGCTCTTATCCTGAGCAGCTGTGCGCCGGTCCGCCGGGCCGACCTGATCGAAGCTGATCTCCGGCAATCTATTGAAGACGCCTACCAGAAGTTCAGCACCGGCCAGAGTCGCTGCGTGTCCGGCTGGGATGCCGATATTTCAATCACCTGGAAGTCGTCGCTGAAAGATTTTTCGTTTCCCGGCTACCTGCAGGCATTACCGCCTTCTTTCTTCAAGCTGGTTGTCTCCAACCCGCTGGGACAGCCGCTCAAGCTTCTCACCACCGACGGTGAGCAATACCGCTACATCGATGTTGCCGACCGCTCAGGCATCTACGGCGGCACCCGTTCATGGGCAGTCCGCTACGACCTGCCCTACACGGTAATCAGCCGCTCCTGGCCGGATTGGCTGCAGGGACGGCCGGACGGCGGCAAACAGCGGGTTATCAGCGAAATAAGACATGATCGGGAAGACCGCGGGGTCTGGCTGACGGTAGCCGATGTCGAGATGGAAACGCCAGCGCAACAGGCAATCGCTGCACCTTATCTCGACGCCGATTCCCCGGACAGCGATACCCAGAAACCGGATATGACCCTTCCGGTATACGAGTACCTGCTGGTCGATGCGGAAACCGGGGTGATCAAGGAGCAAATCGTCCTCGATGAACGGCAGAAACCGCAGGCTACCATTATTTACAACCAGTGGGAGAACATAGGCCAATGCCGCTATCCGCTCGATATAGAGATTACCGACCTGCCCTACGGAGGTTATATTCACCTGGAGTTCTCAGAAATCCGGCAGACCGACCTGACCGCGTCCGATTTCAAGATAGCAATCCCTCCCGGGTTCACCAGAACGATGATGCCTTGAGATTCGGGGGTGTAACAGGGGCGTCCGCATACGCCTGCCCGATTATTCAGGCAGCTCGTTGACGATGACGACGAAAAGGTTGTCTTCCTTGAAGAAAAGCTGCTGGAGGTCGTAGTGGCGGTTGGCCACCAGCTCGAGTTCGACCCTGATTTTCTTGGGGTCGGTCAGTTTGTTCACGGTGATTCGATGGACGTATTTTCCGCCCGCTTCGATCGCTTCCGGAACCTCTGGTTTTACTTCTCCGTTGATGAAATCGCAGACGACGCGCGGGGTTCCCTTTTCGATTCCGAACACCAGCGGCGGAGAAAAGTGACTCAGTTTGAACAGCACCGTCTCGCTGTTGTTGATCGATTCTTCAAAAGACACATCGAGAATTACCGGAACTTCACCTTCACCCTGCTCCGGTGATGCCGCCTGGACGACTTCCGCATCATCTCCCTTATCTGCCCCTGCAGCAGCTGTTTCCGGGCTTTGCTCGGGAACGGGCTCTTGTGTTTTTGCGGCTGCGGGCGTTTGCTCCGGTGCCGGTGATGGTTCCGGTTCCGCCTCCGATGTATTTTCCTGCTCCTTTTGAGTGACGTCAGGAACGACGACTTCAGCCGGCTGCGCAGGCTGTTCAACTCGCGGTTGTGCCGGCGGCTGTTCTTCAGGTTTTACGGTTTCTTCCCGTTCAGGGCTTTTTTCTGCCGGTTCGACCTTTTCCTCTGCGGTTATCTGCTTATCTTCTTCTGCCGTATCGGAAACGATCGGCGTATCGGCAGCGGCATCTGCCTGATGAACAATTTTGGCCTGAGCCGCGCTTATACGGTGGGGTTTTGATACCTGCTGATCCTGGGGGTCCTGCGGCTGAAACACGATCACCAGGCTCTTGTCGGATACGTTGAACGTATAGTCGTACTGGTAAGATGCTCCGTCTACAATATCCACGACAACACGGGTCTTGAGCGGATCATTATGACGTCCGACCCGGACACCGGCGACAATGGAACCGCCGGCACCGTCAATCCGGCTTTTGTCAAAGAGGGAGCGGACAGCTAAAAAATCAAGTACAAGGCGCGGGCGTTCACCATCGATCCTGAACGTCTTGGGGGAATGCGACGCATTCAACCTGATCGTGACCTTTTCAGCAACACCGGGGTCAGCAGCAACCGTGATCGATTCAATCGCCGGATCAGTGGAAGCGCCGTGCGCTGATGCCACGGCCAGGTGAACCAGGAAAATCAGGAGACAAACGAAAACCAGACGTGTACGGTGATAGAATTCCATCTTTAGAATCATCCCTATGTTCCGGACAGATTATCAGACTATTTCAATACCTTATCCCTTCTTGAAAAGTCAACCTATTTCCGGTAAATCTTGGGCTTCATGAAACAGCACGGACCCGTTTAAAACCATGACAAACAGCATGTCACCCAACCCCCTGCTCTCCCGTGTCAGCCGCCCCGGCCGCTATCTGGGAAACGAATTCAACAAGGCGGAGATCAAGGCTTCGGCTCCGGTGAACTGGACGCTGATCTTTCCTGATCTCTACGAAATCGGCATGTCGCACCAGGGGCTGCAGATCCTCTACCATATCATCAACGCCGGTCCGTATGGAGCCGAACGATGCTATTGCCCGGCTCCGGATGCCGAGTCTCTGATGCGTTCGCACCACATTGTCCCGACGACCCTGGAGACCGGCAGGCCAATCAGCGCATGCGATATCATCGGGATCACGCTGCCGCATGAACTCTGCTATACCAACATCCTGACCGTTCTGGATCTGGCCGATATCCCGTTTATGGCGCGTGACCGCGGCCGCCGGCACCCAATCGTTCTCGGCGGCGGGACCTGCGCCTTCAACGCCGAACCGGTGGCCGATCTGTTCGATGTAATCGTGGTCGGCGACGGCGAGGAGGCAGTCGTTGAAATCAGCGAGCTGGTCGCAGCCATGAAACGCGACGGCGCCGCCAAGGCGGTGATCATCGACGCGCTCGCAGCCATATCCGGCGTCTACCTGCCGCACCGCTACGAACCCCGCTACAAACCCGACGGAACCATCGCTGCAGTCATCCCTTCAGAGGGATCGCCCGACCGGGTCAAGAGAAGGGTCCTGGCCGATCTCGACGATCTCGGCCATCTCCTGGATCCACTCGTACCGAATGCGAAAATCGTCCACGACCGGCTGGCCGTGGAAGTCGCCCGCGGCTGTACACGCGGCTGCCGTTTCTGCCAGGCCGGCATCACCTATCGCCCGGTGCGGGAACGCACCAAGGAGCAGATCCTCGATCTCGCCGTGACCGGTATCGACAATTCAGGCTTTGACGAGGTATCGCTGTTGTCGCTGTCGACCGGCGATTACAGCTGCCTGCCCGAGGTATTGCCCGAACTGATGCAGCGCTTTGCTCCCGAGCGGGTATCGGTGGCGATGCCGTCGATGCGCGTCGGTACCCTTACCAGGCACCTGATGGACCAGATTTCAAAAGTGCGCAAGACCGGTTTCACCCTGGCCCCGGAAGCCGGCAGCGAACGCCTGCGGCAGGTCATCAACAAGGGCATCAGCGAGACCGACCTGCTCCTGGCGGCCGAGCAGGTTTTCGCGCTGGGCTGGAACCTGATCAAACTGTATTTCATGATCGGGCTCCCCACCGAGACGGACGAAGATCTCGAAGCCATCGCCGAGCTGGTGGAAAAAACCAGGAAAGCCGGGCATGTCGGCGCCAGGGGCAGACAGCGCATTTCCGTCAGCGTCGGCACGTTCGTACCGAAGCCGCATACCCCGTTTCAATGGCATCGCCAACTCTCCATGGACGAGAGCCGCGAACGGCTGTCATTTCTGAAATCCCGCCTGCACCGCAAGTCGGTCACCCTCAAGTATCACGATCCGCAGCAGAGCTACCTGGAGGGAATCTTCTCCCGGGGCGATCGCCGCTTGACCCCGCTCATCGTCGAGGCCTGGCGCCACGGCGCCCGCCTTGACAGCTGGAGCGACTATTTCAACCTGGAGCGATGGCGTGAAGCTGCAGACAGGCTCGCGATCGACCTCGATTTTTACCTGCGCGACCGATCCGCTGAAGCGGTCCTGCCGTGGAGCCACATCGATTCCCTGGTGAGCGATGAATTCCTGCGCGAGGAACAGCAGAAAAGCCTGCGGCAGGAATACACCCCGGACTGCCGCTACCATGCGTGCCAGAAATGCGGATTGTGTGATTTCGAATCAGTGAAGCCGATCGTCCACAACCGCAAACGCGACGAACCGGCACCGGCTGCGGTACAAACGGAATCCAATACCGCCGAACCGGCCGCCGGGGATAAACACCATCACTACCTGGTAACCTATTCTCGAACCGGCCCCATCTGCTACCTCGGTCATCTCGAGTTCCTCCAGATCATTCATCGCAGCCTGCGTCGGGCCCGGATAAAGACCCATTTCTCCCACGGTTTCAACCCGTCGCCGAAGGTGTCGTTCGGCCCTGCCCTGCCGGTGGGCACGAACAGCGACTGCGAGTTTTTCTCTATGGACCTGATCGAACCGCTGCACGATTTCCAGAAAACCCGGGCCGCGTTGAACCGCTCCCTGCCCGCCGGTATACAGATCATCGACATCAGGCCGATGGGAAAACACCTGCCGCAGCACATCGCCAGTACCTACGAAATCGCGCTCCCCGAGGACCTCGGGGAGCGCGAACGCGAGCTTATCGGGCGATTTGACGCGCTGCCCGAACTGGTGGTAGAACGCGAGCGAAAAGGCAAGCGCAAGCAGGTGAACCTGCGCCCGCTGGTAAAACAGATCCTGGTAAAATCCGCCGATACGCTGATTATCGAAATCATCACGAAAAGCGGCCAGCCGGGGACCAGGCCGTCAGAAGTTCTCGCGGCGCTGCTTCATTACGACGAAGAAGCGCTGCACCAGATTCAGGTGACAAAACGGTCGTGGAACGAGCTAACGGCGTGATCATCCTTGCCGGTCCGCCCGTTTTTGTGTAAAAAGACAGTCTGTTTTCCTGCTTTTTCGGCTTTTTCCCGCAAATCACATCCACAACAGAGGAGACACCATGATTAAGAAGATCGTTCTACGCGATGATGAAATGCCCCGCCAATGGTACAACGTCATTCCCGATATCCCAAACGGTATCGAGCCGCCGCTGGATCCGGAAACCAAGGAACCGATGGGGCCGGAAAAGCTGTCCGCCATTTTCCCGATGGGGCTTCTCGAGCAGGAAATGAGCCCCGAGCGTTTCATCGACATCCCCGAAGAGGTCATGGACATTTTAAAGATCTGGCGCCCGTCTCCTCTCGTCAGGGCCTCGAATCTTGAAAAAGCGCTGGGAACCAAAGCCAGGATTTATTTCAAGAATGAAGGCGTTTCACCGGTCGGCTCCCACAAACCGAATACGGCCGTCGCCCAGGCATATTACAACTACAAGGAGGGAGTCAAGCGCATCGCCACCGAGACCGGCGCCGGTCAATGGGGCAGCGCGTTATCCTTTGCAACCAACAAATTCGGACTGGAATGCAAGGTATACATGGTCCGCGTCTCGTTTGAGCAGAAACCCTACCGGAAATCGGTCATGCACACGTACGGCGCCAACGTCATCCCGAGCCCGTCAACCGAAACCAGAACCGGCCGCGCCATTCTCGAACAGATGCCCGACACCCCGGGCTCCCTGGGCATCGCGATCTCCGAGGCAATCGAGGACGCCGCTTCCCGGGAGGACACGAACTATTCGCTCGGTTCGGTCCTGAACCATGTCATCCTGCACCAGTCGATCATCGGCCTGGAAGCCAAACAACAGCTTGAAATCGCCGGTGAAACCCCGGACGTCATCATCGGCTGCTGCGGCGGCGGTTCGAACTTCGCCGGCCTGGCGGCACCGTTCGTGCCGGACTACCTGGACGGTAAAAAGATTAAATTCGTCGGCACCGAGCCCGCCTCCTGTCCGACCCTGACCGGCGGTCTGCTGGCCTGGGACTTCGGCGATACCGCGCAGATGACGCCGCTGCTGTACATGCATACGCTGGGTCATGACTTCATCCCGCCGGGCATCCACGCGGGCGGTCTGCGCTATCACGGCATGGCGCCGATCGTCTCGGCCCTGGTCCGGGAAAACATCGTTGAACCGATGCGTCTGCAGCAGCTCGAATGCTTCAAGGCAGGCGTCCTGTTCGCCCAGACCGAAGGCATTATCCCGGCCCCGGAAACCTGTCATGCGATTCAGGGGGCCATTGTCGAGGCCATGAAGGATCCGAACGAGCCGAAAACTATTCTCTTCAACTTCTCCGGTCATGGCCTCATCGATATGGCATCCTACGACAAGTATTTCGCCGGAGACCTGCAGGATTTCGATTATCCGGCAGAGCAGATTGCCGAGTCGATGGCCAAATTGCCGAAGATCTAGCTGTAAACCGGCATCACTGAAGATGCTCAGCAACATGAACCTGAAAAGGCCCTGCGCCGTGAGTTCGCTCACGGTGTTGTGGGTCTTTTTCATCGTCACGCATGTTCACGCCGGCAGTCCGGCAATCCAGGCCATACCGCTCGTCGAAAACGGCGGCTACATCGTCACCCGAAACGGTGTGGAAATCCTGAGCTACAACCGTGACAAAGCGTTTGTACCGGCTTCCACAATAAAGATTGCCACCGCATTTGCAGCGCTCGAACTCCTCGGGCCTGACTATCGGTTCAAAACCGAATTCTACCTGCGCGGCGCAGATCAGCTCTGCATCAAAGGATACGGGGACCCGTATCTCATCTCAGAGTATATCGCCGAAATCGCCAAGTCCCTGAAAGAAGCGGGACTGCGGCAGGTAAACACCATTATCATCGACGACACCTTTTTCGACACCGGCGCACCGGCCGACGGTTCGACCAACTCGCCGAACCCGTACGATGCCGTCAACGCGGCTTTGTCGGTTAATTTCAATGCCGTGCCGCTGATCAAGTACGATAGCGGCATGGTGGCGTCACCCGAACCGCAAACGCCGCTGCTGCCCGTTGCCCGGGATATTGCCGCATATCTTGAACCGGGACTTCACCGGGTCAACGTGTCGTCTTTTACCGCCGAGGATGCGCGCATCACCCGCCATCGCTATGCCGCCGAGCTGTTTGCCGCGCTGCTGCGGCGACAGGACATATCGGTCGGAACCGGCTTTCAGGGCGACCGGGTCAGACCGTCAGACACGCTCCTGTATACCTACCACAGCAAATTGACGCTTGCTGAAATGATTCGCGGCTGCCTCGAATTCTCCAACAACTTCATTGCAAACCAGATTTTTCTCACCACCGGTGCGGCACAATTCGCGCCGCCGGCCACCTGGACAAAATCGCAGCAGACGGTGCGCGCGCTGCTGATAAGCAAGACCGACATCAAACCGCCTGGATTCAGGATCACAGAAGGCTCCGGCCTCTCCCCGCAAAACCGTCTCACCCCCGCTGCCGCGATCAAGCTTCTCGATGCGTTCAAACCGTATGCCGCGCTGCTCAGCCGCAGCCGGGGCGTCCTGCTGAAATCGGGCACACTGCAGCGAGCGTACAACTATGCCGGGTACTTCGAGACTGCCGGTCGCCTCGACCCGTTCGTCCTGTTGCTGAATCAACGGACAAACAGTCGCGACGACCTGCTCAAGCGGTTTGCCGAAATTTACAGCCAGGCAGCCGGCAACTCACCGTAAGATTCCGTCCAGGCCTGCACACTCCCCCCCCGTTCTCAACGGGCTGTACCCCTTGCATACAAAATTACCGGTACAAGACGCAGCATATTGCAGCGATCGGGTTAATCCGCTAAAATGAATCGGTTTTTGTTTCCACCTGTTGCATCAGAATCCATTAAACGCCCTGGAGGAGCCCCATTATGAACCGTGTTTTGCTGAAGTCTCCCGGAACCGAAGTTGCGGCCGTATCTCTTCTGATTCTCTTCATGTTTGTCATTACCGGTTGCTCGACCCCGATGGGCAATCCCGAAGACGGCAAACGCTGGTACTCGATGCACAACTGTTTTGCCTGTCACGGTCCCAACGGCGACGACGGGGATGCCCCGTCGGTTAAAAATCTGGAGATGAACTATTTCTGGTTCAAGCGAAAGATCCGGGATGCCGGTTCCCCCATCATGCCTGAATACCCCGAAGAAAAAATATCCGATCAGGATGTAGCCGACCTGTATGCTCTACTGAAAGCCAAATAAATTACCCTAACAAGGCAGGATACGCTTACTTTTGCGAAGATGGTGATTACAGTAGGTCTTTAAAGGGAGTACTTCGCTGTAGTACTGTGTTGCAGTCTTTCAACCCACATGGAGAAAAACACCATGATCGAAGGTATCTATAATATTCTCGCTATGTTCGGTTTCCACCACCCCCTCCATCCGATTGTCGTCCACATTCCGATGGGTATGGTCGTCGGCAGTGTCGCCTTCTCCCTCGCCGACATGAAATGGCCGGAGAAAAATTTCCAGCAGACCGCCTACCACTGCATCCTGTTCGCCCTTATCGCCATTGTACCGGTTTACATTGCCGGCCTGCTCGACTGGCAGCAGTGGTTTGCCGGGGACTTCAATAGATGGATCATCATAAAACTGATTCTCGGCGTCGTGCTGACCGTCATGCTGATCATAACCGTCAAGCAGAAACAGAGCGGCGCGCCGCAGAAAAAGTTGTTCATTCTCTACCTGGTCAACCTCGCCATATGCGGCGGACTGGGGTTTTCCGGGGGAGAATTGCTGTATGGCGGGTGATTGATCAGAGAAATTTCCGGGGAAGGCGGTGGCGGCATGTTTCTGCCTGCATCGCGGAGGCCCGGCGTATCAGCGGAACGGTTGGCAATGTTAGACGTTTTTGACGGTTGTCGTGGAACTGATACGGCGATAAAGGCCGGAGAGCAGCAGTTCAGGACACCCAACCCCGATTCCTTCCCGGATCTACTATATCCTAAAATCAATCATACACCTCAGCATCCTTAAACAAGGGCGCCTCGGCATCTTTGGCAGAAAGTTCAGGATCAACGTTAAGCGGCCAGTTGATCTGCAGGTCCGGATCATTCCAAACAATCGACCGCTCATGTTCCGGGGCATAGAAATCGGTTGCCTTGTACAGGAAATCAGCCTGTTCCGACAATACCTGGAATCCGTGGGCGAAGCCCGGCGGTACCCAGAACTGGAGTTTGTTGTCGCCGCTGAGCACGACACTGACCCATTTACCGAATGTCGGTGATGAGCGCCTGAGGTCGACCGCCACATCAAAGACCTCGCCGGCGGTAACCCGCACGAGTTTTCCCTGCGGCTGCTGAATCTGGTAGTGAAGCCCCCTGAGTACGCCTTTGCTTGAACGGGAGTGGTTGTCCTGCACGAAATTTACCGCGACTCCGGTCTTTTTTCGCCAGGTCTGCTCGTTGAAACTTTCCATGAAGAACCCGCGATCGTCGCCGAACACGCGCGGTTTTATGATCAGGACCTCGGGTATTTTGGTTTGAATGACCTGCATGTTTATCGATACATCCTGTTGTAGTATTCCTGGTATGATCCGTCGATGACCGTATCGAGCCACTGCTGGTTGGCAAAGTACCAGTCGATAGTCATGCCGATTCCCTGCTCGAACGTCACCGACGGCTGCCAGCCGATTTCCTCTTTCAGCCTGGTTGAATCGATCGCGTAGCGGCGGTCGTGCCCAAGCCGGTCGGTAACGAACCTGATCAGCGAGCGTCGGTCGCCGCCGCCGGACAGTTTACCGAGTTTTTCATCCAGCATGTCGCAGATCAGCGTAACCACCTCGATATTCGTCTTCTCGTTGTTGCCGCCAATATTGTAGGTTTTGCCGGTCTCGCCTTTCTCGAGCACCTCGACGATTGCCTGGCAGTGATCGGCGACATAGAGCCAGTCCCTGACATTTTTACCGTCCCCGTAGACCGGCAGTTCCCTGCCCTGCCTGCTGTTGTTGAAAATCAACGGAATCAGCTTTTCGGGAAATTGATACGGACCGTAATTGTTGGAGCAGTTGGTGATCAGTACCGGCAGGCCGTAGGTGTGAAAGTAGGCGGATGCGAGATGATCAGACGACGCCTTCGACGCGGAATACGGCGAGCGCGGGTCATACGCGGTGGTCTCGGTGAAATATCCGTTTTCCCCAAGCGACCCGAACACCTCGTCCGTGCTGACATGCAGAAACTGCGGGTCGGCGATGTCCGAAGCCCCGTCGAGCCAGGCCTTCCGGGCGGCTTCCAACAGCGTAAACGTGCCGAAGATGTTGGTCCTGATGAATTCCGCCGGTCCTATAATCGACCGGTCCACGTGTGATTCGGCCGCAAAGTGGACAACGGTGTCGATCCGTTCCCCGGCAAACAGTTCGTTGACCAGTTCTGCGTCTGCAATATCTCCCTTCACGAACCGATAGCGGTCCCCTTCCGCCAGCGCTTCCAGGTTGCTGAGGTTCCCGGCATAGGTCAGCAGGTCGAGATTGACAACCCGCCAGTCCGGCCGCGTCCTGTTGACCAGGTGAATGAAATTTGCACCGATAAATCCGCAGCCGCCGGTCACCAGTACGGTTCGTCTTTTTTCCATATCGCTCGTATTTTTGTTGCAATTATGTCAATAAAACCTATCTTTCGAATTTTTTTCACCGCAACCATAATCAGTACGATTCAATAAGCAAAGGACATTTTCAGATAATGGCTCAGAGGCAAGAAGACGAAGTAAAGCGGCGCCGGACATTCGGCATCATCAGTCATCCCGACGCCGGCAAGACGACCCTGACGGAAAAGCTGCTGCTCTACGGCGGCGCGATCAACCTGGCGGGAGCCGTCAAGTCGCGCAAAGCCGAGCGGCATGCGACATCCGACTGGATGGCGATCGAGCGGGAGCGCGGTATCTCGGTCACCACGTCGGTAATGAAATTCACGTATCGCGATTTTGAAGTCAACCTGCTCGACACCCCCGGCCATCAGGATTTCTCCGAGGACACGTACCGGGTGCTCACCGCCGTCGATTCGGCGGTCATGGTCATTGACAGTGCGAAAGGCGTGGAGACGCAGACCGAGAAGCTGATGGAAGTATGCCGGATGCGCAATACGCCGCTGATCACGTTCATCAACAAGCTCGACCGCGAAGGCCGCTCACCGCTCGAACTGCTCGACGAAATAGAGGAAAAGCTGCAGATCGAATGCGCTCCGCTCTCCTGGCCGATCGGGATGGGAAAGCGCTTCAAGGGCGTATACAACCTTTACAGAAAAGAGCTGAACCTCTTCACCGCCGGCTCGGAAACCCGGGACCAGGCCGGCGTCACCATCTCCTCGCTCGATGACCCGCAGCTTGACGAACTGCTCGGCGACCAGGCTGCCGATCTCCGCGATGAAATCGAACTGCTCGAAGGAGCCGCCAATCCATTTGCATACGAGCACTATCTCAAAGGCAACCAGAGCCCGGTGTTCTTCGGCAGCGCGATCAACAATTTCGGGGTCAGGGAAATGCTCGATACCTTCGTCGAAATGGCGCCGGCCCCATCAGGACGTCAGGCGGTGTCGAGGGTCGTCGAACCCTCCGAAAACCAGTTTTCCGGCTTCGTGTTCAAGATCCAGGCAAACATGAATCCCGCCCATCGCGACCGCATCGCGTTCATGCGCATCTGTTCCGGTACGTTCAACCGGGGCATGAAGGTAAAACACCATCGCATCGGCAAGGATATCAACCTGTCCAACGCCATTATCTTCATGGCCCAGGACCGGGAAAACGTCGAGGAAGCGTGGCCGGGAGACATCATCGGACTGCCGAACCACGGCACGATCAAGATCGGCGACACGTTTACCGTCAAAGAGCCGCTCAAATTCACCGGAATTCCAAACTTCGCCCCGGAACATTTCCGCCGTGTGCTGCTGAAAAACCCGCTGAAAATGAAGCAGCTCCAGAAAGGCCTGGTCCAGCTCGCCGAAGAAGGAGCCATCCAGGTCTTCAACCCGCTCATCGGTTCAGACTATATCATGGGCGCCGTCGGCGTACTTCAGTTCGAAGTAACCGTGACCCGGCTCAAGAATGAATACGGCGTCGACGCCATTTACGAACCGGTAAATTCACGCGCCGCCCGCTGGGTAAGCTGCCCCGACAAAAAGAAGCTCGCCGAGTTCGAACGGGCCAACCAGGCCAGTCTCGCCCATGACGCCGAAGGGTTCCTCACCTATCTCGCCGAATCCGAGTGGATGCTCAACTACTTCATGGAGAAGTGGCCCGACATCGAGTTTCATAAGACTCGGGAGAACGTTTAAGACGTTATTTGTTTGTCATTAAATAGTTTCGGGGAAGGAATCGGGGGTGGGTGTCCTGAACTGCTGCTCTCCGGCCTTTATCGCCGTATCAGTTCCACGGCAAACGGTTAAAAGGCCATAGGCCTTTTCCCTACATTGCCAACCGTTCCACTGATACGGCGGGCCTCCGCGATGCAGTTCAGGACACCCACCCCCGATTCCGGCACCGTTTTTTCTTTTTATCGACTCCTAAAAGTTCCTGACTTACCCCCTCGGAGATGGAAATTTAATTGAACGACATGAAATAGAAGCTAGCTGGCTAACTTTCAGAATCGGCAAAAACCAGCGCCTGGCCTTCGGTTAAGGCCTGGGCGGTTTTTTTGCGGGCACTGGTGATGATGCGCTGGACGGTGCCCCGTGACACTCCCATGCGGATTCCCGCCTCTTCCTGGGTCAGCCCTTCGAAGTCACAGAGCCTCAGCGCTTCCAGTTCATCGAGTTGCAGTTCCAGCTGCTGCAGTTCGGCAAGCGGGGAACCGGTGGGTTTGAAGGCTCTGCCGCAAAAACTGCCTTCACATCGTCTTAATTTTTTGGGTCGGGGGGACATAAGCTCGTAATCGTTGCGCCTCTTTCTACATAAAATTCTGATGGTAAGTTATATACAGACATATGCCCAAAAAATCAATTCCGATTGCTGCCAAACTTCAGGGGGAAATCCTTTACAAACAAACTTTCAGAAAATATCGATGATCCTCCGTGATTTCAAGGCATGTACGAGACTTCCCTGTTCGAACAAGACATGGACATGCCCCCCGATATCAAGTACATTACGGGCAGTCATAACGATACCAATCCCTTTTGCCGGTGTTGGTCGTATCGCAACTGAAAACAGAGGGATTGACACCAGAGACAGCCGTTTCATGATCAGAAAAAAACACCTATTTACCGCAGTGCTGCTCGTGCTGATGGGCGTTCTCGGAACGCTGTCGTTTGCGAACGCCCGGGCGGAGTCGCCTTCAAATAAGCCCTACTTAACCGATATCATCGTAACTACCTCGGATACGCATCTGCTGTTTTTCGGTGAGCTGCGAAACAGTCTGACAAACGAAATGATCGATGGACTGCACAGCGGCATTCCAATCCATTTCTCTTTTTTCGTTGAGCTGGAAAAACTCCAGGCTCGTTGGATCAACGAGGGGATTATAAAGATTGAATTTTCCCACACGCTCAGCTACGACACACTCAAGCAGAACTATCGAGTCGAGACGGAAGAGATCAGCAAAACAAACCACACCGTTGCAACGATTGAAGAAGCCGAGACCCTGCTCAACGAGATCAACGGTCTGAAGATCATTACGCTGCAGGAACTCGAACCGGATCAGACGTATCGACTCCGCGTCAAAGCAGACTTGTACAAAAAGACGCTGCCGTTGAAACTGCATACGGTAATTCCGTTTCTCTCCTGGTGGGATTTAAGTACCGACTGGCATTCAATTGAATTCATCTACTGATCCGGATTTCATGGGAAACGAGACTATCGGTGAACTGGTCCCGCTGCACGACAACCAGACGCAGCAACAGCGACTCAGAAAACGCAAAACCGTCATCCGTATTATATTTTTCTGCCTGTGCCTCATTCCGTTTTTTATCTGGTTGCAGGGCGAGCTTTTCAAGCGCGATATCCAGCTGCCGCTCAACTCCAATATTTTCATATTTTCGCTGATCAATATCAACGTAATCCTGATTCTCGTCGTTCTCTTCCTGATTCTGCGCTATCTCGCCGAGCTCTTCTTTGAGCGTCGGGTAAACCTGCTCGGCAGCAAACTGCGCACGAAGCTTGTCGTTTCATTCCTGTCATTGTCGCTGCTGCCGACAGCGCTGCTTTTTTTCGTAGCCCTGCAGTTTATCTCATCAAGCGTCGATTACTGGTTCAATTCGAGCATCGAAGAGTCGATGCAGCAATCGCTTGGTCTGGCTCGATCGGTAATAGATGACACGAGAAAGCAGGCCATCAGTTCTTCGGATAAAATTGTCAAGCATTCGGCCGGCGCCGAACTGGATGAGATATCGGAAGCTGCGCTCGTGCCGCTGGTAAAACAGATGCTCGATCTCACCCCGTCGCCCATTCCGGCGATGGTCACCGTCTTGTACGACAATCCGCCGCTGGACATAACGGCATCGACAAAAGAGCTCGAAACGATTATCCCTCCGAAACTTCCCGTGAGCGTCCTGCGGAAAGTGCGCATTGAAAACGAAGCAGAAACGATAATCCAGCGGACGGAATGGGGGGAGCTGGTCAGATACGTACGGCCGATCCGGATCGACGCGACGCTGGACAATATCGGCATCCTGATTACGTCGCTGCTGATCCAGCAGGCCAAGCTCGAGCGCATGGAAAAAATTTCGAGCGGTATCGAGGACTACCGGCAGCTCATTCACTTAAAAGACCCGTTCAAGTTCTGGCTGCTGCTGATCCTGCTCATCGTTACGCTGCTCATTGTTTTTGCAGCGATCTGGTTCGGCATGCGCATTGCCCGTTCCATCACGGAACCGGTCGATAAACTCGCGGCGGCGACCGAACGGGTATCCGACGGTGATTTCAACTTCGTGATCGAAGAGGCGTCAGGGGACGAAATCGGCCAGCTGGTGACATCGTTTAACACGATGACCGCCAATATCAATTCAAGTAACAAACAGCTTGCCGAAACGCACCAGGCGCTCGAACAGAGCTCCCAGGAATCCGAGCAGCGCCGCCGCTATATCGAGATCATCCTGCAGAACGTATCGGCCGGGGTCGTGTCCCTTGACGACCACGGTAAAATAACAACCATCAATAATTTCGCGTCCAAACTGCTGAAGATCGACAGCAATCAGTTTATCAACAAAACCTACCGGCAGGTGCTGCCGCGGGAATACACCCACATCCTGGACCGTTTTATCGAGGAGTTGTACTCGACCAGCAAAATGACGATCCAGCAGCACTTGAAAGTCACGATAAACCGCATCAGGCTGTCGCTGATGATCACGTTTACGCGGCTCGAGGACGACGAGGGGGTGCCGATCGGCTTCGTGCTCGTATTCGACGACCTGACCAGCGTCGAACGCATGCAGCGCATGGCCGCATGGCGCGAGGTGGCGCGGCGAATCGCCCATGAAATAAAAAATCCACTGACCCCGATCCAGCTCTCCGCACAGCGGCTGCGCAAGCGGTACCCCGAGATTTTAAACGAGGAGAATTCGGTGTTCGACCGCTGCACCGATACGATTATCAGCCAGGTCGAGGCGTTGAAACAGCTCGTCAGCGAATTTTCGCAGTTCGCCCGTATGCCGAAGATCAACAAGGTGCCCGGCGACCTGGTCGAGTTGACCAAAGATACCCTGGTCCTCTACCAGGAAGCGCATAAGCACATCGATTTCAACTTCTCGACTGACAGGGAGATCGGTATATTCGAGTTTGACGGTGAACAGATCAAACGCTGTATCATCAACCTGCTTGACAACGCCGTTGCGGTTTTGCCCGACGGCGGTACCATAGAGGTCGAGATTGCGCTCAACAGCTTTTCCCATACCGCATCGCTGAAAGTGTCTGATACGGGACCGGGAATCAGCAACGATATCAAACTCAAACTGTTCGAACCGTATTTTTCTACGAAGAAGACCGGCACCGGGCTCGGGCTGTCCATCGTGTCGGCCATCATCAACGACCACGGCGGTTCCATCAGGGTACAGGACAACACCCCGACCGGATCGGTGTTCACGATCGAACTGCCGCTGTCAAATATCGGCGCTGGCTACAATCCTGCGCCATAACGAAAACACGCTCAAAACATCAGGATTAAAAAAGCAAAACAGGAGAACATCATGGTATTTCCCGAATATAGGCCGCGCCGTCTGCGCCGCAGCGAAAGCCTGCGTGCGTTGATCCGCGAAACCGCGGTTTCTGCAAGCCAGCTTATCTATCCCCTTTTCATCGTCCCCGGTAAAAAAGTGAAACGGCCGGTTTCTTCGATGCCGGGTGTCTTCCAGATCAGCATCGACCAGCTGGGAAAAGAAGCGAAAGAGCTGCAGGGCCTCGGCATCAACTCGGTCATCCTGTTCGGCATCCCCGAGCAGAAGGACCCGGTTGGTTCCGGCGCCCATGCCAAAGACGGCATCGTCCAGCGGGCAGTCACGGAGCTGAAGAATAAAGCGCCGGACCTGATCGTTATCACCGACGTATGCCTCTGTGAATACACCGATCACGGCCACTGCGGTTTTCTGGTCAACAACGAGGTTGACAATGATGCGACCCTCGAAATCCTTGCCAAAACCGCACTCTCCCATGCCCGGGCCGGTGCCGATATCGTGGCGCCGTCCGACATGATGGACGGCAGGGTCGCAGAAATCAGGGCGACCCTCGATGAGAATAATTTCGACATGATCCCGATCATGTCGTACGCGGTCAAGTATGCATCAGCCTTCTACGGCCCGTTCCGCGAGGCTGCGGAATCGACGCCGCAGTTCGGCGACCGCCGCGGCTACCAGATGGACCCGGCAAACAGCCGGGAGGCGCTCAGGGAGGCGACGCTCGATGTCGACGAGGGCGCCGATATCTTAATGGTCAAGCCGGCCCTGGCCTACCTGGACATCATCGCGAAGCTGCGCGACGAATTCGACCTGCCGGTGGCCGCCTATCATGTCAGCGGAGAGTATGCGATGATCAAGGCCGCCGAAGCCAATGGATGGATCGACGGGGAACGGGTCATGTATGAAACGATGCTGTCGATCAGGCGGGCGGGCGCCGATATGATTATCACCTATTTCGCCAAAGACATGGCGAAATTACTGGCGAAGTAAATTGACAACTACTCGGTGCATGTAATTATTTTTCCGCACTTTTAAAGAACCACAGCGCACTCACCAATAGAGCCCCGGCCATATCGGCAACCACATCGAGAAACTCAGAGCTTCGTCCAGTGATGAAGCTCTGATGATACTCGTCGCTGATGCCAAAACATGCGGGAACAACGATTCCCGCAGTCAGCACCAGCCAGCGGTGCTGTGCCCTGAATTCAGCCGAAAATCCCAAAATTACTGTCACGCTCAGGGCACCGTACGCCGCCATATGCATCAATTTGTCTTCTCCGGAGAAAAGCAGCGGGCCGCTATCGCTTCCTGGCTGATGCGATAGAAAAAAAAGCACCCCCATGCAGAGCAGCATGGGGGTAAGGCGAATATACCGGGTCATTCTTGCTTTGAGAGAATGGGAGGCTTATCCGATATGGATCTCGGACAGCATCCCTTTCGGAATCCGCTTTCTGATCCTCTTGATCGAGGCGGCCAGCTCCTTCACCGGGCAGTCCTCGAGCACGGTCTCGCTCTTATCCGCATAAGCCGTCAGCACCATTTTGCGGTCCCTGACCCGATAGATATGACTCCATTCAATTTCGATGGTTTCAGGATTCTCGTCGATCGGCACCGGCAGCGGCTCGCCGTTTGCGGCAAGCTGTACGCAGTCGGACTGGGTAACCTCGAAGAGCCAGCTGTCGCCGGTCTTCGTCGACAGCAGCACGAATACGCCCAGTTCGCTGATCACCTGCTCCTGCCTCCCGGCGTTGGCAACACTTTCAGCCACCGCATTCACCAGGGAAACTTTCAGCTGCTCATCGGCCGTCGCCGGCCGCACGCCTCCCTGCGGTTTTTTCGCACAGCAGTGCTTGTACTTCCTGCCGCTCCCGCACGGGCAGCGTTCATTTCTTCCTATCTTTGCCATGTTCAATTCCCCAAGGGATAACGCTGGGCTGCCCCGGCCACTACGAGCATTTCGAATAGCCGCACGATTTACAGGTTTCACACCCCTCTTCGAATACGAGGGTGCCGGAGCATTCCGGGCACGTATCGGAAAAACCGTGCTGCGTGCCCGCCATGAACGACTTGAACAGCTTGCTGAGCTGGGCCGGCAGATCGAGCATATGGCCGCTGGAGCGGTCGAGCTGTTTGATGATTTCACCCATCGGCACATCGAAACGCAGGGCCAGCGACACCAGGCGGCACGTGGTTGTCCACATCGTCGATTTATCCTTCAGGTCGATGCGGTTGTCGAACGGGAATTTGGCGAACACCTCCATCGGCTCTTCGTTCTCGTCGAAACAGACGATGATGCAGACCGCCGTCCTGGTCCTTCACCCGGTACCGTTTCGCACTCAGTACGTCCGGCAGGTTCCGCTTGCCGTTGCTGGACACGACGGCGGTCTGCAGCTTGCCCTCGGTTTTCTCGGAGCGTTCCTTCGTGTTGAGCACCTGGGCATCGCGGGATCCGTCACGGTACACGGTCAGCCCCTTGCAGCCCAGGTTGTAGCCGAGAATGTAGGAGCGCTTCACGTCGTCGCGGGTAGCGGTCGACGGCAGGTTTATCGTCTTGGAGATAGAGCTGTCAACGCCGCTCTGCTGCAGGATACCCTGCATCTTGATGTGATCGTCGGGATCGATATCCTGGGCGGTCCGAAACACCTCCTGCCACGTTTCGGGAATCTCGTCATGGCCGATGACGGTGCCGCTGTCTGCTACCTTCTGCATCAGCCGCTCTGAATAAAACCCCTCCGCTTTCGCCACCTGCTCGAAGTATTTGTTCACCAGGATCAGGCGGTCGCCGTCCATCACATGCTTCACCATCACGATGGAGAAATACGGTTCACACCCGGAAGCGCAGTCGGCGATCATCGACACGGTGCCGGTGGGCTGGATCGAAGTCAGCGCCGCGTTCCGGCGCGGCTCATACGTGGCGGAATCCGCATCGTAGGCGGGGAACGCACCTTTTTCTCTGGCGATTTTAATCGATTCGTCCTCGGCGGTCTTCCTGACAAACTGCATTACGTCCGCCGAAACCTCGCGTCCCTGATCGCTTGCATACGGGATCCCCATCTGGATCAGCATGTCATGCAGCCCCATGATGCCCAGGCCGATCTTCCGGGTCTTCAGGGTCATGTCCCCGATCTCCGGGATCGGGAAACGATTGCAGTCGATCACGTTGTCCAGAAAGATCGTGGCGGTCCGCACCGTCTGCTCAAGCCGGTCATAATCGACTTCACCGGCGCTGACGAAACGGCCGAGATTAATCGAACCGAGGTTGCAGCTTTCATACGGCAGCAGCCATTGCTCGCCGCACGGGTTGGTCGCTTCAAACGCGCCGAGGTGCGGGGTCGGGTTGTCCTTATTGGCATTGTCGATGAACAGGACGCCGGGCTCACCGTTGAGCCACGCCAGGTCGACGATCTGCTCGAACACCTCGCGGGCCTTCAGCTCCTGCACCGTTTCCCCGGTGGAGGGCTCGACCAGGTCGTAGCTGCCGTCCACTTCCAGCGCCTGCATGAAAACATCGGTCAGGGCCACGCTGAAGTTGAAATTGTTGAATTTCTCCTGGTCCTGCTTGGCGCTGATAAAGTCGAGGATATCGGGATGATCGATACGCAGGACGCCCATATTGGCACCGCGGCGTTTGCCGCCCTGCTTGATGGTCTCCGTGGCGGCATCGAACACTGCGGCAAACGACAGCGGGCCGGACGCAACCCCCTGCGTCGACCGTACCGACGAATTCTTGGCGCGCAGCCGGGAAAACGCATAGCCGGTGCCGCCCCCGGTTTTATGGACCAGCGCCCCGTTTCTCACGGCGCTAAAAATGCCGTCCATCGAGTCGTCAACAGGCAATACGAAGCAGGCGGAGAGCTGTCCGAGGTCGGTGCCCGCATTCATCAGGCACGGTGAGTTGGGCAGGAAATCGAGCCGGTAGATCATATCGTAGAACCGCTGCCGCAATTCATCGTAATTCTCCGGCTTTTCCTTACCGGCAGCTACGGCATTGCTGACGCGTTCGCACAGCAGCTCCCAGTTTTCCACATGATTGCCGGCCGTATCCTTGAGGTAATACCTCCGTTTCAATACGGTTTCGGCTGTTTCCGTCAACACCTGGGCGGCTCCGTCGTCGAGAGTCGTCTCACCTTCTGTTTCGTTGTAAGGTTCGAGCATAAGTTCCACCTGGAAAATGTAGTAAAAAGTGTAAAAAATCAGATAATGGTGTGCTGTTGCCCACCCACTCCGGGATTGCAGCATTGCCATATGGATATACACTACATTTTCCGCACCGACAAGCGGAAACTACAACATATAGTATACAATAAGGAATAATATCAGAAAATCGATACGATAAAATGTTTTTGCAGAAATCGCCTGTTTTGGCAATAACTTCTCGGCATAGTTAGATTTTTTCCAAGAATCAACGATATAGGTTAAAAATGGTCAGGCAGACACTTTTTTTACCTCGCGATTACCGCTGCCGGGTCAGGCCTGTGCTGAAACCTGACCCATATTATCACATTACAGGCCTATCATACCGTTAATCAGTTTTTATCAGCACATCAAACCTGCGCAACCCGATACACTTCTTCAATGGTCGTTACTCCGGCAATGACCTTTTCGGCGCCACCCTCCAGCAGGGTTTTCATGCCGTGGCTGCGCGCGACCTGCCTGATCTGATTGGCATCGGCGGTTTTCAAAATCATCGTCTTGACCTCATCATTCATGATTAAAAATTCATGGATTCCGGTCCTGCCGGCGTACCCGGTGTTGAAGCATTCCGAACATCCCCTTCCTCGATAGGCAAGTCCGTCGGCAAGCTGATCGATGGTCAGGCCGATCCGCTGCAGTTCTGCCTCATTCGGGCGATAGGCCTCCATACACGACCTGCAGATAACCCGAACCAGCCGCTGCGCCAGGATCGCATTCACTGAAGACGCGATCAGGAACGACTCGACCCCCATATCCTTCAGCCGGGTTATGGAACTCGGCGCGTCGTTGGTGTGCAGAGTGGAAAATACCAGATGGCCGGTCAACGCGGACTGGATGGCGATCTCCGCGGTTTCAAAATCGCGGATCTCGCCGATAAGGATGACATCCGGATCCTGGCGCACAATCGAGCGCAGCCCCGAAGCGAACGTCAGGTCGATCTTCGGGTTCACCTGGACCTGGCCGATACCGGGGATTCGATATTCAATCGGGTCCTCGACCGTGATGATGTTTATATCGACGTTGTTGATTTCCGACAGCGCCGCGTACAGCGTGGTGGTCTTCCCGGACCCGGTCGGACCGGTCACCAGCACGATGCCGTTCGGGGCATGAATGATGTCGTCGAACATGCTGAGATAGTGCGGCGACATCCCCAGGTCCATCAGCGACATACGGACCGTTGATTTATCCAGCAGGCGCATGACGACCCGTTCACCAAACACGGTAGGCAGGGTCGACACCCTGATATCGATATCCCGGTTGCCGACCTTGATCTCGATACGGCCGTCCTGCGGCAGCCGTTTTTCGGCGATATTCATCTTCGCCATCAGTTTTATCCTCGAGATCAGCGCCGACTGCACGTGTTTCGGGGGCGTCGACATGTCGTGGAGGACCCCGTCCAGCCGCTGCCTGATCTTCACGCTGTTCTGATACGGCTCGATATGAATATCGGATACGTTGGACCGCACCGCCTGGGAAAGCAGCAGGTTGACGAGACGAATGACCGGAGAGTCGCTGGTATCGTCCAGCAGGTCCTCCACCTCTTCGATTTTCATGAACAGCTGGTCGGCGTCTTCTTCATCGATATCCTGGATCACCTGGTCGGCGCTGTCCTGCACCATATCGAAGGCCGAATTGATGGTCCTGATGATCTCGCTTTCGGAACTCAGCACGACCGGGCACCCTTCCCTGCCGAGTCGCTTGCGGACATCATCCAAAATCAAGATATCGTATGGATCGTTGACCGCCAGAGACGGGGTGCCGTCAATCACCGTCGGCACCAGAAGATTCTTTTTCAGAAATGAAATGGACAGCTTATCGGTAAATCCGGTTTCGGTCACCGGCGGCAGCATGGGCACAACCTCAAACTTGAACCGGCGAGCGTAAACCCCGAGTAAATCGGCTTCCTTCACCACTTTCTGCTTGACCAGAATCCGGCCGATTTTATCCCGGGTCTTATGCCGGATTTGGTAGGCCTGCTCGAGATCTTTTTCGGTGATATCGGTCTCCTTGAGCAATAGTCTGCCGATTTCACCCGTTGCCGAAATATTCATGTCATTTCTTCGCGCTTACCCGCGGCTTTGCCTTATGGCCAAACCTGAACTGCGGGAATTTCACGTTACCGCCGATCACGCACGGGATGAAGTCCTCCTGGTATTTGCGATAGAGCCGAGCGGTGACAGCTGCCACCTTCTGGTCCTTTTTCAAGAGGGCGTCCTGGGGCTGCAGACCGCATTCAATTTGCAGCCTGCTTTGCTGCCATGGCTTCTGCAGGTTAACTTTCCCGGCGAAATTGCCCGCGACCAGGGGACCGCTGAAGGTACCGTTCTCCAGCGTAATCTGGCGGCGATACAGAGCGGTATCGACCGCAACTTCGGTAAAATCGAATTCCCCCGCACCGAGCACCGACCGTCTCAGTTCCGTATGAAAATTCTCAACCTTGACTGCACCGGTGAAACGAGACTCTGACAAACCCGCACCGGTAAGCACCAGTCGTCCTGAAAACCGCAGGTTGCCCTGCAGCTTCCGGTCGAGGCTCTCCTGCATGAAATCGATCAATTCGAGCTTAAGCGCATCAACATGCAGTTCGTTAAACGTAACCGTTCCCGCTTTACGATCCGCATTTACCTTTGCTTCGGCGGTGCCGCCATAGAGGTCCGCCATCAGGTACACGCGTTTCACCGGCCATTTTTTTTCAATATCTACAACCAGCGTGTCGATCGGTATCTCAACCTCTTTTTCCGCGTTTACCAGGCTGATCCGGCTGAGCCTGACCTGCAGCGGATACTCGTAGGAGATGTGCTCTATGCTGCACTCGTAGCCGGGCAGCACCTGCTCGACTTT
>Ga0180436_10000719_pt1 | contig 33685 bp, 26 predicted proteins | sample SS_ome_2_FD_132434 | JGI IMG/M metagenome (GOLD analysis project Ga0180436, IMG submission 132434) | Hypersaline lake sediment archaeal communities from the Salton Sea, California, USA - SS_3_S_2 metaG | ecosystem: Environmental > Aquatic > Non-marine Saline and Alkaline > Hypersaline >... | reverse complement strand
GTCGAGGTAGGTGTCCCACTGCGAGATGGTCATGGTCCGGCCGCCGCCGTCGACCAGACTCATCTGGTTGTCCATCCCCGCCGCGGCCGTCCCCGACCCGACGAACAACCCCGCCACCGCGACCACCATCGCCATCAGAACACGACTGACAACCTTCATGGTCTCCCTAGCTTGTATCGGCGGCGACCCTCGGTCACCGGTGTATCGCGCCACAACGTTGCGGCGACCGGACGTCGATATCAGGAGGAAAGATATCGGTACGACAACCTCGGGGGCAACGCGAACCGAACCAACACCCCTCCCGATGCCCCCGGGCCCGGGTTAGCTGGACGATGGGAGATCGCGTTGTAGCCGGCGCCGGCCACCGATAGGAAACCACCGCCCGCAAAGCGGGGCCACGGATCTGCGAACCCCGGGGCCAACCTTCGCTGAATACGCTCTGACGTGCTCAAAGATGATGCGGCGGCACGTTATCTCGCAACCAGCAGTCGCGCCGACCGGCCTCACCGGCGGCGTCCCCGTCCCACTCGTCAGAGGATTCCTGAGGTAATTCGGCCCCAAAAATCCGATTCACTGCGGCCCTGTCGGGGCGACGATCGTCAGTCACCGGTGCCCGCAGCTGTGATAAAGGTCACACAGTTGGGGTTCAGCCACGTCACAGGCACGAAACACGGCGTTCACCGGATGTCCAGTTATCTCAGATTTCCAGGCTGGACAGTTCGGTGATCACGCTGGCCGCCAGCGGGCACAGTGTTGCCATACCGTCGCGGACAGCGGCCCGGGAACCGGCCAGGTTGACCACGAGCGTGCTGCCGGAGATTCCTGCCAGGCCTCGCGACAGGCCGGCATCGGAACTACCGGCCGACAAACCCGAGGCCCTCAGGGCCTCGGCGATTCCGGACAGCTCGCGATCCAGCACCGCGCGGGTGGCCTCCGGGGCCACATCGCGGGGTGAGACACCGGTGCCGCCGACTGAGACGACCAGATCAACACCGCCGATGACGGCGGTGTTGAGCGCGTTACGGATTTCCACCTCTTCGGCGGGCACAACGACGACCCCGTCCACGACGAACCCAGCCTCGTGCAGCAACTCAGTCACCAGCGGCCCGCTATGGTCCTCGGCGACACCGCGGGCCCTGCGGTCATCCACCACGACCACGAGCGCCCTTCCGATCGAACCCTGGGGCTGTTCCATGGCAGTCACCGTATATCCGGCGGGCGACGGCCGCGAGGCCTCACCCTTCGGCGACTCCGGAGAGTCCACCACCAACCGGATCACTGATCCGCTTTGCCGAGCGTCACCTGAACGGTCTGGGGCGCCCCGGAACTGTCCAGGTAGGTAAGTGTCAACCGGGTGCCCGGGGGCTGTGAGCGCACGGCGGCGACCAGAGCATTGGCACTACCGATCACGCGGTCATCGACCTTGGTGACCACCACCCCGCTGGGCAGACCGGCCTTGGCGGCCGCCCCACCCTTGACGACCTCGACAATCTTCGCGCCCTGAGCCGTCACGTCATTGCTGACCTGAACGCCCAGGGACGAGTGCGACGCGGTACCGGTGCTGATGAGCTCATCGGCGATCCGCTTGGCCTGATCCACCGGGATCGCAAAACCCAAGCCGATGGATCCGCTCTGGGCCTCCGGGGAGTCGCCCCCGAGGGTGGCGATGGCCGAGTTGACACCCACCAGTTCGCCACTCATGTTCACCAGGGCACCGCCGGAGTTGCCGGGGTTTATCGCGGCGTCGGTCTGGATGGCATCCAGCACCGTGTTCTGGTTCCTGGCATCGCCGCCGGCTGCCACCGGGCGGTTCAGCGCGCTGATGATACCGGTGGTGACAGTGCCCTCCAATCCCAGCGGGGAGCCCACCGCAACCACGTCCTGGCCGACGCGAAGATTCGCCGAGGAGCCAATGGTTATCGGCGTCAGACCGGACACTCCCTTGACCCGCACCACCGCGATATCGCTGGACGGATCTGTTCCGACGACGGTGAACTGCGCGGTACGGCCGTCCGAAAAGGTCACGGTGGAGTTCTTGGCATCGGCGGAGGCACCGCCCGGGCTCGCTGGGGCACCTCTGGAGCCGGGGGCCACCTTCGCAGCGGAAACGACGTGGCTGTTGGTCAGGATCAGCCCATCTGCCGAGATCACAATGCCCGAGCCCTCCTCGGAGGCGCGCCCCATCTGCGTCTCGAGTTTGACGACACTCGGCACCACCGTGGCCGCAACCTGTTCGACCGATCCCATCGGAGCGTTGGCCGTCGGGACGCTGCGTACGTTCGGCCCGGCAGTGTCGACGGTCGCCATGGTTGGGCTGTCCGGCTGAGCCATCACCGCGACCATGCCCCCGACACCGGCCGATACGACCGCGATGGTCAGAGCACCGGCAGCCAAAGCCAGTGGGCGGGACCGCTTCGCGGGGGCCCTGACGGCTGCCGGCATCATGGCGGTGTTCCCGGCACGGGCCGCGCGGTAAGGGTCATAGGGCGACTGCGCGCCCGCGTAGCGCCAGTCGTATTGATGGGGATAGCCCGGTGCCGCCTGCTGGTTCGGCACGTGCTGGCCGGACTGCTGCCCCTGCGGGTACCGCGGGTCATCTTTCATAATCGGTGATTTGCTCTTTCTCGTTGGCGACGCGCACACACGCCGTTGTGATGAGGCGGGCTTGCTGACGCCACGGACTGGACATCAGCCTGCCGGTTACTACTTAGAGTCCACTGAGATAACAATCGGCAGGGCCGATGCGTTCCCGCCATGGATATCGACTTCTGCACCGACCCCGCCGTTGAGCGAGGAAATTTCGCTCTGGGCAGACGGCGACCGGTAGGACGACGAAGTCGGACTGCCCGGAAGCAGAACGAAGAAGGCGGTGCCGGGCGGGCTCCCGCCAGGCACCGTTTCTCCTATCCGGATCATGCCGCCGTGTTTGACCACCACCTGTTTGACGATGGCCAGGCCCAGCCCCGAACCCGGCATGGCCCGGGCGGAGGTCGACCGGTAGAACCGCTCGAACACCAGATCCCGCTCGTCCGGAGCTATGCCGGGCCCCTCGTCGGAGACCACGAGCTCGGCGTGGGCGGCGTCGACCCGGTGCAGTCGCAGGGTGACCGTCCCCCCGGGCGGGCTCCACTTCGCCGCATTGTCGAGCAGGTTGAGCACAGCCCGGGACAACCCGGCCGGATCGCCGTGAACCTGCCATCCGGCGGCGTCGATATCGAATTGGATATCGCTGCGCCGGCGACGGACACGTTCCAGACTGCGATCGATGACCTCGGTCATCTCGACATCCTCGAGTACCGCACCACGGGCATTGTCTTCCCTGGTGAGGTCCACCAGATCCCCCACCAGCGTGGACAATTCCTCGACCTGACCGATCACATCCGCACGCAGCTCGGCCAGTTCGCTTTCCGGTATCGGCGGCGCGCCCGGCGCACCGGCGGCCATCAGCAACTCCACATTGGTACGCAGCGAAGTCAGCGGGGTCTTCAGCTCGTGGCCGGCGTCGGCGACCAAACGGGCCTGCCGCTCCCGCGACTCGGCCAGTGCCCGCAACATGGCGTTGAACGCCTCGGTCAACCGGGCCAGTTCGTCACTCCCGAAAACCGGGATCGGCCGCAGATCGTCGGTGCGGGCGACCCGCTCGGCGGCTTCGGTGAGCTGGCCAACCGGACGCAGGCCGGTTCTGGCCACCGTGCCACCGGCGACCGCGGCGATCACCACCCCGATCCCGCCGACCGCCAGCAGAACCCACTTGAGTTCGGTCATCACCGTGTTCGTGGGCTGCAAGCTCTTGGAAATCAACAGTGAGCTGCCGTTCGGCAGGTGAATTGCCAGCACCCGCTGAGCTCCGACGGTGCGGCGGGACATGAAGAGTTCGCCGCGGATGACAGCTTTCTCCGGCTGGCCGACCGGCAGCGTCTGACCCTGCTGGTTGGCGGTGTAAATGGAGCGGCCGGGGTTGACCAGCATTGCGTTCACATCTGAGTAGGCGGTGCCCTCGATGGCTTTGGCCGGGTCCGCGGCCAGGGACCCGCTGGCGATCAGCAGCTGAGCGCGGCTCTGCAACTGATTGTCGATATCGGTGTAGAGCGCGGCCGAGACCACCGCGTACACCGCAACCGCCATGAGCACCACGACCATCGCCACCATCGACATGGCAAGTAACATCACCCGCCATCGCAAGGACAATGACGTGGTGACTTGCGTCGGCCCCCGTCCGGCCCGGGCGCGCCGTTTGAGTCCGAGCATCAGGATCCAAGCATCAGGGCGGCGTCTCACGCAGCACATAACCCACCCCGCGAACGGTGTGGATCAGCCGCGACTCTCCTTCGGCTTCGGTTTTGCGGCGCAGATAGCCGACATACACCTCCAGCGCATTCCCCGAGGTCGGGAAATCGAAACCCCACACCTCCTCGAGGATGCGACTACGGGTGAGCACCCGGCGGGGGTTGGCGATGAGCATCTCCAGTAGGGCGAACTCGGTGCGGGTCAGACTGATGGCCCGCTTGCCGCGGTGCACCTCGCGGGTAGCCGGGTCCAGGGTGAGGTCCCCGAAGGTCATCACGGCCGCGTCACTTGGTTCCTCCGGACCGGTGCGGCGCAGCAGCGCCCGCAGCCGGGCCAGCAGCTCCTCCAGCGCGAATGGTTTCGGGAGATAGTCGTCGGCTCCCGCGTCGAGCCCGGACACCCGTTCGGACACCGAATCGCGCGCGGTCAGCACCAGGATCGGCAGATCGTCGCCGGTACTGCGCAACTGCCGGCACACTTCCAACCCGTCGAGCCGCGGCATCATCACGTCCAGCACCACCGCGTCGGGACGTTCGTTGGTGATCGCTTCGAGGGCTTCCACCCCGTCCTCAGCGAGATTGACGGAGTACCCATTGAAGGACAGCGAACGCCGCAAGGACTCCCGCACCGCCCGGTCGTCGTCGACCACAAGTATTCGCACGGGGTTCAGTGTCAACCAATCGACTTAGATTCGTCTGAGAGACGCGCCGCGCAAGCAGGCAATTCGGCGGCGAATGACGGCTGTCAGCGCTTGTCGAGGTCGATCAGACCCAGGCGCGCGGCCTTCAGCAGACGGCGGGGCACCTTGTGCTGCCGACCCCCGACTGACACCGTGACGAGGCCCGGTGTGGTCGCTTTCCACTGCGCACGCCGACTGCGGGTGTTCGAGCGCGACATCCGGCGCTTGGGCACAGCCATGAGCGAGATCTCCTTAATGAATTGCTGCCGCGCGTCAAACCGGCGCCGGCACGTTGCGCAAAGGATAGCCGCTGGGCGCAGGGTTATCCAATGTGGGCCATCCGGGGAAGCGAGCGGGCGTCCACCGCACCCGGCCACGGCGTGTCGCTGAACGGACACGCACTCTCCTCCGAGTGGGCGGCTCGGGTAACCTACCGGTTGGTCGGCTAGCTGTTCGGATGGTTTCGAGGGAGGGCAACGTGCCGGTTTCGCCGAACTCCGAGCCGGTGCGGATCGGCAACTGCTCGGGTTTCTACGGCGACCGGGCGACCGCAATGCGGGAGATGCTGACCGGCGGCGAGTTGGACTACTTGACCGGTGACTATTTGGCCGAACTGACCATGCTGATCCTCGGCCGGGACCGCATGAAGCATCCCGAACGCGGGTACGCCAAGACGTTCCTCACTCATCTCGAAGAGTGTCTGGGGCTGGCCCATGACCGCGGCGTGCGCATCGTCACCAATGCCGGCGGCCTCAACCCGGCCGGGCTGGCCAAATCCGTCCGTGAACTCGCCCAACGGCTGGGTATACCGCTGAAGGTGGCTCATGTGGAGGGTGACGATCTGCTGCCCCGAGCGACCGAGCTGGGCTTCCCGCCGGCGTTGACCGCCAACGCCTACCTGGGCGCGTGGGGAATCGTGGACTGCCTGAAATCCGGTGCCGATATCGTGATCACCGGTCGCGTGACCGACGCCTCGGTGGTGGTCGGTCCGGCGGCGGCGCACTTCGGCTGGGGACCGGCGGACTACGACCGGATCGCCGGTGCGGTGGCGGCCGGCCACGTCATCGAGTGCGGCGCCCAGGCGACCGGCGGTAACTACTCGTTCTTCACCGAGATACCCGACCTGGGTCATGCCGGTTTCCCACTGGCCGAACTGCACGCCGATGGTTCTGCGGTGATCACCAAACACCCCGGCACCGGCGGCCGGGTCAGCGTCGGCACTGTCACCGCGCAATTGCTCTACGAAATAACCGGGGCCCGATACGCCAATCCGGACGCCACGGCCCGATTCGACACCATCTCGCTAGGTGATGACGGCCCGGATCGGGTGTTGATCAGCGGGACGCACGGGGAACCGCCCCCGCCCACGCTGAAGGTCTCACTCAACAGTATCGGCGGGTTCCGCAACGCGGTCACCTTCGTGTTGACCGGCCTGGATATCGACGCCAAGGCAGCCCTGGTGCGGCGGCAGTTGGAAGCGGCGCTCACCCACCGGCCAGCGGAGTTGCAGTGGACTCTGGCCCGCACCGACCAACCCGACGCGGAGACCGAGCAGACCGCCAGCGCGCTGCTGACGTGTACGGTGCGCGATCCCGACCAAAACACCGTGGGGCGTCGATTTTCCTCTGCCGCAGTGGAACTCGCGCTGGCCAGCTACCCGGGTTTCCACACCACCGCCCCGCCGTCCGACGCGGTGGTCTACGGCCTGTTCACGCCCGGGTACGTGCCGGCCGGCGAGATTGCACATACGGCGGTCCACGCCGACGGCACGCGGGTGCCGGTCCCCCCGCCGACCGACACCCGGGAGCTTGCGCCCGTCGAGTCGCCCGATCTCCCGCCGCCCCTGCCGGGTGGGACAACCCGGCGGCTGCCACTGGGCACCATCGCCGGTGCGCGCAGCGGCGACAAGGGCGGAAGCGCCAATATCGGAGTCTGGGTGCGCACCGACAACCAGTGGCGCTGGCTGGCTAACGCGCTCACGGTCGACGCGATCCGCGAACTTCTGCCCGAGGCAGCGGATCTGCCGATCACCCGGCACCTGTTGCCCGGTCTCCGCGCGGTCAACGTCGTCATCGACGGCATCCTCGGCAAGGGAGTCGCCTACCAAGCCAGGTTCGACCCCCAGGCCAAAGGCCTGGGTGAGTGGTTGCGCAGCCGTCACGTCGATATCCCGGAGGAGATTCTGCCGTGAGTATCTGGACCACACCCGAGCGCGACCAACTGCGGAAATCCGTCCGCGCCTTCGCCGAGAGGGAGATCCTGCCGCACATCGACGAATGGGAGCGGGCCGGCGAACTGCCCCGGGATCTGAGTCGACGCACCGCCGCGGCCGGACTGCTCGGCGTCGGCTTCGCCGAGGAGGTCGGCGGCGAGGGTGGCGATGCGGCCGACGTGGCGATCATCTGCGAAGAGCTACATCAGGCCGGCACCCCCGGCGGGGTGTTTGCCTCGCTGTTCACCGTGGGCATCGCGGTACCGCACATGATCGCCTCCGGCGACGACCGTCTCATCGAGACGTTCGTCAAACCCACCCTGGCGGGGGAATTGATCGGGTCGCTGGCGATCACCGAACCCGGCGGCGGCTCCGACGTCGGACACCTGCGCACCACCGCCGTGCGAGATGGCGACGACTACGTGGTCAACGGCGCCAAGACGTACATCACCTCCGCGGTACGCGGGGACTATGTGGTGGCCGCGGTGCGAACCGGAGGTCCCGGGGCGGCCGGTCTCTCGATGCTCGTCATTGAGAAGGGCACGCCGGGTTTCGAGGTCAGCCGCAAGTTGGCAAAGATGGGCTGGCGGTCCTCCGATACCGCTGAGCTGTCCTTCGCCGACGCCCGGGTGCCGGTGCGGAATCTGATCGGTGCGGAGAGCACCGGCTTCTTCCAGATCGCGCAGGCCTTCGTTGCCGAACGCATCGGCCTTGCGGTTCAGGCGTACTCCAGTGCACAACGCTGCCTGGACATCACCGTGGAATGGTGCCGAGGGCGCGAGACGTTCGGCAAACCATTGATCGCCCGGCAGAGCGTCCAGAACACGCTCGCCGAGATGGCCCGGCGCATCGATGTGGCACGCGTCTACTCCCGCAACGTGGTGGAACGTTCCCTGGCCGGTGATACCGACTTGATCGCGGCGGTCTGCTTCGCCAAGAACACCGCGGTGGAGGCGGGCGAGTGGGTGGCCAATCAGGCCGTACAACTCTTCGGGGGAATGGGGTACATGGCGGAATCCGAGATCGAGCGCCAGTACCGGGATATGCGCATTCTCGGTATCGGCGGCGGCACCACCGAGATCATGACCGCCCTCGCCGCGAAGTCACTCGGGTATCAGCCGTGACGGCCCTTCGGACCGCGGTCGACCCGCATTCACCCGCCTACACCGATGCCGCCGCGGCGATGAGCGCAAAACTGGCCGAGCTGGACGATGAACTGGCCAGGGCGCTGGCCGGCGGCGGGCCGAAATACGTTGATCGACACCACGCACGCGGGAAGCTGACTCCTCGTGAACGTATCGAGTTGCTGGTCGACCCGGATTCACCGTTTCTGGAACTGTGTCCGCTGGCCGCCTATGGAACAGACTTCCTGGTTGGCGCCAGCCTGGTGACCGGCATCGGCGTGGTTGAGGGGGTCGAGTGCATGCTGATCGCCCACGATCCGACCGTCAAGGGCGGCACCTCCAACCCGTGGACGCTGAAAAAGGTTCTGCGGGCCAATCAGATCGCCCTTGAGAACCGGCTCCCGGTGATATCCCTGGTGGAGTCCGGCGGTGCCGATCTGCCCACCCAGAAGGAAATCTTCATCCCGGGCGGGAGGATGTTCCGCGACCTCACCCGACTCTCGGCTGCCGGCATCCCGACCATCGCGCTGGTCTTCGGTAATTCCACGGCCGGGGGGGCCTATGTGCCGGGCATGTCGGATTACGTGGTGATGATCAAGGAACGCTCCAAAGTGTTCCTGGCCGGACCGCCCCTGGTAAAGATGGCCACCGGCGAAGAGTCCGACGACGAGTCCCTCGGCGGCGCAGAGATGCACGCCCGTACATCCGGCCTGGCCGACTACTTCGCCACCGACGAACTGGATGCACTGCGAATCGGCCGAAGAATCGTGGCGAGGCTGAACTGGGTGAAACACGGACCGCCGCCGCGGGCCTTCGACGAGCCGCACGCCGATCCGGCCGAGTTGCTCGGAATCGTGCCCGCCGATCTGCGGGTGCCATTCGACCCGCGGGAGGTCATCGCCCGGGTTGCGGACGGCTCCGATTTCGATGAGTTCAAACCGCTCTACGGTGCATCGCTGGTGACCGGCTGGGCCGGTGTGCATGGTTACCCGGTCGGCATCCTCGCCAACGCCCGCGGTGTGCTGTTCTCCGAGGAGTCACAAAAAGCCACCCAATTCATCCAACTGGCCAACCAGTCGAACACCCCGCTGCTGTTCCTCCACAACACCACCGGCTACATGGTGGGTCGAACCTACGAGGAGGGCGGGATGATCAAGCACGGCGCGATGATGATCAACGCTGTGTCCAACTCCACGGTGCCGCATATCTCGCTGTTGATCGGATCTTCCTACGGTGCCGGTCATTACGGTATGTGCGGGCGCGCCTACGACCCCCGGTTCCTGTTCGCCTGGCCCAGCGCCAAATCTGCCGTCATGGGCGGTGCGCAACTGGCCGGGGTGCTTTCCATCGTCAGCAGGGCGGCGACCGAGGCGCGCGGGCAGCAGGTCGACGAGGATGCCGACGCGGCGCTGCGCGCGGCGGTAGAAGCCCAGATCGAGGCGGAGTCGCTGCCGATGTTCCTGTCCGGGCGGCTCTACGACGACGGGGTGATCGACCCGCGCGACACCCGGACGGTACTGGGCATATGTCTGTCGGCCATCGCCAACGGCCCGGTTGAGGGGACGTCGAAATTCGGCGTCTTCAGGATGTAACGATGAGCATAAGGTCCTGCCCGTGATCACCAGAGTTCTGGTCGCCAACCGCGGCGAGATCGCCCGCCGGGTGTTCGCCACCTGCCGCCGGCTGGGTATCGGCACCGTCGCGGTCTACACCGATCCTGATGCAGGGTCGCCACACGCCGCTGAGGCCGACACCCGGGTACGGATCGCCAGCTACCTCGACATCGCGGACATCCTCAATGCCGCCCGGGCATCAGCGGCGGACGCGGTTCACCCCGGTTACGGATTCCTCTCGGAGAATGCCGGTTTCGCCCGCGCAGTCACCGACGCCGGGCTCAGGTGGATCGGCCCGCCGCCCGCAGCGGTCGAGTCCATGGGCTCCAAGATCGCCGCCAAGCAGATGATGGCCGCGGCCGGGGTGCCGGTGCTCTCCGAACTCGACCCCGACACCGTCACTCCGGATCAGTTGCCGGTTCTGGTCAAGGCGTCGGCGGGTGGCGGCGGCCGGGGAATGCGGGTGGTGGATTCCCTGCCCCACCTCGGTGAGCAGGTACGCGCGGCGCGCCGGGAGGCGCACTCCGCCTTCGGTGACCCGACGGTGTTCTGTGAGCGCTATCTGCCCGGCGGGCGGCATATCGAAGTCCAGATCATGGCCGACCGGAACGGCACGGTGTGGGCACTCGGCGAGCGAGAGTGCTCGATCCAACGTCGCCACCAGAAAATCATCGAAGAGGCGCCTTCGCCGCTGGTTCAACGGGTTCCAGCGATGCGGGAACGGCTGTTCGAAGCCGCCCGACTGGCCGCGACCACCATTGGTTACGTCGGTGCGGGAACGGTGGAGTTCCTGGCCGACCCGTCAGACGGTAGGTCCGGTGAATTCTTCTTCCTGGAGATGAACACCCGGCTGCAAGTTGAACACCCGGTCACCGAACTCACCACCGGCACCGATCTGGTCGAACTGCAGTTGGCGGTGGCCGACGGTGAACCGCTGCCGAACCAGCCACCCCCCGCCACCGGTCATTCCATCGAGGCCCGGCTCTACGCGGAGGATCCGGCCCGCGGCTGGCAGCCCCAGGCCGGACTGATCCACCACTTCGACGTACCCGGTGTCACCGCGCAATTCGGCCCGCTGAGCGGGACCGGCATCCGGCTGGATTCCGGTATCGCCGACGGCTCGGTGATCTCTGTCCACTACGACCCGATGCTGGCCAAGGTCATCTCCTATGCGCCGACGCGGGACCGCGCGGCGCGGGTGCTCGCCGACGCGCTGACCCGCACCCGGTTGCACGGCCCGCGGACGAACCGCGATCTGCTCGTCAACGTGTTGCAGCACCCCGCTTTCCTGGCCGGTGCCACCGACACCGCATTCTTCGACACGCACGGACTGGAGGTTCTGGCCGAACCCCTGACAAGCGGACCGCTGATCCGGCTGTGCGCGATCGCCGCCGCCCTCGCCGATGCAGCCCGCAACCGGGCCACCGCACCCGTTCTGCCCGGTGTGCCAAGCGGTTGGCGCAACGTTGTCTCGGGGGGGCAACATAAAACGTTCCGCGCCGGAGACGGAACTGAACACCGGGTGGTCTACCGATTCTCCCGAGCCGGCCTGAGCCTGCCCGAAGATACCGGAGTCAGCATGCTTTCAGCCGCACCCGAGGAGGTCCTGCTGGCCTGCGATATCAGTGGATCCGCCGTTGTGACGGCGTTCTCTGTGCACCGATACGGCGAGCAGGTCTTTGTCGACTCCCCCTCCGGCACAGTCGCTTTGACCGTCGTACCGCGATTCCCCGAACCCGGCTCGATCGTCAAGAAGGGCTCACTGCTGGCTCCGATGCCCGGTTCGGTCACCCGCCTCGGCGCCGCGCGGGGCGATACCGTCACCGCCGGGCAGCCGCTGGTGTGGCTGGAGGCGATGAAGATGGAGCATGTCATCACCGCACCGGTTACCGGGCTGCTCGCCCAGCTCGACATCACCGTCGGCCAGCAGGTCGATGTGGGGGCTGTCCTGGCCCGGGTCGAAGACACGGTCGGCAGCTCCTTCGACACGGCCGAAACCGCGCAGAGCCGACGCCCGCAGGAGGCACCATGACCGACACCGGCTTCATCGAAAGCCCGGAACGACAGGCGTTGCGCAAATCGGTGGCCGCGCTCGCCGCCAACTACGGCCCGGAGTACTACCTGGAACGGGCTCGCGCCGGCGGTCACACCGGCGAACTCTGGCGCGAGGCGGGACAACTCGGCTTCATCGGGGTGAACCTGCCGCAGGAATACGGTGGCGGCGGCGCGGGAATGTACGAGTTGGCACTGGTGATGGAAGAGCTCTCGGCGGCTGGGTGCCCGCTGCTGATGATGGTGGTCTCCCCCGCGATCAACGGCACCATCATCGCCAAGTTCGGGACCGAAGAGCAGCGCAGACGTTGGGTCCCCGGGATCGCCGACGGCACGCTCACCATGGCGTTCGCCATCACCGAACCGGACGCCGGATCCAACTCCCACCGGATCACCACCACCGCCCGCCGTGATGGTGGTGACTGGATCCTGTCCGGGCAGAAAATATGGATCTCCGGGGTGGATCAGGCCGATGCGGTGCTGGTGGTCGGCCGCACCGAAGACGCCAGAACCGGCAGCTTGCGGCCGGCGCTGTTCGTCGTCCCGACCGACGCCCCCGGATTCACGTTCACGACAATCCCGATGGAACTGACCATGCCGGAGAGCCAGTTCCAGGTGTTCATCGACGAGGTACGACTGCCGGCCGATGCCCTGGTCGGGGCGGAGGACGCCGCGATCGCCCAGTTGTTTGCCGGGCTGAACCCGGAACGGATCATGGGTGCGGCCAGTGCGGTCGGCATGGGCCGGTTGGCGCTGGACAAGGCCTGCCAATACGTCAAAACCCGGCAGGTGTGGAAGACCCCGATCGGCGCGCATCAGGGTATCGCCCACCCACTGGCGCAGAACCATATCGAACTGGAGTTGGCCAAGTTGATGATGCAGAAGGCTGCTGCGCTCTACGACATCGGCGACGAGACCGGGGCCGCCGAGGCGGCGAATATGGCCAAGTACGCCGCCGGCGAGGCCTCCGCCCGGGCTGTCGACCAGGCCGTACAGTCCCACGGCGGTAACGGGCTGTCCCGGGAGTACGGCATCGCGGCGATGCTGACCGCCTCGCGGCTGGGCCGGATCGCTCCGGTAAGCCGCGAAATGGTGCTCAACTTCATCGCCCAGACCTCCCTCGGCCTGCCGAGGTCCTACTGATGAACGAACTGATCGGATATGCCCGCGAGGGTCGGGTCGCCCGCCTGACGCTGGACTCCCCGCGCAACCGCAACGCGCTGTCCTCAGCGATGGTGGTCCAGTTGCACGAGGGCCTGCGGCGGGCGGTTGCTGATCCTGACACCCGTGCGGTGGTGCTCGGGCATACCGGTAACACCTTCTGCGCCGGTGCCGACCTCTCCGAGGCCACCGGAGGCGATGCCCGACAAGCTGCTCTCGGGCGGGCCCTGGAACTCACGGCACTGCTGCGAGCCATCGTGGCATGTCGGCTGCCGGTGATTGCGGCCGTCAACGGGCACGTCCGGGCGGGCGGGATGGGCCTGCTCGGCGCCTGCGATATGGCGATCGCCGGGCCCACCAGCACCTTCGCGCTCACCGAGGCCCGTATCGGTCTGGCGCCCGCCGTCATCTCACTGACCCTGCTGCCCAAACTGGATCCGCGCGCGGCCGCCCGGTATTACCTGACCGGCGAGATGTTCGACGCGCAGCGGGCCGCAGAGATCGGTCTGCTGACGACGGCCGCCGATGATGTCGACGCCGCGGTCGGAAAGATCACCGCGGATCTGGCGAAGGCCTCCCCCCAGGGGCTGGCAGCGTCCAAGGCGCTGACCACCGCGGCCGTGCTGAGCGGATTCGACCGCGATGCCGAACGTCTTGCCGAAGAGTCGGCCCAGCTTTTCGTCACCGACGAGGCTCGAGAGGGAATGGTGGCCTTTCTCGAGAAGCGGCCGCCGCGCTGGGCGGGTTAGCTGCTCCGCCCCGTGGATAACGCCTGGGTGACAGATATCCCCTATGGTTTCGCCGGCGACTTCGCGGGTCGTAAGCTGAGATCGACTATGAGCAATCCATCCCGCCGCGACGCGCGGACGCGGGCCTGCGACGACGACCGGATTCAGGTCGCCCAATTGCTCTCCGAGGCCGCCTCCCACGGCCGCTTGACCCTCGATGAGTACGAGACCCGGTTGTCCATGGCCTACTCGGCGGCAAGTTACAACCAACTCGAGCGACTCACCGATGACCTGCCGGAGGCGATGGAATACCGGCGCGGCAAGACTCGACCGGCGCCGTCGACCATGCTGCTGGCGATCCTCAGCGGCTTCGAGCGGACGGGCCGCTGGTATGTACCGGGCCGCATGACGACATTCACACTATTCGGCGGCGGCACGATGGATCTTCGCTACGCCGACTTCACCTCCGCCGAGGTGGAGATCCACGCGTACTCGATTCTGGGCGGCCAAACCATCCTGCTGCCACCGGAGGTCAACGTCGAGATCGAGGGTCACGGTGTCATGGGGGGTTTCGATCGGGAGGCGCAGGGTCAGGGCGCACCGGGCGCACCGAGGGTGAAGATCAAAGGTTTTTCGCTTTGGGGCGGAGTGGGCATCAAACGCCGCAAACGCTCCGCCACCGGTTCGGACTGATAGCGGACACTGCCGCCAAAGCATTGTCCCCCTCCCGGTTCGGGAGGGGGACGGTGCTCTATCAGACCACGCTCTATCAGACCACGCGCTATCAGATCACGCGCTGTCGGGTTACTCGGCGCTGTCGTCCGAACCCTTCGCCGCCGGGGCGGACGCGGCGGCGCCTGCCTTCTCCGCCTTTGAGGCGCTGCCTGCCTTCTCCGCCTTCGAGGCGCCGACTGCCGATGAGAGCGACTTGGCGGCCCGCTCAACCGCACCGCGCGCGCTGCGGAGTGGCGACCTCTTGGCCGGGGCACTGGACGGTGCGCTCTCGGCGGCATCGACGACCCCGACGCCCGCGGTGACACCCTCGACCTCGGCGGGGGGTTCCACCGGGGTGATTTCCACCGGGGTGATACCCGCCGGGGCGACATCAGCGGCCGTCTCGACCTCAGCGACCTCGACCGGAGCGACCTCGTCGATCCCCACCGACGCGATCTCCGCGTCGACCGCGACCGGTGCGACCTCAGCTGTTTCCACCGCCGCGATATCGGTCTCGATATCAGCCGCCGTCTCCGTCGGCGCGGCTTCAGTTTCGACCACGTCAGCAGGAGCCTCAACCGTAGCGCTGTCCGCAGCCTGCTCGGCCGGCGCCGTTGCGCCTTCATCGGACGATGCGGACTCCACCAGGGACACCGCCTCCGATGCCGCCACCGCGGCACTGGCCGGCACCGACGCAGCCGCGGCAGTTTCGGTCGGCGGACCGTACGGCGGGAAAGGATTCCCTCCGCTGAGCACCACGTCGACCGCGTAGCGCAGCAAACCGGAAAGTCCGGCGAAATAACCCCAGTCGCCGAAGAACTCATCCGAGGTGTTCGGCCCCAGGTAGGCCTGGATTCCACCGTAGATATAGGAACCCAGGAACGGGACGTTATCGATTGCCAACTTCGAGATGAGGTCCAACGCCTGGATGTAGGTCACCGACACGTTGTCGACGCCCAGGAACGCCCGCCCGATGAGGGTGGCGATCACCGGGTCGTACAGCGGGCTCGCCGGATCCCCGAACGGCTGGGTGACCAGGTACTGCACCCCGGAGCCCGCACCGCCCTCGAAGAAGTAGTTGATCGACGAGACACTCCACGGCGGGGTGGTGTAGGGGTTGAAGTTTGGTTTGTCGGGGTCAGGCTGATACGGCAGATCCGGGTTCTGCAGGATTCCGTTGACGTTCTCGATCCCGGCGCCGTTACCGTTGAACAACGCATCGAGAGCCGCGTAAGCCACACCCGACGGGCCGATCACGGCGCAGTTGAAATCGCAGTTGGTAAAGGGACTGATGAAGGCGGCGGCCCAGTCGAGATCCACGGGCTGATTGGGGCTGATCGCGAAACCCCAGCCGGTGAAGAGGATATTGCTCCAGTCCTCCGGAGTTATCGACAGCAAGTCTGAGAACGTCGTCAGCTGGACCTGAGCCGCCGATAACGCAGGAGGAGTCGGCGCGGAGGCGGTCGACGCGACCGTGGCGGTAGATGCTGCGACCACAGCGGCACTGGTCAGCGCCGCCGCCGAAATGAGGGGTTTGGTACGGATCGCCATGTTCCCTTTTCCTTCAATCTCGGCCTACCACCCCGGCAGGCTAATGCTTTGCTGAGCCCTGTCTGAAAATACCTTCGTTATTTTACGGACAAGTTTGCCGTCCGGCAAATCACAACGGTCTCCGCCCGACCATACTGGCCCGGACGATGGTTTCCAGCCACCCGCCGAACGGGCACTATGAATATTCCGGACCGGCCTTTACCGGTGTTCATCAGCGTGAACTCGGGTTCTTCTCATGCTATTCTCAGTACCTGCCCTCCTGGCTTTTGTTTGCCAGCGGCCGGTATTCGCTGACAGCGAAATGCCTCCGCTTAGCGTCGAGGATTAGCCGTCAGCAAACATGTCCCGATTCCGCTACCTGCGGTGACCCTGGGTGTCGTTTCGATAACAAAACGATGAGCAATGGCCGGCGGGCGATCGGCCATTCGCGATGAGCCATACCTGCACCAGACCGTCCCCGGCGACCTGAACCCGGGTTGCTCCCCGGCAAGACGTGGGCATGCGCCCATGAGCGGCCGTTGGCCCCACCCCGGTCCCAGCCCAGCGCGCCGAAGTTTGCCGGCGGCGCAAGCCCTGCGTCAGCGCCGGCGGCGCCGTGATCGCAGATAGTCGCCCACCACCGCGGCGCCGAGGCCGTTGAGATCGGGCACCACCACGCGCCCCTCCGCACGGCGGGCCACCTGATCGATGAACCGTGCCAGACCCGGATCGTCCCCGAGTCGGAAGATGGTCACCTGCGCTCCCAGACGGGCGATCTCGTCCACTCCGCGAACGGTGTGGGCGATTGTGCGCGGATGCGGCGGGTAGTCGAAAAAGACCTGCGCGCCCCTCCCGGCGAAGTCCTCCAGGTGCGCCGTCGGCTCCCCGTCGGTGACGATCAGCACGACCGGTTGGGCATTGGGGTGCCGGCGCAGGTGGCGTCCGGCCAGCGCAAGGGCGTGGTGCAGATTGGTGCCCTGCTCGTAAACACCCTCCAGTCCGGTCAGCTCGGCGGCGCTCACGGTGCGGGCGTACCGACCGAAGGCGATGATCTGCAGAGCGTCCGAGCGGAACCGGGTGCTCACCAGCTGGTGCAGCGCCAGCGCGGTGCGCTTCATCGGGAGCCACCGGTTCTCCATCACCATCGAGAACGAGGTGTCCACCAGCAGCGCCACCGCCGCCTGGGTGCGGGTCTCGGTTTCGGAGACCTCGACATCCTCGACCGCGATCCGGATGGGGCCGACGGCGCTGAGCTCCCGCCCGGAGCCGTCACGCTCCCGCTCGTCGGGGGATCCGGCCCGCCGCAGGACGGCGTTGGTAATGGTCCGGGTGACATTCCACGGCTCGGTGTCACCGAAGGCCCACTGTCGGGTGGAACCGGTGAGTTCGCCGGCCGCTCCGGCCCGCCGGGTCTCGCGCTCGCCGTGCCGGCCGGACAGCTGCTGGGCCACATCACGCAGTGCGGCGCTGCCGAGCTGCCGCATGGCCTTCGGGGACAGGCGCCACTGCCCGTCGGAGCCGCGGTCCAGAAACCCCTGATTCATCAGCGCGCGCTCCAGCTCGGCGAGTGTGCGCGCGTCCACAGCGGCCTGGTCGCCGAGTTGGCGGGCCAGCGCGTCGAGGTCGACATCCTCCATGGTGGCCCCGGCGTAGCTCTGTGACAGCTGCTCGGCGAGCTGTTCGAGTTCGCCGATATCGGCTAGAGCCTGCGCGCCCTGCCCCATACCGAGTGGGTTGTCCCCGGAGAACTCCCCGGCACCGTCCCAGTCCTCACCGGGCCGAGCCGCCTGCAGGTGCGCATCCAGCCGGCTCAGAGCGTTCATCAGCTGCGGTGAGCCGAAGGCCTGTTGTGCCAGCGCATCCAGTTCCGCGCGCTGCTCGGCCGAAAGACTGTTACGGAACCGCTGAGCCGCTGCCGCCCGCTTGGCCAGCGAGTCCAGCAACTCCTCGACATTTCGTGGGTTCTCCGGGAAGTGCCGGCCGTGTTTGGCCATGAAGTTCTCGAAGTCCTCGGTGGTGTCCTGCCCCTCAGCGTGTTTGTCGAGCAGATCGTTGAGGTCGTCGAGCATCTCGTTGACGGCCTGCCGATCCTCATCGGATGCGTTCTCCAGGGCCTGTTTCATCCCGGCGAAACGCTGGTCGAGCATCTCGCGGCCGAGCAGGTCTTTGATCTGCTCGTAGCGCTGACGGGCTTCCGGGCTGCGCCAGTCGTAGTCACCGAGTTCCTGTACCGCCTTGGCCGGCGAGGGCGACAGCGACTCGATCTGCATCTCGGCGAAACGGGCGTCATCGTCCAGCGCTCTGGCCAGTTCCTTGCGCTCGGCCAGCACCGCCTCGTCGAGCAGCCTCTTGATGTCCTGCAGGGTGCCGTCCAGATTGTGACGAGCCAGCAGCTCCCGGCGCCGACGGTTGGCTTCGGCGGCAAGCCGGTCGGCGCCCGTGATGTTGCCGGTTCCCCGCCGCAGCAGTTCGGCCAGCGCCCGTCGCGGCGAGGTGCCCGCCATCACATCTTCGCCGATCACCTCGAGCGCCTCGCGCAGGTCGACCGGCGGTGCCAGCGGGTCGGGCCCGCCGGTGTAGGCCGAATACCGGGCCCCGTGCCCGTGCCCGCGTCTAGCCATAGACCGTTTCGCCGTCACCGGTGGTCTTGTCTATCTTCTTGGCCAGGTAGAGCGCCTCCAGCGCCAACTCCAGCGCGGCGGCCCGCTCTCCCTCTGTCCGCGCCGACAACCGTTCGGCAATGGTGTCGATGACAGGCAGATCGGGCAGCGCAGCCAGCACAGCCTTGGCTGACACCTGCTCACCGGTGGTCACCGCGGCGTCCGCAACGGCCGCAACCAGTGGCGCGACGTCGATCCCACCGAGTGCCTGCTGCGCGGTGTCGGCGGTGGCCCGGCGCAGCAGATGCTCCAGCACCGCCTGCTCGCGTCCCTCCTCCCCTGACTCGAACTCCAGTTTGCCGCGCAGGACGTCGATAACCGTGCCCAGGTCCACCACCCGGGCGACCGGATCGTCCTCGCCCAGTAACGCACTCCGGTGCCGCGCCGAGGCCGCGACCGTCTCAGCGGCCGCGATCGCGAACCGGGCCGAAACCCCGGATCGCTGGTCGACGGAGTGGGATTCGCGCAGATAGCGGGCGAATCGCGCGATGATCTGCAGCAGATGGGGCGGGACCTCGGCGGTGAGGTGCGCCTCCTGGCCGATCACGCCCACCTCCGCCTCGAGGTCCCGCGGATAATGGGTGCGAACCTCGGCCCCGAACCGGTCCTTGAGCGGGGTGATGATGCGGCCGCGATTGGTGTAGTCCTCCGGATTGGCGCTGGCAACCACCACCACGTCCAGGGGCAGCCTCAGCGTGTACCCGCGGACCTGGATATCGCGTTCCTCCATGACGTTGAGCATGGCGACCTGAATACGTTCGGCAAGGTCGGGTAGTTCGTTGACCGCGACGATCCCGCGATGCGCCCGCGGGATCAGGCCGAAGGCGATGGTCTCCGGATCGCCCAGGGTGCGTCCCTCGGCGACCTTGATCGGGTCGATATCGCCGACCAGATCAGCAACGCTGGTATCGGGGGTGGCCAGTTTTTCGAAATAACGTTCGCGGCGGTGCCGCCAGGTGACCGGCAGGGCGTCACCGAGTTCGGCGGCCCGGCGGACCGATTCCGGGGTGATCGGCGAATACGGGTGCTCACCGAGTTCGGCGCCCGCGATAACCGGTGTCCATTCGTCGAGCAGATTGGCCAGCGAACGCAGCAGCCTGGTCTTGCCCTGACCGCGCTCACCGAGCAGGACGAAATCGTGCCCGGCGATCAGCGCACGTTCCAGTTGGGGCAGCACCGTGTCCTCGAACCCGAAGATGCCCGGCCACACCTCGTCACCAGCAGTGAGCGCGGCTAGCAGGTTCTCCCGGATCTCGGCCTTGATACCGCGCTCGCGATGGCCGGAGGCCCGCAGTTCGCCCAGGGTGGATGGCAGGTCAGTCGGTACCGTCACACCCCCACGCTACGACCACCGGTCGAGCTATGCCGCCGAGGTCAGGGTTCCGTCACACCCGCGAGCAGACACAAAGTCGCACAAATCCGCCCCTGCCCGTGCGAGTTTGCGTCTGCTCACGCCGACGACGGAACGGCGTCAGTGCGCGAAGTGCCGCGCCCCGGTGAGGTAGAGCGTGATCCCGGCGGCCGCGGCGGCGGCGTTGACCTCCTCGTCACGCACCGAACCTCCCGGGTGCACGACGGCCTTGACCCCCGCCCCGGTCAGGACCTCCAGACCGTCGGGGAAGGGGAAGAACGCGTCCGAGGCCGCCACCGCACCGCTGACCCGAACGCCGCCGCGCTGCACCGCCAGCCGGGCGGCGTCCACCCGGTTCACCTGACCCATCCCCACGCCGACGGTCGCGCCATCGGCCGCGATGACGATCGCGTTTGATTTCACCGCCCGGCAGCTGCGCCAGGCGAACGCCAGATCGGCCAGGGTGGCGCCGTCAGCCGCATCGCCGGCGGCCAGCGTCCAATTCGCCGGGTCGTCCCCCGGGGCGTCGAGACCATCACGCTCCTGCATGAGCAAACCGCCCGCGATCTGGCGGATCTCCACCCCGTCGATTGCGGGTTCGGAGGCCACCAGCACCCGGATATTCTTCTTGCGGGCCAGGATCTCCACCGCCCCCTCTTCGTACGCGGGGGCGACGATAACCTCGGTGAAGATCCCGGTGACCTGTTCGGCCATCTCGCAGGTGACTTCGGTATTGGTCGCGATCACTCCGCCGAAGGCACTGAGCGGATCGCAGTCATTAGCTTTGCGGTGGGCATTGGCCACCGACAACCGCGACAGCGCGATACCGCACGGATTGGCGTGTTTGATGATCGCCACGCAAATCTCCTCGTGGTCGAACGCCGCCCGCCAGGCCGAATCGGCGTCGGTGAAATTGTTGTAGCTCATCTCTTTTCCGTGCAGCTGAAGCGCCTGCGCCAGCCCGGGCCAGCCCGCATCATCGCTGTAGAGCGCCGCCCGCTGATGCGGATTCTCGCCGTAGCGCAGCACCGAGGTACGACGCCAGTTGCGACCGAGCCAGGCGGGGAGGTCCACCGGCGCCGCGCCGGGCTCCGCCTCGATCTCCCGGCCCCGCTCAGGTGCCAGCACTGCTCCCATCCAACTGGCGACTGCGATGTCATATTCGGCGGTGTGACGGAATGCCAATGCCGCCAACTTCTTTCGCTCCCCCAGAGTGAAACCGCCGGCGCGGACCGCAGCGAGGACACCCTCGTAGCCGAGCGGTTCGACGACGACCGCCACATTCGCGTGGTTCTTTGCCGCCGCCCGGACCATCGAGGGGCCGCCGATATCTATCTGCTCGACACACTCGTCGATCTCGGCTCCGGCGTCCACCGTCTCACTGAACGGATAGAGATTCACCACGACGAGGTCAAAGGGCTCGATCTTCAACTTCTCCAGCGCCCCGATGTGCTCGGGATTGCGGGTGTCGGCCAGCAGCCCGGCGTGAATATGCGGGTGCAGGGTCTTGACCCGGCCGTCGAGCACTTCCGGAAATCCGGTGACGAACTCCACCGGCGTCACCGGAATCCCCTTGTCCGCGATGGTTTTCGCTGTCGAACCGGTGGATACAATGTCAACACCGGCCTCGTGCAGACCCTGCGCGAGCGGAATCAGGCCGCTCTTGTCGTACACGCTTATCAGGGCACGCCCGATAGCCTTCTTGCCGATCACGGTCCGCGCCGTCATGCTCCCACCATTCCCAAGGTCGCCTTTCTGCCATTCCATGTCACGCCGCGCGTGACGAGCCCGGCCAGCACATCCACCAGCAATCGCCGCTCGACGACTTTGATGCGTTCATGCAAAGCCTGCTCGGTATCGTCGTCGCGGACGTCTACAGCCTGCTGTGCCAGGATCGGCCCGGTGTCCATCCCGGCGTCGACCAGGTGGACGGTACAACCGGTGAGCTTGACCCCGTAGGCCAGGGCGTCAGCGACCGCATGGGTGCCGGGGAAAGACGGCAGCAGAGCGGGGTGGGTGTTGACCACCCGGCCGGGGAATCTGGAAAGGAACTCCGGCCCAAGAATTTTCATGAACCCCGCCGACACCACGAAATCGGGCGCGTGTCCGGCGGTCGCGTCGGCTATCGCCGCATCCCAGGCCGCCCGGTCCCGGTGCGCACCGAGCCTGACCTGATAGCAGGGGATGGCGGCGTCGGCCGCGATCTGCGCCGCGCGGCAATCTCGGTCGACCCCGACAGCAACGACGCGGGCCGGATAGTCCCCGACCGCGGCGTTCAGTAACCACTCGAGCAATGACCCGGTGCCCGAGGCCAGCACCACCAGGCGGGCCGGCGCACTGGGCGGCACGAGAATCGGTTCGGGCACGCCGACGAGCCTAACCGGCGCCCGACGGAGGTACTGGCGGGTCGGTATCGATATCCGCATCGACGAACATCAGATCCTCGACATCCTCGAGGTCCGGCGCAGGTTTGAGCGGTGGCGGCGGCGGGGCGGGCTCGGGTGCGGCTTCGGGCTCAAGCCCGGGACCGTGATCCTGCTCCCGATCGGTCTCTGCTGTCTCGCCGGGGGCTTCGGGGACCGGCCCGGGCTCCTCGACGTCGGGATCAGGTTCGTCGACCGGTTCGGGGCCATGATCGACGGAGTCCGTCGGGGCCGGCCCCGCCACCCGAGCCGGCCGTCGGCTGATCCCACCGGCCATCACCACCGTCAGCGCACCGACCACGAAGAACCAGAAGAACACCGCCGGGCCGAAGGTGGCCTGATCGACGCCAACCCGGCCGAAGTTCCCCAACTGACCGCCGCCGGCCAGCGCCAGCAGGGCCAATCCCACGGCGGCGAGCAGGGCGGCCACCGCAAGCTTGGCGAACGCCAGCGGAAACGGCAGCGGCCTCAGCGCGCACTGCTGTCCGATGGCCACCCCGGAGGCGGCGCCGACGATCAGCAACGCCACCCAGACCGGCCCGAGCGGCGGCGTCGGTACCGCGGCGAGAATCGGAAGCGCCGGAATGTCACCGCCGAAAACGGTGAACGGACTGAATGTCGCAAAACCGATATGTGCGCTGGAACCGACCGCTACCGCCGCGGCACCGACCACCACATTGGGCAGGTACAGCAGCGAGAGCAGGCTCAAGCTGAGCTGGCCGAAGAACGAGTCGGTGATACCGAACAGCTCATGCATGGTCCGCCAATGCACGATCAGCGACACCGCCAGCACTACGCAGGACAGGGCCAGCAGCGTCGCCGCTCCGATGAGGGCGGGGCGCACCGTGTCGGTAAGCCACCCGGGCAGGCCCAGCGTCGGCAGCACCCGGGCTCGCACCCGCGATCCGACACCGATCAGCGCGCCGAGGCCGTGGACGGCCAGCACCAGGGCGAAAGCCTGGAGCGCGTTGGGGGTCTGCAACTCGGTGATCACCGAGGCAGCATCGTGAACGACGGCCAACGACAACGCGGTGAGCAGTAGCGGACCGCCAAGGGCGGCAGCCACGATCCACCGGATGACAAACCACGATCCCCGTGGCGGGGTGATCCCGGCCGTACTCCGGGCGGTCGCCCAGACCATCAGGGCCGCAGGCACCAGCGGCAGCACCCCGATCTGCTGGCCGGCGATCGAGATCGGAACCAGATGCGCGGCCAGCCATATGCTGGCCACTGCGCCGAATGTTCCGGTCAGCTCGCTGTTGGCGACGACAAGCTGGACCAGGACGACCGCAGCGATGATGACAAGCGCCACCAAAGGGGGGCCAAAGGCGACCCGTACCAAGTCACGAGGCTGGGGGGAGCCGGCTGCCGACCGGCCCCTGTCCTCCATCCCTGTCACTGCTCAGGTCTGGACCGCTCGGTCAGGACGGTGCCGAACCGGAGGAAGGTGCCGAACCGGTCGTGGGCTCCGAGGAGGACTGCTGCGAACCCGTCGGGGACTGCGGCTGGTAGCTCGGAATACCGTGCGGCGGGGTGTCGGGGTCACTGCTGTCATGCGGGGTGTAGCCGCCACCGGGATAGCCGCCCGGGTAGGGCGTGGGGTAGCCGGGGCGCTGCGGCGGCACCGGGCCGGCACCGGGTTGGGCAGCGGGTTGCACCCCCGGCGGCTGACCGTAGTAGCCGACCGGGGGCGGCCCGTACGGTCCGTACTGCGGACGGGGGGCGGCCGCGGCGAGCACACCGGATTCGAACAGCAGCGCGGACACCGCGGCGACGGATTGCAGCAAGGTGAACCCGAGAACCAGCCACAATGCCCAGCCCACGGAGAACCCGTTCGGCCGGTTGATCAGCTGCCCGATGACCAGCAGTACCCCGAGCACGGCGGCCACCGCCACGATGGCGGTATAAGTTCTCGACTTCGGAAACAGGCTCACAGCCGCCAGCAGTGAGGAGAAAAGCGCGGCCACCGTCCAGTAACTCAGACCACTCGCGGTGAACTGCGCTCCGCCGAAGGGCCCGATATCGGCATTGATGCTCAACAGCGGCCCGAAACTCGCCAGGTAGGCGGCCAGCCCCAGCACAACCACACCCCAGGTGAAATAGACCGGCGTCTTAGCGGTCTCTGCAGCGGGCACCGGGTAGGCCGGCCCCGCCGGGACGCCGTAACCACCGGGTTGCTGGGGAGCCGGGTAGCCCGGATTGCTGGACGGGTAGGTCATGGTCTCTCCTCACGAGTAGCGGAGCCCACGCTAGCGCACCCCGGGCCAACAACGGTTCATCGACGGCCCCTCGGGAGCGCATCTCCCTCTCTCGTCTGCCGCCTGGTCTGCCGCCTCGTCTGCCGCAACGACGGGCATCGGCCGGTGACGGACTTGTCCGCCAAGCTAGAACACGTTCTAATTCACCACTATGGATCATGGGCTTGTCCTCTTCACCAGCGACCGCGGAATCACCCCGGCGGCGGCGGCCAAGCTCGCTGATGAACACGGCTTCGCCACTTTTTACGTCCCCGAACACACCCACATCCCGGTCAGACGGCAGGCCGCGCACCCCACCACCGGAGACGAGTCGCTACCGGACGACCGCTATCTGCGGACCCTCGACCCGTGGGTCAGCCTGGCAACCGCAGCGGCCGTCACGTCTCGGGTGCGACTATCCACTGCGGTCTCGCTACCGGTCGAGCACGACCCGATCAGCCTGGCGAAAACCATCGCCACCCTGGACCATCTCTCCGGCGGCCGGGTCAGCCTGGGCGTCGGATTCGGCTGGAACACCGACGAATTGGCCGATCATCACGTTCCGCCCGGCCGCCGCCGGACCATGCTGCGCGAATATCTCGAGGCCATGCGGACACTATGGACCGAGGAGGAAGCCTCCTACGACGGCGAATTCGTCACGTTCGGGCCCAGTTGGGCATGGCCGAAGCCCGTGCAATCCCATCTTCCGGTGCTGGTCGGCGCGGCCGGGACGGAAAAGAATTTCAAATGGATTGCCCGATCGGCAGACGGCTGGATCACCACACCCCGGGACTTCAACATCGATGAGCCGGTGCGATTGCTGCAGGAGACCTGGCGGGCCGCCGGCCGAGCCGGCACACCGCAGATCGTGGCTCTCGATTTCAAGCCGGTGGCCGAGAAGCTCGAACACTGGCGCCGGATCGGTGTTACCGAGGTGCTGTTCGGGCTACCGGACAAACCCGCTGACGAGGTCGCGGCCTATGTCGAACGGCTGGCCGGCAAGCTCGCCGCCATGACCTAGCCGGCTGCATCCTCATCAGCCGAGCAGACACACAATCGCATGAAAAGGCCGCCTCGGGCGCGACTTTGCGTCTGCTGGCCGACGCGGCTCAGGCCAGGGCGGCCCAGTTGCCCTGTTCGGTCGGCCATACCCGCACCCCAGCGCCCAGCGGCTCCGGCTCGTTCAGCAGATCCGCTAGATCGGGTTCATCGACCAGCGCCATGAATCGGCTGTTATCGGAATCGAGTCGACCGATCACGATGCCGGTTCGCGCCGGCCAGTCGTATCGGACCGTATAGGTCTCTACGGTGCCGGTGCCCCGGGCACAGCGGGTGACCGGCGTCCTGGGCCGGGCAGCGATCTCGCCGCGCAACCGTGCGCCGCTATCCGGCGCCCAACCGGCCGCGTCGGTGGAGTACACCCCCACCGAGTACTTGCTGAGGATGCCGCCATTGGCTCCGACCAACCCGAATGCCCCCGGGGTGGCGCGCATTCGGGCCACCGTCTCGGCGATCGCATGCAGCGAGTAATTGTTACCCGGCCCGCCGAAATAAGGCAGGCCGCCGGTGAGTGTCAGCCCGCGCGGGTCGTCGGTAGCCAGTTCCAGACCGTCGCAGATGTTGAAGACCGGAACCGGGAAACAGCTGTAGAGGTCGAAGGTTGAGATATCGTCCAGCCCGACCCCGGCCACCGACAACGCCTCACGCACCGCCAGCACCGATGCCGAGTTGAAGCTCAGGTCGACACGGTCCAGCAAAGGTTGGTCAACCAGATCGGCATGTCCCCGCAGATACACCCAACGGTCATCGGGGACGTTGAGTCGGCGCGCGAGATTCACCGACATGAGCACCGCCGCCGCCCCCTGGTTCACCTGATCACGTGCCACCAGCAGACGCGGGTACGGATCGCAGATCATCCGGTTGTCCGCGTCGACGGTATGGAGTTGCTCGGCGGAACGCTCTACCGGAGAGGCCGAAAACGGATTCTCCGCCGCTACTGTGGTGAACGGAGCGAACAGTTCGGCCATTGAACGCCGATAGTCGGCGATACCGAGACCGACCCGCCCCCGGCGGGCGTTCTCCAGCAGCCCGTACTGAGCCGGCGCGCCGACGAGTCCATGTGCCACGGTGTAGTCATCGAACAGACCCTCGTACCCGTAGCCGCGGTCCTCAAGTTGGCCGCCGACGGTCTCGGTGTGATCCGGTTTATCCTCGCGACCGGCGAAGTGACGCAGGGTTGATCCGTTCTCGGAGCCGAATACCAATACCGCCTCGGTGTGTCCCGCGGCGATGGCACCGGCGAACTCAGTGACCGCACGTTGTGGACCCTGGCCTCCGATCGGCTCCAAAACCGCGCGGTTCGGATGAACCCCGACCCGCCGTGCCACCGAACGGGGGTAGTTGTCCGAACGGCCGAGCGGGGCCATGCCGCGCCCCGAAATCTCGAACTGCCGGATGCCCACAACGGTGTCGATCGCGTCGGCCACGGCTATCGGTGATCCGGTGTCGGACAATGCGGCCGAGACTGCGGCCGTCGCCAAATCCACCGCCGACATACCACGGTAGTCCGGGTCGTCGATCCGCTCGGTGAACTGGCCCACGCCGACGAGGACCGGGGTTCGCGGACTCACCGCACTCACAGGCCGCTGAGAATCTCCCGGGCCAATTCGGCTGCGGCCGAGGGGGTTTTGCCAACCTTGACCCCGGCGGCCTCGAGCGCTTCTTGTTTCGCCGCGGCGGTGCCCGACGAGCCGGACACAATGGCGCCGGCGTGGCCCATGGTCTTACCCTCCGGCGCGGTGAACCCGGCAACGTAGCCGACGACCGGCTTGCTGACATTGGCCTTGATGTAGTCGGCGGCCCGCTCCTCGGCGTCACCGCCGATCTCGCCGATCATCACGATCAGCTTGGTTTCCGGGTCCCTCTCGAATGCCGCGATGGCGTCGATATGGGTGGTGCCGATCACTGGGTCACCGCCGATTCCGATCGCGGTGGAGAAGCCCAGATCACGCAGCTCGTACATCATCTGATAGGTCAGGGTGCCGGATTTGGAGACCAGCCCGATGGGGCCTTTCCCGGTGATCGTCGCCGGAGTGATACCGACGAGCGCCTCGTCGGGGGTGATGATGCCCGGGCAGTTGGGGCCGATGATGCGGGTTTTGTTCCCGTGATCGACGTTATAAGCCCATGCGTACGCGGTGTCCTGCACCGGGATTCCCTCAGTGATGACCACCAGCAGTGGGATTTCGGCGTCGATGGCCTCCACGATGGCATCCTTGGCGAACTTCGGCGGCACGAACGCGATCGACACATCTGCGCCGGTTTTCTCCATGGCCTCGGCCACCGTGCCGAACACCGGCAGGTCGATATCCGCTCCGTGGGCGTCCTTGTGGGACACCGTGGTGCCCGCCTTCCGGGCGTTGACACCGCCGACGACCTGGGTCCCGGCCTTCAGCATCAGCGCGGTGTGCTTGGTCGCCTCACCGCCGGTGATGCCCTGGACGATGACCTTGGAGTCCTTGTTCAGGAATATCGACATGTTCAGACGTCCTTTCCAGCGGCGAAAGCGAGTTCAGCGGCCTTGTCGGCACCGGAGTCCATGGTGTCGGCCAGGACGACAAGTGGGTGGTTCGCCTCGGCGAGGATGCGTCGGCCGTCCTCGACGGCGTTTCCGTCGAGGCGGACCACCAGTGGTTTGTTGGCCTCGGAGCCCAGCATCTGCAGCGCTGTGACAATGCCGGACGCCACCGCATCGCAGGAGGTGATCCCGCCGAAGACATTGACGAAAACGCTCTTGACCTGTGGATCGCCCAGGATGACGTTCAGCCCCGCGGCCATCACCTCGGCGGAGGCACCGCCACCGATATCGAGAAAGTTCGCCGGTTTGACCCCGCCGTGCCTCTCCCCCGCGTAGGCCACCACATCCAGCGTGGACATCACCAGACCGGCCCCGTTTCCGATCACGCCAACCTCGCCGTCGAGTTTGACGTAGTTGAGGTCGTACTGCTTCGCCTTGAGTTCGAGCGGATCGGTGGCTGCCTTGTCCTCGAACTCGGCATGATCGGGATGACGGAAGTCGGCGTTACCGTCCAGGGTCACCTTGCCGTCCAGTGCCAGAATCCGGTCGTCGGGGGTGCGCACCAGCGGATTGACCTCTACCAGCGTGGCGTCTTCATTGACGAAAACCTCCCACAGCTTGGCGATGGTCACCGCGGCCGCGTCCAGCACCTCCGCCGGCAGGTGGCCCTGTTCGGCAATCGAACGGGCGAATGCGAGATCGACCCCGCTGACCGCGTCCACCGGCACCTTGGCCAACCGATCCGGTTTGGTGGCGGCCACTTCCTCGATCTCGATACCGCCCTCCACCGAACACATGGCCAGGTAGGTCCGGTTTGCGCGATCGAGCAGGAAGGAGACGTAATACTCCTCGGCGATATCACTGGCCTCCGCGACCAGCAACTTCTTGACGAGGTGGCCCTTGATATCCAGGCCGAGGATATTGGAGGCGTGGGTGAAGGCATCCTCGGGTGTGGCGGCGTATTTCACACCGCCGGCCTTCCCGCGGCCGCCAACTTTCACCTGGGCTTTCACCATGACGGGGCGGCCGATCTCGGTAGCGATGGCCTTGGCGTCATCAGCCGACTCGGTCACCCGGCCGGGCGTGGTGGGGACGTTGTGCTTGGCGAAGAGTTCCTTCGCCTGGTACTCGAAAAGGTCCATGTGCTCTCTACAGGCTCTCTTGCTGGGTCTGTGGTTTGACGAAGACGCTCCTGGGGAACTGTATCCGCAGGCGGCAGGTCCGATGGACCCGCCCTCCCGAATGAAATGACCCCGCGTCGGGCACTAGTGATACACATCACAATCCCCGGCGCCGCTTCCGCTTGGGTTGCGGCTTGTATCTCATTTTGGTTACCGTTCCCCGGTCTAGATAACGCTTTGGTCACGGACTTGAGGACTTTGTTTTGACGCAACTAAGGACGACTCCCGCGCGGGCTCCGAAGTCTCAAGCCAGTCGCGCAACCTCGACGGGGCCGAACCGCCCCTCACCCGGCCTCGACGGGCACCTCGTCCCGATGGCCGACCCGATGGTGGACGTGGAGGATCTGACCCCCCTGTTGGACGTCCCCGCCAAGTTCAGTCGCACGCCGGCCGGTGACCGCGACGCGGGCCCGAGGTTCAGCAGCACTGAGGACACCGACATCCTGCCGCGCACCCCGCGGCACCGTCGCCAGCCAACCAGCGCCGCGAAGGGCCGGACCCTGATAGCGGCGATGGCTATCGGCGCTGCCGCCGCGGCCACCTACGGCATGATCGCCCCGCGCGAGGAGACCGTCGACCGGACGGTCCTGGCCTCCGAACGGACCCCGATCGCGGGCACCCCCGCCCCGCGCGGGGTCGAGTTGGTCAAAGTCAAGCCGGTCGCCAACGCAGCGGTGCACGCCGAGGAACTGGCCAAGGCGTCGGCATACGCCGCTGAACGCGCCGAACGCGAAGCCCGCCTCCAGCGCCCTCTGTTCGTGATGCCCACCAGTGGCGCCCTGTTCACCTCGGGCTTCGGCTACCGCTGGGGCGCACTGCACGGCGGGGTCGATCTGGCCGGGCCGGTAGGCACCCCGATCAATGCCGTGTCCGATGGCGTCGTCGCCGATGCCGGACCCACCAATTCCGGGTACGGCGCCTGGGTGAAAATCCGTCACTACGACGGAACCGTGACGCTCTACGGCCACATCAACAGCTGGAACGTTCAGATCGGCCAGCGGGTCTTCGCCGGTGATCAGATCGCCACCATCGGTAACCGCGGCTACTCCACCGGACCTCACCTGCACTTCGAGGTGCTTCTGGGCGGCAACACCCAGACCGATCCGGTTCCGTGGCTGGCTGCCCGGGGTGTCTCGCTGGGTGGTTACACCGGCTGACCCCGGTGCCGCGCCCGGCCGCTAGAGCTTCTGCACCGGGGCGTGATTGTGCATCAGCTTGACCCTTCCGGCACTACCGAAGTCGATCAGCGACATGGCGGCCTCCCCGGTACCGGATACTTCTTCGACGCGACCGAGACCGTACTTGTCATGGTTGACCCGATCCCCCGGTTCCAGCACGATCAGCGGTCGCCTGCCAGCCCCGGAACGCATCGGTGAACGACCGCTCGACTGCCGGGCCGGGTCGAACCGGCCGGTGATCGGAGCACTGAACGCGGGCGTGCTGTCGGTACGCCTCCAGTTGATGAGGTCGTCGGGGATCTCTCGCAGAAAGCGCGACTCCGGGTTCAGCATTGGCTGCCCCCAGGAGGAGCGCACCTTGGCCCGGCTGAGATACAGCCGGTGCCGGGCCCGGGTGATACCGACGTAGGCCAGCCGGCGTTCCTCGCACAGTTCGGCGGGATCGCCCAGGGCGCGCATATGCGGGAACATGCCGTCCTCCCAACCGGTGACGAACACCGCCGGGAATTCCAGTCCCTTCGCGGTGTGCAAGGTCATCAGCGTGACCACACCGGCATCGTTCTCGGGAATGTCATCGGAGTCGGCCACCAGCGAAACTCGTTCCAGAAATTCAGCCAGAACCCCGACTGGCGACACATCCCGTTCGGCTCCGACCGCCCCGTCGGGGCCGTCATCTTCGAGAGCTTTGGCGTTGGCCCGATCGATGCTGAATTCGTGTGCAACGCTTACTAATTCGTTGAGATTGTCCAACCGGGCCAGATCCTGCGGATCGTTGGAGTTCTCCAGTTCGCGCCGGTAGCCGGTGCGCTCCAGCACCGCCTCGACGAGGTCGCCCAGTTCATCACCCAGGTGCCCCCGAAGATCGTCGAGCAGGTCGACAAACGTGGCGATGGCCTTCTCTGCGCGGGTGTTGAGCATCGGGACCCGGCCCTGCGCGGCCGCTGCCAGGGCCTCGGCGAAACTCAGCCCAGCGGTCTCGGCGTGAACCGCCACGCAGGCCTCGGCGCGATCGCCGATACCGCGCCGCGGGGTGTTGAGGATGCGCCGGAGGCTGACCGTGTCACCCGGATTGTCCAGCACCCTGAGGTAGGCGACGATATCGCGGATCTCCTTGCGCTCGTAAAACCGAACACCGCCGACCACCTTGTAGGGAATGCCGGCGCGGATGAATACCTCCTCCACGGCCCGGGAGGAGTTGTTGGTGCGGTAGAACACCGCCACGTCGTCGTAGCTGATCTCACCGCGGTCGGCCAGAGCGTCGATCTCGGCGGCCACGAAACGCGCCTCGTCATGTTCGTTGTCGGCGACGTAGCCGACGATCAGTTCTCCCTCGCCGGCGTCGGTCCACAACCGCTTCTCCCGGCGCCCGGAGTTGTAGGCGATGACCGAGTTGGCCGCCGACAGGATGTTCTGGGTGGAGCGGTAGTTCTGCTCCAGCAGGATGGTGGTGGCGTCGGGGAAATCACGCTCGAAGTCCTCGATATTGCGGATCGTGGCGCCGCGGAACGCGTAAATGGACTGATCGGCGTCTCCGACGACACACAGTTCGGCCGGCGGCACCACATCGGTGTCCGGGGCGCCAACTCCGACCAGTTCCCGCACCAGGACGTATTGGGCATGGTTGGTGTCCTGGTACTCGTCGACCAGGATGTGCCGGAACCGGCGCCGGTAGTACTGGGCGATCTGCGGGTAGTTCTGCAGCACTGCGACCGTCTCGCCGATCAGGTCGTCGAAATCCAGCGCGTTGGCCGTCCGCAGTCGGCGCTGGTACTCCCCGTACACCTCAGCGGTGATGCGCGCCAGGTCGTCGGCCCCCGATTCCAGACCGGCGACGGCCCGCTCCGGGGTGATGAGCTCATTCTTGAGATTCGAGATGGCATTGGCCAGCAGTCGCGGCGAGTAGCGCTTGACGTCCAGCCCCATATCGCGACCGATCATCAGCAGCAGCCGCCGTGAGTCGTCGGCGTCGTAGATGGAAAAGTTGGAGTTGAGCCCAGGCAGCAGCGAGGCCTGATTGCGCAGGAGGCGCACGCAGGTGGAGTGGAACGTCGAGACCCACATCGTGCGGGCGCGGGGGCCGACCAGTTCGGCTACCCGTTCCCGCATCTCGGCGGCGGCTTTGTTGGTGAAGGTGATGGCCAGGATCTGCCCCGAGCCGACATCGCGGGCGGCGAGCAGATAGCCGATCCGCCGGGTCAGCACCGCCGTCTTACCGGAGCCCGCGCCGGCCACGATCAGCAGCGGAGAGCCCTCGTGCAGCACGGCCCGGCGCTGCTGCGGATTGAGTCCGTCGAGAAGTTCGGCGGCCCCGGAGGACTCGCGGTCCGTCGCGTGCACAGTCATATCGCACCCAAACCTACCGCCGCCCGGCGACGGGTTTTGCGTACCCGGTCGCCGGAGTGGCACACTTCCGGGTGTGCACTGCTCGCAGCGATTTTTCTACGGGTACCGGTCCCCGGTGCCCGTGGAGGCTTAGCTGCTCAAACCCGAGAGCCCCGCGGTCCGCCATCCGGACCCGGGGCTCCTCTCTTGTGTGAGGCCCCCTTCCAGATACGGACCCGCGGAATGACATCACAACCCCCACACGAGGAGAACGACGATATGTCCACCGAACAGCTCACCGATATCGACGCGCTGCGCATAGAGATTGACCGCCTCGACGCCGAGATTCTGGCAGCGGTCAAACGGCGCACCGAGGTGTCCCAGGCCATCGGGAAGGTTCGGATGGCCTCCGGCGGCACCCGACTGGTGCACAGCCGTGAGATGAAGGTCATTGAGCGCTACAGCGCCCTGGGTCCAGAGGGTAAGGACCTCGCCATGCTGCTACTGCGGATGGGCCGGGGCCGGTTGGGCCACTAGGGCGTGTCTCCCGAATTGGCAGTGCCGACGCGGGCGTGGATGACAGCGCAGGCCAGTAGCACCCCGCCGAGGTAGGTCAGGGCGTATTTGTCATACCGAGTGGCGATTCCGCGCCACTG
>Ga0180436_10000718_pt1 | contig 33686 bp, 32 predicted proteins | sample SS_ome_2_FD_132434 | JGI IMG/M metagenome (GOLD analysis project Ga0180436, IMG submission 132434) | Hypersaline lake sediment archaeal communities from the Salton Sea, California, USA - SS_3_S_2 metaG | ecosystem: Environmental > Aquatic > Non-marine Saline and Alkaline > Hypersaline >... | reverse complement strand
GGCATCGGCCCCGGATCGATCTGCACGACGCGGGTGGTGACCGGCGTCGGCATGCCCCAGCTCTCGGCGATCATGGCGGTCGCCGAGGTGACGGCGGCGGCGGGGGTCCCGCTGATCGCCGACGGCGGGATCAAGCAGACCGGCGACATCGCCAAGGCGATCGCCGCCGGCGCCGACGCGGTGATGATCGGTTCCATGCTGGCCGGCACCAGCGAGGCGCCCGGCGAGAACCTCCTGCGGGACGGCCGCCGTTACAAGGCCTACCGCGGGATGGGCAGTCTGGGTGCCATGTCGGGCGGCTCGGCCGACCGCTACTTCCAGGAGGACGCCAAGAAGCTCGTACCCGAGGGCGTCGAAGGCATGGTCGCCTACAAGGGGCCGGTCGAGGACGTGCTCTTCCAAATGGTCGGCGGCCTGCGCAGCTCGATGGGCTACTGCGGCACGGCGACCCTCGGCGAGCTGCAGCGCGACGCGCGCTTCGTGACCATCACGCAGGCGAGCCTGATCGAGGGCCACCCGCACGACATCACGATCACCCAGGACGCACCGAACTACTCCGTTCGCTGAGGAGACCCCCGCCCGTCGGGCACACCGGCATCGCGACGACGCCCATGCCGGCACGCGCGGCGACGTCGCGGTTCAGAACGTCAGGACGTGGTCACCCTCGGGTGGGAGCTCGAGGAAGCGATCGCGCACGGCGTCGACCCCCAGCGTGAGGAAGAAGGTGAAGGGACTCAGGACGCGCTCCTGGAGGCCACCGTTGGGCCGGAGGTGGGCCTCGAGCCGCCGGAACTGACCGCGCAACTCGTCGTCGCGCCGCGCCAGCGCGTGCGACGCCTTCTCGCGCAACGTGACGAGGGTGCGATCGACGTGGCGGCGCCCGTTGCGCACGCTGCGCTCGAGCGTCGGATCGATGCCGCGCACCCGCTCGATCAGCTCGCCCGCCTCCCGCTCGACCCCCGCCAACGCGGCGCCGAAGGCGTCCGCGTGCCCGTGCAACTGGAGGGCCAGGTCGCAGTGGGCGCGCCGCGGGTCGCGCTGGACGTCCCGCCAATCGAGCCCGTGGCGTTCGAGGATCCGGCGCACCGGCGGCTGCAGCACCGTCACCGAGGCTCGCGGCCAGATCAGCGGCATCGCGACGCCATGCTGCTCGTACACGCCCCGCAGCTGCGCCAGGTAGCGCAGCTCGCCGGGGCCCACCACGAAAACGGCGCTGGGCAGGATGGCGTCCTGCAGCACCGGTCGCAGCCCCGCCGCCGGCGTGATGGCGGTCGGGTCGTGGTCGAGCCACGACCTCAGCTCCGGCAGCGGGGCGCGCGCGTGGCCGACGCGCCAGCCGTCGCCGTCGCGCCGCAGCAGCTCGCGAGCCTGTCGGCGAGGGCGCTCGACGAAGAGGTTGGAGGCGCCCTCGCCGCGCCCGAGCTGGGCCGACCAGCCGCGGGCCTCCAGCCGCGCGCCGCCGTGGCGGACGTGATCGGCGGAGACCTCGGGATCGTCGAGCTCGCGATCGAGCAGCGGCCGCCACAACCGGGCAACCTCGGGATCGAGCGGATCGAGGACGAGCATGCCCTGATCACCGAGCAGCGCCGTAACGAGGCGTGCGAAGGCGTCGCTCCAGCGCGTCGCGCCCTCCGCGGCGTCGGCGAGGAGCGCGACGACGTCGTCCAGGTGCGGCCCGCCGTGCCCGTCCGCCATGTCGATGGCGCGCAGGTGACCGAGCGCAGCCTCGATCCATGCGGGGTCGAGAGCCGCGCGGCCGACCGCCGGGCCCGAGCGGAGCGGCAGGTGCAGGCGGTGCAGGCGCTCGTCGCGCCCCAAGACCCAGGCGTGGTCCATCTCGTCGACGTCGTGGTCCTGCGTCGCCATCCAGAAGACCGGCACCACCGGCCGCTCCGCCGCGTCGAGCCGCTTTGCGAGCCTCACGGCGGTCACCGCTTTCGACAGGGTGTAGGTCGGTCCCAGCAGCCAGCCGACCTGCTGGCCCGTGACCACGACGCGCGATTCGGGATGCGCCAGCCGCTCCAGGGCCCGGCGCTGCGCGGGCCGCGCGCCCCAGCGCTCGGCGCCAGCCCGCAGGGCGGTCACCAGGGCGGGCCGATCGACCGGCCGCGGGGCCGCCAGCGCGCCCTCCAGATCGGCCACCGGCCGCAGGAAGTGCTCGGACAGATCACCGGCCCGGTACGCCTCGAGAAAGGAACGCGTCGCCGGGGGGTGGGCTGCTGGGGGCACGCGCCAATCTACCGCCTCGACGGCGGCCCTGGCCGTCGCCCGCTTTGCGGACGGCGCCCGCCCTGGAGCTGGGCGGCGGGGAAGCGCCGGCGGCGGCGACCCGCCGGCGGCAGCGCCCGTGGTAGCCTCGCGCCGCTCATGCAGCGACCCGACCCGCCCGGCTCCGAACCGCCAACCACGGCGGCCGCGCGCCCCGCCGGCACGGTCCCGTGGCCCGCAACCCTGCCGGCGGCCCAGGACGTCCTCGGGCACGCCATCCACCCCGTCGACCTCGACGGCGCCGTCGATCTCGTCTTGCGGGCCAGCCGGGGCACGACGCCGCGCCTGGTGGTCACACTCAATCCCGAAATCGTGGTCCGCGCAAGGACCGAACCCGGCCTGCGCGGCGCCCTCGAGCGCGCCGACCTGACGGTCGCGGACGGCATCGGCCTGCTGTGGGCGGCACGCCGCGCCGGTCTGCGGCTCCCGGGTCGCGTGCCCGGCGTGGAGTTGACGACCGCCTGCATGGCACGCGGTGGCGAGGATCTCAGCGTCTACTTCCTGGGCGGCAAGCCCGGGGTGGCCGAGGCCGCGGCCGAGGCCGCCCGCCACCGCTGGGGGACGCGGGTAGCCGGCGCCCGCCACGGGTACTTCGACCACGACCGCGACGGCGCAGCCGTCGCGAACGAGGTCGGCCGCTCCGGGGCGCAGCTGCTGCTCGCCGGGCTCGGTGAGCGCCAGGAGGTCTTCCTCGACGCGTACCGTGACACCCTCGGCGTCGGCGCGATGATCGGCGTCGGCGGCACGCTGGACGTGCTGGCCGGCGTCGCCCGGCGGACGCCGGCGTGGACGCGGCGCTGGGGCGTGGAGTGGGCGTGGCGGGTCGGGTTCGACCCGCGTCGTTGGCACCGCGTGCCGCGCCTGCTGCGCTTCGTGGCGCTCACGCTAGGCCAGCGCGGCTGAGGACGCCCGAGGTGGCTGGCCTCAGGTGCCCGTGAAGGGCGCCGTCACGGACCGGAACAGTTCGCCCTGTTCGTCGAGCCCCTCCTTGCCGAGGTCGTCCCCGGGGTGGCCCGCAGGGTAGTGACCGTCGAAGCACGCCAGGCAGGTCCGCCCCACCGCGATCGCGCGGGCGAGACCGGCCTCGGAGATGAAGGAGAGCGAGTCGGCGCCGATCCGTTCGCGGATCTCGTCGACCGTCATCGTCGCCGCCGCCAGCTCCTGGCGGGCCGCGGTGTCGATACCGTAGTAGCAGGGAAAACGGATCGGCGGACTCGAGACTCGGAAGTGCACCTCCGTCGCGCCCGCGTCCCGCAGCAGCTGCACGATGCGGCCGGAGGTGGTGCCACGCACGATGGAGTCGTCCACCAGCACCACCCGACGACCCACCACCGACTGCGTGGGGGCGAGCTTGAGGCGCACCTTCTGGTCCCGCAGCCTGGCGTTCGGCGCGATGAAGCTGCGCCCGGCGTACGGCGACTTGTGCAGGCCCAGGTCGAAGGGGATGCCGGAGGCCCGCGCGTACCCGAGGGCGGCCGCCAGGCCGGACTCCGGCACGCCGACGACCAGGTCGGCGTCCGCCGGCGCCTCGGCCGCGAGAATCTCCCCCATCCGCACCCGCGAGGCGTGGACGTCTGCGCCGTCGAGGACCCCGTCGCCGCGGGCGAAGTAGATCCACTCGAAGGCGCACGGGGTCGGCTCCGGCTGCAGCACCTGGCGCGCGTGCAGCCCGTCGTCGTCCACCACCACGAGCTCGCCCGGCCGCACGTCGCGCAGGAAGCGGGCGCCGATCACGGCCAGTGCCGCCGGCTCGCTGGCGATCACGTGGCCGCCGTCGAACTCCCCGATGACGAGCGGTCGCACGCCGTTGCGGTCGCGCAGGCCGATGAGGCGCCGGCGGTCCATGAGCACGACCGCGAAGCCGCCCTCCAACTCACCCATGACGCGCGCGGTGGCGTCCTCGAGGGTGAGCTCGGCGTAGCGGGCCACGAGGTTGATCATGACCTCGGAGTCGTTGGTCGTCTGGAACACCGCGCCGGCGGTGAGCATCGCATCGCGAATGGCGCGGGCGTTGGTGAAGTTGCCGTTGTGCGCGAGCGCCAGCAGGCCCTTGTTCGAACGGACCGTGAGGGGTTGCGCGTTGAAGCGCAGCGACGAGCCGGTCGTCGAGTAGCGCGTGTGCCCGATGCCCGTGCGGGCGCCCTCGAAGCGCAGCTTGTCGAGCCGCTCCTCGGTGAACACCTCCGCCACGAGGCCCATGTCCTTCTCGATGCGCAGCTCGGCGGGGCTGGCGGCGCAGATGCCGCACGACTCCTGGCCGCGGTGCTGCAGCGCGAAGAGACCCACCTGGACCAGGCCGGCGACGTCCCCCTCCGCACCCGGTCGCAAGTGAACGCCGAAGACGCCGCACTCCTCGTGCGGGTGGTCATCGTCCGGCCAGCCGGCCATCGCGTCCGCCGTCACGCCAGGGCCTCGGTGATCGTGCGCTCGAAGGCCTCGCGCGCCTCCGTCAGGGCGACGTCGAGCGCCAGGGTGCCCGCGCGCAGCGCGATGCGGTCGCCGCCGACGACACCGACGCGGCGGCACGGCACGCCCCCCGCCGCCGCAGCTGCGGTCACCGTCGCGGCGCAAGCCTCGGGTACCGCGACCAGCGCCAGGTGCGCGGCCTCGCCGAACAGGGCCGCGACGCCGTCGGCCACGGCGCCGCTCGGCGCCGGGCCGGCGCCGAGCTCCGCGTCGACGCCACGGCCGCCGGCGATCGCCATTTCGGCGAGGGCAACCGCGATGCCGCCGTCGCCGACGTCGTGCGCCGTGTCGACCCGGCCCGCCTGCACCAGGCCGGCGAGGGTCGTCACCAACCGGTCGGCGGCAGCGAGGTCGAGCTCGGGTGGGGCCCCGGCCTCGACACCATGTGCCCGGGCGAGGTAGCTGCTGGCACCGAGCGTCGGCACGCCCTCGCCGAGAAGCAGGAGTGCGTCGTCGTCGCGCACGAGAGCCATGGTCGCGCGCCGACCGACATCCGGCAGCACGCCGACCATGCCGATCGTCGGGGTCGGCAGGACCGCCCGCACGCCATCGTCGGCGCGGTACTGGTTGTAGAGGCTCACGTTGCCGCCGGTGACGGGCGTGCGCAGCGCCAGGCAGGCCTCGCGGATGCCCTCGACCGCCTCGGCCATCTGGAAGTAGACCTCGGGAACCGTCGGGTTGCCGAAGTTGAGGTTGTCGGTCACGCCGAGGGGCGTGGCGCCGACGGCGGCGAGGTTGCGTGCCGCCTCAACGACCGCGAGCGCGGCCCCGTGGCGCGGCGCGAGACCGACGTATCGCGCATTGCAGTCGACGGTGGCGGCCACCGCGCGGTCGCTCCCCTTGAGCCGCAGGACGGCGGCGTCGGCCGCCCCGGGCAGCACGACCGTGTTGGTCATCACCTGGTGGTCGTAGCGCTGGTAGACCGCCCGCTTGCTGGCGATCGTCGGGTCGGCGAGCAGATCCAGCAGCGCGGCCCCGGCGTCGGCTGGCGGCGGAAGGTCGTGGAGCCCGCGCTCGCGGGCCGCCGTCGCCGCGGGGTCCTCGCGGCCCTCGCGCACGTAGGTGGGGGCGTCGTTCAGCGCCCCCACGGGCATGTCGGCGATCAACGCGTCGCCCTCGAACAGCCGGAAGCGGCCGTGGTCGCGCACCACGCCGATCGGTACCGCGTCCAGTTCCCAGCGGCGCAACAAGGCGATGAGGTCGTCCTCGCGCCCGGGCACGGCGGTGAGCACCATCCGCTCCTGGGACTCCGAGAGCATGACCTCGAGCGGCGTCATGCCGCGCTCGCGGCGCGGCACGCGGCCGAGGTCGAGGTCGACGCCGAGGCCGGCGCGGTGGGCCATCTCGCCCACGCTTGAGGTGAGACCGGCGGCGCCCATGTCCTGTACGCCGGCGACCATTCCCGCCTGGATCGCCTCCAGGCAGGCCTCCAGCAGCAGCTTCTCGAGGAAGGGGTCGCCGACCTGCACCGCCGGACGGTCGGCATCCGAGGCCGCGCTGAGGTCGGCGGAGGCGAACACGGCGCCGCCCAGGCCGTCGCGCCCGGTCTTGGCGCCCACGTAGAGCAGCACGTGGCCGACGGCGCCGACGGTCCCGGACTGCAGCTCCTCGTGCCGCAGCAGGCCGAGCGCCATGACGTTGACGAGCGGGTTCTCCTGGTAGCTCGGATGGAAGGCGATCTCGCCGCCCACGGTGGGCACGCCGATCGCGTTGCCGTAGCCGGCGATGCCCTCGACGACCCCGTGCAGCAGGTAGCGGGTGCGGGCGGTCGCCAGGTCGCCGAAGCGCAGCGCGTCGAGCACGGCGAACGGCCGGGCGCCCATCGCGAAGATGTCGCGCAGGATGCCGCCGACGCCCGTCGCGGCGCCCTGCACGGGCTCCACGGCGCTGGGGTGGTTGTGCGACTCCATCTTGAACGCGACGCCCCAGCCGTCGCCCACGTCCACGACGCCGGCGTTCTCGCCCGGCCCCTGCAGCACCTGCGGGCCCTCCGTGGGCAACCGCCGCAACAGCGGCCGCGAGTTCTTGTAGCCGCAGTGCTCGCTCCACAGCGCGCCGAACATCGCCGCCTCGACCGCGACCGGCGATCGCCCGAGGTGGTCGACCACCTGATCGAACTCCTCGGGCGTGAGGCCGAAGGTGGCCGAACTCGTGCGGTCGACGACCACGCCGGCCGGCAGCGCGTCCGCCGGCGCATCCGGCCAGGCGCCGTCCGGCGCGAGGGGCGGCAGCGCGGGTCGCTCGCTCACGTCGTCACCCCCGCGGCCCGCCCGAAGGCACGCAGCAGCGGCACGCCGTCCTCGCCACCCAGCAGCGCCTCGGCGGCGCGTTCCGGGTGCGGCATCATGCCGAGCACGTTGCCGCGGCCACCCACGATGCCGGCGATGTCGCGCATGGCCCCGTTCGGGTTCCCGTCCGGGTCGGGGGCGGGCAGGTAGCGGAGCACGACGCGGCCCTCGGTCTCGAGAGTGTCGAGGGTCGCATCGTCGGCGACGTAGCGCCCGTCGTGGTGCGCGACCGGCAGACGGAGCCGCTGGCCGCGGCGCAGGCCCGCGAGCAGCGGGTGGTCGTCGCGCTGGACCTCGACCGTCACGGTGCGACAGACGAACGCGAGCCCCTCGTTGCGCGCCAACGCGCCCGGGAGCATCCCCGCCTCGGTCAACACCTGGAAGCCGTTGCAGATCCCCAGGACCGGTCCCCCGCGCTCGGCGAACGCGCGCACGGCGTGCATCACCGGGCTCTGCGCCGCCAGCGCGCCCGAGCGGAGGTAGTCGCCGTAGCTGAAACCGCCGGGGACGAGGACGCCGCCGGCGCCGCCGAGGTCGGCGTCCGCATGCCACACGAAGCGAACGTCGGCGCCGGTCACGCGCTCGAGGGCGTGGCGCGCGTCGTCGTCGCAGTTCGATCCGGGAAAGCGCAGGACGGCGAGATGGGGCATGGTCGAAGGGGGGCGGCCGCCAGGCCGCGCGTACCGCGCCAATCTAGCATGCGCGTCGCCGCTGTCGGTGGCGCGGGTGGCACCGTGGCGAGGCGCGACCGGTCCGGGCGGCGGCGTTCTGGTATCATCGCGACTCGACCGGGCGCGCCGCCCGGCGGCCCCTGCCGGGGTGGCGGAACGGTAGACGCAGTCGACTCAAAATCGACCGGGGCAACCCGTGCGGGTTCGACTCCCGCCCTCGGCACCAACCGCATCGCTGCGCCCCACGGCGCCCCCTCCTAGGAGTCCACATGTTGTTCTGGCTGGTCCTGATCCCCTTCGTGCTCGTCTCGCTGTTGCTCACGCTGGTCATCCTCATGCAGGAGCCCAAGCAGGCCGGCCTTGGCGAGGGCCTCGGAGGCGGCGGCGGTGGCGGCATCGACTTCGGCACCCGCGGCGGCACGGCCGGCGGCCTGCAGCGCGTCACCATCTACCTCGGCGTCACCTGGGGCGTGCTGGCGCTGCTGTTGCAGGCTGTTCCGCGCTGAGGCGCGGGAGCGCAAGGCGTCCCCGGCAAGGACGCAGAATCGCTTTCGCACCGAGACCCACCAGACGACGGGCCTCGGCGCGAGGTTGGGGCTGCCGTACCAGTACGACGGTTCGTCGGAGCATGGACCGCGTTCGCCCCATGGGACGCGCGCCGAGCCGCCACGTGCGCCGCGGGGCGACCCATCCCACGAAGGCCGACACGGCCCCACAAACTGCCCGGATAAGCACCTTGCGTACCGACCGTCCGCGGGGTAGCGTGTGGAAGTCGAGACGACCTCGAGCCTGGGCGGTCGGAGCAGCCCCCAGACGGGGTTGCGACGGGTCCGGACTTGGTTCCGGGCTTGCGGTCGAAGACCGCGGAGCGTATCGGACGCGGATGCATCCAACGTGCACCGCGGTCACCCCTGGAGGTACCATGAGGAAGCTGATCCTGAGCCTAGTGTTCGTGGCCGTCGCCACCTTCGCCATGGCGAACCCCTTCGTGTACCCAGCGTCCTGGTCGACCACGCCGTTGGGCGAGGCCGAAATGGGCGGCACCATCGTCCAAGCGTCGCTGAGCGACCCGCGTACGTTCCACCCGGTCCAGGAGTCGGAGACCAACGAGGTCACCGACATGATGCAGTGGGCCACCCTGATCATCCAGGGCCCCGACTCCGACGACTGGATCCCCTACGTGGCCGAGTCGTTCACCATCAACGAGGCGGGCACCGTCTTCGACCTCGTGCTGCGTGAGGGCGTGAAGTGGTCCAACGGCGAGCCGATCACGGTTCAAGACTACTTCGCCGGCTACCTCCTGCAGACCGACCCCGAGACCGGCTCGAACAAGTACGACGGCTGGTTCCTCAACGACGTGCAGATCACGGTCGAGATCACCGGCGAGCGCTCGCTGCGCTTCACCTTCCCCGGCCCCGACCGCACGGCGTTCAACACCATCGCGACGCTCTACCCTGTCCCCGACGCGGTCCTGGGCGAGGCCTACCGCACGGGTGGCGCCGAGACCGTCAACGCGCTGTGGGGCACCGAGACTCCGGTCGAGGAGCTCATGTTCAACGGCCCCTTCATGCTGACGGGCTTCCAGCCCGGCGAGCGCCTCGTGTGGGCCAAGAACCCCTACTTCGGCGAGTGGAACGTCGACGAGGCCGGCAACCCCCTGCCCTACCTCGACGGTCGCATCCACCGCATCGCCAGCCAGGACGCGCAGCTCAACCTGTTCCTGGCCGGTGAGATCGACCTGTTCGCCCCCCGCAACCTCGACGACATCGGCGTGATCAACGTCGCCGTCCAGAACGGCGACATCGACGCGGTCGTGCTCGAAGGCTACGGCGGCGCGGGTTCCAGCTCGTTCATCGTGTTCAACTGGAACCAGGCGAGCAACCCCGGCAAGGAAGCGCTCTTCCGCAACGTCAACTTCCGCAAGGCGATGTACCACCTCGTGGACCGCGAGGCGATCATCGAGCTCGTCTTCAGCGGCGCCGCCGAGCCCATGTACTCCGGCGTCTACCTGCCGAACGGCTTCTGGCTCGACGACGCCACGCCGCGGATCGAGTACGACCCCGAGGCCGCCATCGAGCTGCTCGCACGCGCCGGCTACAGCCAGCGCGACGCCGACGGCTTCCTGATCAACGCGGACGGCGAGCGCATCAGCTTCACCCTGGCCACCAACGCCGGCAACCAGTCGCGCGAGCAGATGGTCCAGATCTTCGCCGACAGCGCCCGCGAGATCGGCGTCGAGGTGGAGCCCACCTCGCTCGACTTCTCGCTGCTCGTCGACCAGCTGCTCTCCACCGGCGACGACCGCGCCTTCGACGCGATCCTCATCGGCCTCACCGGCGGCAGCCGCACCTGGCCCTTCGGCGACTCCGTCTACAACTGCAACGGCTTCCTGCACATGTACAACACCAGCGGCTCCTGCCTCTCGCCCGCCGAGACCCTCATGGAGCAGCTGAACAAGCAGGGCAAGCAGACCCTCGACACCGACGCCGCCCGCGAAATCGGCCTGCAGATCCAGGAGATCGAGGCAGGCTTGGCACCGGTGCTGTACCTCGTGAGCCCGCAGCTGCACGCCGCCTGGTCGGCCAACATCGGTGGCGAGCTGCCGGACGAGTACAAGGGCGCCTTCACCGGAACGCGGGAGATCGTGCTGACGCACGTTCGCTGACCACGTGCGGCGCCCTTCGGGCGCCACCAGGCGTTCTTCCTGAACGTACACGCTTGACGCCACACCCCCGGGGGGCGGTCCGCTTCACGTGGACCGCCCCCCGGGGTCGGGCTGACGGCGTACGTTCGACCACGAACGTCCCGCGTCCGGCGCGCTATGTTGACCGGGCGGTGCCCGCCGCCAGACCCGTTCGCGGAGGTCGAGCTTGCTCCCATATGTGATCCGCCGCTTCTTTCACCTGATCCCGACGTTTATCGGGGCGACCCTGCTGGCGTTCATGATCGCGCAGCTGGTCCCGGGCGACTTCCTGACCACGAAGGCACTCGAGCCCAACGTAAGGCAGGAGACGATCGACCGACTCCGTGCCCAGTACGGGCTCGATCAGCCCGTCATGGTGCAGTACGTCCGCTGGATGGGCAACATCGTCCGCGGCGACCTCGGCCTGTCGTTCGCCAGCAACCAGCCGGTGATGAACGTCATCCGCCGGCCGATCCAGAACTCGCTGTACCTCGTCGTCCTGGCGACCATTCTGCTGTGGCTCATGGCGGTCCCGCTCGGCGTGTTCTCGGCCGTACGCCAGTACTCTCTCGGCGACCAGGTGGTATCCGCCGTCAGCTACTTCGGGCTGGCGATCCCCAACTTCTTCTTCGCCCAGGTGCTGATCCTGGCGATCTTCCTCTTCCGTGGCTTCACGCGAGACACCTTCGGATACTCTGACCTCGCCTTCCCCGTCGCAGGCATGACCAGCAACGGCTGGGAGGAGTTCTCGCCCTGGCGCCAGTTCTGGGACATCGCGCATCACATGATCGTGCCGGGCTTCGTGGTGGCCACGGCCGGCATCGCGGGCTTCACCCGCGTTCTGCGCGGCCAGATGGTCGAGTACCTCGAGAGCGACTTCATCCGCACCGCCCGCGCCAAGGGCCTGGGGCCCCGCTCGGTCACCTACAAACACGCGCTGCGGCCGGCAATCATCCCGTTCGTCGCCGGCATCGGCGCGCTCCTGCCGTCCCTGATCGGCGGCGCCGGCCTGGTCGAGATCGTCATGGCCTGGCCCGGCATCACCCCGCGCCTGATCGACGCCATCACGCGCCAGGACATCTACGTCGTCCTCGGCTTCCTCGTGATCTCTTCACTGCTCCTGATGATCGGCAACCTCATCTCCGACCTGCTGCTGGCGACGGTCGACCCGCGGATCCGGTTCAGCTGATGGCGGCCGCCCGCAAGTCCGCGCAGGCCGACGCCGCCGCCGTCATCGCCCAGATGGGCGGCAGCAAGAGCCAAGCCCGCATCGTCTGGGAACAGTTCCGCCGGCACAAGATCGCGCTCTTCGGCCTCTTCGTGTTGGCGGTGATGTACCTCATGGCGGCCTTCGCCGGGTTCATCGCGCCGTACGGCATCAACGAGTACCGCCGGACCCCCGTGTCCGCCTTCATGCCGCCCACCAACGTCCACTGGATCGACCCGGAGACCGGGCGCCTCACGCGCCCCTTCGTCTACGAGTACGTGTCGGAGCGCGACCCGGTCACGCGTCAGCGCGTGTTCGTCGAGAAGCTCGACGGCCCGCGCTACCCCATCGAGTTCCTCGTGCACCGCCCAGACCGTCCGTATGAGATCCTCGGCGCCTTCCAGAGCGACCTGCGCCTCTTCGGCGTCGAAGAACCGGCCCGCGTCTTCCTCTGGGGGACGAACAACCTCGGCAAGGACGTGTTCTCCCGCGTGCTCTACGGCGGGCAGATCTCGCTCACCATCGGCGTCCTGGCGGTGTGGGTGTCGCTCACCCTGGGCATGGTCTTCGGCGTGATCGCCGGCTTCTACGGCGGCCTGGTCGACGACTTCATCATGCGGCTCGTGGAGGTGCTGGACGCCATTCCGCAGCTCTTCCTGCTCATCGTGCTGGCGACGCTGCTCAAGGACCCGCGCAACCCGCTCGCCCAGGCCTTCGGCCTATCGATGACCTCGGGCCAGACGTTCCTGATGATCGTCATCGTGCTCGGCTTCGTCGGCTGGGGCGGACTGGCGCGCACCATCCGCAGCCTGGTCCTCAGCCTGCGCGAGATGGACTACGCGCAGGCCGCCAAGGCGCTCGGCGGCAGCGAACTGCGCATCATGTTCCGCCACCTCCTGCCCGGCACCGCCAGCTACGTCATGGTCGTCCTCACGCTCGCGATCCCCGGGTTCATCCTCGCCGAGACCGGCCTCTCGTTCCTCGGCCTCGGTCCCTCCGAGGTGGACTCCGCCAGCTGGGGCCTGCTGCTCCGCGACGCCACCGCCCGCGGCATCAGCATCCAGTTCGTACCCTGGCTGCTCATCCCCGGCATCCCCATCTTCCTCGCGGTGCTCTGCTGGAACCTCGTCGGCGACGGCCTGCGGGACGCGTTCGATCCCCGCAAACGTCGGTAGGGGGCCGGCAGAGCCGGCCCCCTACCTCACGCAGTTGCCCCGCCTGCGGCGGGACAACTGCCGTCGGACACGACGCATCGGCCGGCTCTGCCGGCCCCCTACCTCACGCAGTTGCCCCGCCTGCGGCGGGACCAGGGGAGCCCGACGCCACACGTCGAGCGGCTCCGCCGGCCGCCCGCCGACCGGTGGACTGTGTAGTTATTCGCGCTCTCGCCCCCGCCCGCCCGTCGCGGCCCATGCGGTATGCTCCGAAACCATGAGGAGCCTCCACGCGCATGGCTAGCGAGAAGCGACTGGTCGAGGTCGCCGACCTGAAGACCTACTTCGACACCGACGAGGGAACGGTCAAGGCGGTCGACGGCGTCAGCTTCCACATCGACAAGGGCGAGACGCTCGCCGTCGTCGGCGAGTCCGGCTCGGGTAAGTCCGTCATGAGCCTGTCGGTCATGCGCCTGATCCCCGTTCCCCCGGGGCGCATCGCCGGGGGCCGGATCCTCTTCGAGGGCCAGGATCTGGTCAAGAAGAGCGAACGTGACATGCGGCGGATCCGCGGCAACGAGATCTCGATGATCTTCCAGGAGCCGATGACCAGCCTCAACCCCGTGTACACGGTCGGCGACCAGATCGCCGAGGCGATCGTCCTCCACCAGAAGGAGACGCCCCGAGCGGCGATGCGCAAGGCGACCGAGATGCTCGACCTCGTCGGCATCCCCGAACCCGCCAAGCGCGTCAAGAACTACCCGCACCAGATGTCGGGCGGCATGCGGCAGCGCGTCATGATCGCCATGGCGCTGTCGTGCAACCCGAAGCTGCTCATCGCCGACGAGCCCACCACCGCGCTCGACGTGACGATCCAAGCGCAGATCCTCGACCTCATGAGGACCCTGCAGCGCGAGATCGGCATGTCGATCATGTTCATCACCCACGACCTCGGGGTGGTCGCCGAGATGGCCGATCGGGTCGTCGTCATGTACGCCGGCCGGGCCGTCGAGGAGTCGACGGTGGTCAACATCTTCAAGAACCCGCAGATGCCCTACACGCTGGGCCTCATGAACTCGATCCCGCGCGTCGACAAGGCCGCGGAGCATCAGGAGCGGTTGCAGGCGATCCCCGGCAACGTGCCGAACCCCCTGTATCTGCCGGAGGGCTGCGCCTTCCATCCGCGCTGCCGCTTCATGGTCGACGACTGCAAGAAGGCGATCCCCGACCTCGTCAACGCGGGTGACGGTCACATGGTGCGCTGCATCCGCCATGAGCAGCTCGACCTGAAGAGCGAGGTGACGATGTGAGCGACGCCGTGAATAGGGACGCGGCCGCGAGCAACTCCGCAGCCACCGAAGCCGCCGCGACCGTGGCCAGCACCGCCACCGGCACCGAAGCCGACGCGCTGCTCCAGGTCCGCAACCTCAAGAAGTACTTCCCGATTCGCGGCGGCGTCTTCTCCCGCGTGGTCGCCAACGTCAAGGCCGTCGAGGAGGCCTCGTTGACCATCCGGCGCGGTGAGGTCGTCGGGCTGGTGGGCGAGTCCGGCTCCGGCAAGACCACCGCCGGCCGCGCCATCCTGCGGCTGATCGAACCGACCGACGGCGAGATCATTTTCGATGGGGTCGACATCGCCAAGCTGCCCAAGGCGAAGATGCGCGACTACCGCAAGGAAATGCAGATCATCTTCCAGGACCCCTTCGCCAGCCTGAACCCCCGCATGTCGGTGGGGGACATCATCGGCGAGGCCCTGACGATCCACAACCTCGCGCGCGGCAAGGCCAAGGAAGACCGCGTCGCCGACCTGCTCGAACGCGTCGGCATGAACGCCGGGCACATGCGCCGCTACCCCCATGAGTTCTCTGGCGGCCAGCGTCAGCGCATCGGCATCGCCCGCGCCCTCGCGGTGGACCCCAAGTTCATCGTCGCCGACGAACCCGTCTCCGCGCTCGACGTGTCCATCCAGGCGCAGGTCGTCAACCTGCTGCAGGATCTCAAGGACGAGCTGGGCCTGACGATGCTCTTCATCGCCCACGATCTGGGCGTGGTCGAGTACATCTCCGACAAGGTCGTCGTCATGTACCTCGGCCGCATCATGGAGATCGCGCCCGCCAAGGAGCTGTACCGGAACCCGGTGCACCCGTACACCGAGGCGCTGCTCTCCGCGGTGCCGATCCCCGATCCCACGATCAAGCGCGAGCGCGTCATCCTCCAGGGCGACATCCCCTCGCCGATCAACCCACCGTCGGGCTGCGTGTTCCGTACCCGCTGCCCCATTGCGATCGAGGACTGCAAGCACGTCGTGCCGCCGCTCGAGGAAGTCGGCCCGGGCCACCTCAAGGCCTGCATCCGCCGCTGACGTTCGACGGTTCGGGCGACGCATCGGAGGACGCGCGTGGCACGGCGACGGGATGAACCGGAGACGTACGAGGGCGATCGTCCGAAACTGACCACGCGCGACGTCCTGGCACTGATCTGGGCGACGTACAAGACCTCGGCGCCCTACCTCCTGGTGTTCCTGCTGCTGTTCCTGCTTGCGCTGTGGTTGGTCACCGAAGTGCTCTTCCGGTGAGCCCGGCCGACCACCAGGAAGCCGCACGCCTGCCGAGCGTCGACGACCTCCAGCGAGCCGTCCTGGCGATGCTGCCCGAACGGCACGAGGACCCCGACCTCGATCGCTTCTACCGGCTGCTGCGCGACTACCCCGCCCGCGGAGGCAAGCGCCTCCGCGGGCGCTTCGTGCTGGCGTCGTGCGCGGCGCACGGCGGCGATCCCGCCCGCGCCCTGACACCGGCGGCGGCGCTCGAGCTGTTCCAGAACTGGGTGCTCGTGCACGACGACATCGAGGACGAAAGCGAAGAGCGGCGCGGGCACCCCGCGCTGCACCGCACGGCGGGCGTCCCCGTGGCGCTCAACGCGGGCGATGCCATGCACGTCTACATGTGGCAGGCCCTGCTCGGGCTCGGCCCGGACGGTGGCGTCGACGCCGACGCCATCCGCTCGGAGTTCGTGCGCCTCATCCACCGTACGGCCGAGGGTCAGCACCTCGACCTGACCTGGGTGGCCGAGGGACGCTTCGCCGTGGGCGAGGCCGACTACCTCCGCATGGTGAACCTCAAGACCTCCTGGTACACCGTGATCGGTCCCCTGCGGATCGGCGCCTTCGCGGCGGGCCACGTGCCGCACCCCGCGTACGAGACCGACGGCGCCCGCCTGGGCGCCGCCTTCCAGATCCGCGACGACGTGCTCAACCTCGACCCCGAGGCCGCCACCGGCAAGGAGTTCGCCGGCGACCTGTACGAGGGGAAGCGCACCCTCGTCCTCGCCCACCTCTTCGCTCACGCGAGCGTCGACGAGGCAGCGGAGGCCGAGGCGCGCCTGGCGAAGCCACGGTCCGGCAAGACGCCCGACGACGCGCGTTGGCTCCTCGACCTCATCGCCCGCCACGGTTCGCTGGCGTACGCGCAGGACGTCGCCGAGCGCGAGGCAACCGCCGCCCTGCGCGGCCTGCGCAAGGCGTTCGAGCCGCTCCCCGGTCGGGCCGCGGCCGAGGCGCTGCTCGACCAGTTCGCCCGACTCGTCAGCCGCCGGCATTGACCCGAACGACGCCTAGGACCCCTCGGCCGCGGCCGGCGCCGCGCCGCCCGCGGCCGCCACCCGCGCGACCATGGGTCCATGGCGTGCTGGCCGCCCCTCCCCTGCCCCGGTTGCGGTCGCCGGCCCGCCACCGAGGCCGGCGCCTGCCCCGCCTGCTGGCGCGCGATCGACCGAGCACCGCACCCCGGGGGACCATGGCTCGTGGCCTGGGGTAGCTACCGGGGGCCGCTGGGTCGCCTCGTTCGGGCGGCGAAGTACCGGCCGTCGACGGCGCTCCTGCGAGCCCTGGGCGCCCGACTCGGGACGCTTGCCGCCGCGCGCTGGCCCGACTTCTGCGACGCAGCCTCGGTCGTCCCGGTGCCGCCCGATACCGACCGCCAGCGGCGTCGAGGCGTCGACCACACGGGGCTTCTGGCGGCCGCGGTCGCCGCGGCGCTGCCGCACCCGCGCCCGCACCGCTCGATGCTGCGGCGAAACCGTTCCACCCCGCCCCAATCGCTCCTGCCCACGGCACGACGTGAGGCCAACGTGCGAGGCGCCGTGGACCTACGCCTACCGCGTGGGTACCAGGTCGCCGAGTGGATCCTGTTGGTGGACGACGTCAGCACGAGCGGGGCGTCGCTCCGAGCCTGCCGAGCCACGCTGCTGGCGGGCGGAGCGACCGAGGTCAGGGCCGCGGTCGTCGCGCGGGCCCGGTGACCCCGCCACGCGTCAGATCAGGCCGAACACCCAACCGGTCGCGAGCCCCAGGAGCGCGCCCACCACGACCTGCGGGTAGGTGTGGCCGAGTAGGGTCTTGAGCGCGCGCGGCTGGAACCCCTCGTCGAACAGATGCGAGAGTTCCTCGACGAGGTCGTTGAGCAGTTCGGCGTGCTGTCCCGCGGCACGACGGATGCCCGTCGCGTCGTACATGACGATCGTCGCGAACACGACCGCGATGGCGAAATAGGGGTGGGCGAGACCGTAGATCATCCCGAGGCTCGTGGCCAGCGCCGCCACCGCGGCCGAGTGCGATGACGGCATGCCGCCGGTCTCCAACAAGCGTTCGGGCGCCCAGCGACGCTCGGTCGCCAGCACCAGGGCCAGCTTGAACGTCTGGGCGACGAGCGTCGCCGCGAACGCCGCAACGAGCGGCGTGTTGGCGAGCAGGCTCATCCTCTGCGGCGCTCAGCGGCGGTCAGGGTGTTCTGCAGGACCATCGCAACGGTCACGAGGCCCGTACCCCCCGGCATGGGCGTCATGTGCCCAGCGACGTCCCACACGTCCTCGGCCACGTCGCCCACGATGCGGTCGTCGACGCGCGTCATCCCGACGTCGAGCACGATCGCGCCAGGCTTGACCATGTCGGCGGTGATCAGGCCCGCGCGCCCGACGGCAGCCACCACGACGTCGCCCGAACGCACGACGCCCGCGAGGTCGCGGGTCCGCGAGTGGGCCAGCGTGACGGTCGCGTGGCGGGCGAGGAACAGCGCCGCGGCCGGCTTCCCGACCATGTGGGAGCGACCGACGATGACCACGTGCCGACCGTGCACCTCGAGGCCGTGGTGGTCGAGGATCGCCAGCAGCCCGAGCGGCGTGCAGGGCGCCAGCGCCGCCCCGCCCGACCACAGGCGTCCGACGTTGAGCGGGTGGAAGCCGTCGACGTCCTTGGCGGGGTCGATCGCCTCGAGGACCGGTGCGCTGTCGAGGTGCCCCGGCAGCGGGAGCTGGACCAGCACGGCGTCGGTATCCGGGTCGGCGTTGAGCGCGGCGATCGTGGCCATCAGCTCCGCCTGATCGACGTCGTCGGGCAACACCAGCGTCTCGGCGTCGACCCCGACGCGCTTCGCGAAGCGCTGCTTGGAGCGCACGTAGAAGACGCTCGCGGGATCCTCCCCCACGCGCACGAACACGAGGCGCGGACGGTACGCCAGCTCGGCCACGCGCTCCTTCAGCCGCTCGGCGACCCCGTCGGCGACGGCGCGACCGGAGAGCGTCTCGGCACGTCGTGTCGTCATTTCATACCTCCTGAGCCACGGCGTGGCGCCGCAGCGCCTTGGCCAGAACGCCGTTGACGAAACGCCCGGAATCCTCGCCCCCGAAGCGCTTCGCGAGGCGGACGGCCATCTCGACCGCGACCGGCGGCGGTGTCTCGGCCAGGCGCATCTCGGCCAACGCCAACCGCAGCACGTTGAGATCGGTCTGCGCCATCTGGCCGAAGGTCCAGCCTTGGATCAGCTCGCTCAACTCGACGTCGATCGCGTCCTTGTCGACCGCCAGCGACTCGACCAGCCGCTCCGCGAAGGCCAGGTCGCCGGCCCCGAAGCGGTCCGCGTCCTCGGCCCGGTCGTGCATCGCATCCTCGTCGTCCTCCTCGGCAGCGAGGTCGAGACGCAGCTCGGCCCACGCCTCCCGCAACGGGGCCCCGCCCCGCTCGGCCTGGAAGAGCGCCTGGAAGGCCACCTCGCGCGCGCGTCGCCTAGCCACGCGGGCCCGCGCCCTCGGGCGGCAGGTCGATCGCCTCCACCCGAACGTTGACGCTGCGGACGGAGAGTCCCGTCATCGACGCGACGGCCTCGCGCACCGCGCGCTGCGCGGCCTTGGCGACCTTGGGCACCTGTAGGCCGTAGGTCATGGAGACGATGAGATCGATCGTCAGGTCGTCGCCCTCGCGCTCGATGACGATGCCCTTGGCGCGGCGGCCGGTGAGGAACTCGCCGACCCGGGTCGGCGGGTTGACCGTGCGCACGCCCTCGACCTGGTCCAGGGCAAGTTGCGCGATGCCGAACAGGACGTCGGACGACAGCTCGAGTTCGGGTTGGCTCATATCGACATCCTCCTGGCGATGAAGTTCGTGTACACCGCGCCGCGGCGGTAGAACGCGTTGTCCAGCACCCGCAGGTGGAAGGGGATCGTCGTCGCGACCCCTTCCACGACCGTCTCGCGCAATGCGCGTTCCATGCGCGCGATCGCCATCGCGCGGGTCGGTCCCCAGGCGATCACCTTGGCGATCAGGCTGTCGTAGTTGGGGGGGATGCGGTAACCGGCGTACACGTGCGAGTCCACGCGGATGCCCGGCCCCCCCGGCCAGTGCACGTCGGTGACCACGCCCGCCGATGGCCGGAAGTCGTGGTCGGGGTCCTCGGCGTTGACGCGGACCTCGATCGCGTGTCCCTCCAGGCGTACGTCCTCCTGCCGCAGCGACAGTCCCTCGCCGGCCGCGACGCGGAACTGCTCCTGCACCAGGTCGAAGCGGGTGACCATCTCCGTGACGGGGTGCTCGACCTGGATCCGGGTGTTCATCTCCGAGAAGTAGAATCGCCCCTCGCGGTCGACCAGGAACTCGCACGTGCCGGCGCCGCGGTACTTGATGTGCCGAGAGAGGCGCACGGCGGCCTCGGCGATGTCGGCCCGCAGGCCGGGATCGAGGATCGAGGGTGCCTCCTCCAGGACCTTCTGGTAGCGACGCTGGATCGAGCAGTCGCGGTCGAAGAAGTGGATGACCTCGCCCTCCCCGTCGCCGAAGACCTGGATCTCGACGTGGCGGGGTTCCTCCAGGAAGCGTTCGAGGTACATGCGCGGATCGCCGAAGGAGGCGCGCGCCTCCTCCTGAGCCTGCACGAAGTTGCGCTCGAGGTCCCCTGGGCTCTGGACTACGCGCATGCCCCGGCCTCCGCCGCCGGCGGAGGCCTTGAGGATCACCGGGTAGCCGACCTCGGCCGCGAAGGCGTGGGCCGCGGCGAGGTCCGCCAGGGGATCGGAGCCCGGCGTGATGGGGACGCCGGCTTCGACCGCCAGGGAGCGCGCGCGTGCCTTGTCGCCGATGCGCTCGATGTTCTCGGGACGCGGCCCGATGAACGTGAGGTGGTGCTCCTCGCACATCTCGGCGAACTCGGCGTTCTCCGCGAGGAAGCCGTACCCGGGGTGGATGGCCTCGGCGCCGGTGACCAGCGCGGCCGACAGCAGGTTCCGCACGTTGAGGTACGAGCCGGCCGACGCGGGCGGTCCGATGCAGATCGACTCGTCGGCCAGCAAGACGGGCAGCGAGGTCTCGTCCGCCTCCGAGTAGGCGACGACGGACTTGACGCCCAGCTCGCGGGCGGCGCGCAGGACGCGGAGGGCGATCTCGCCACGGTTGGCGATGAGGATCTTCTTGAACACGCGGCCGCCCGCCTCAGGCCGGCGCGATGCGCATGAGGACCTGGCCGTACTCGACCGGGTCCTCGTTGCGGACCAGGATCTCGACGACGGTGCCGGCGACCTCGGCCTCGATCTCGTTCATGAGCTTCATCGCCTCGATGACGCACAGCACCTGGCCGACCTTGACCTGGTCGCCGACGTGGACGAAGACCTGGGCATCGGGCGAAGGCGCCGCGTAGAAGGTGCCGACGATGGGCGCCACCACGTCGGTGCCCTTCGCCTTCGCGTCCACCGTGGCCTCGGCCGCCGGCGGGGCGGTCGCCGGTACGGGCTCCGGCGCCGCCGTCGGCAGCGCCGGCACGGCGGCGGCCGCCGATGAGGCCGGCGCGCCCGGTTGCCCGGTCGACTCGCGCCGCAACGCCACGCGACCCCCGGGGCGCGCCTCGCTCCCGTCCCACTCGAGCTCGAGCTCTGCCGTGCCGGTCGCCTTCATGGCGTCCATCAGCCGCTTGAGCTCCTTGGCGTCCATCACGCGCGTCCCAGGTACTCGCCGGAGCGGGTGTCGACCCGGATGACGGTGCCGTTCTCGATGAACAGCGGCACGGCGACGGTCGCGCCGGTCTCGAGCTTGGCCGGCTTGCTGCCGCCCGACACGGTGTCGCCCTTCACCCCGGGATCGGTCTCGACGATCTTCAGCGCCACCACCGTGGGCAGCGTGACCTTGAGGGCCCGCCCCTGGTAGTAGTCGACGGTGACCTCGACGTTCTCCTTGAGGAAGCGGGCGCCGTCGCCGATCTGTCGGCGATCGAGGACGGGCTGCTCGTAGGTCTCCGTGTCCATGAAGGTGAAGGTGTCGCCTTCGGCGTACAGGAACTGCATCGTGCGGTAGTCGATGAAGATGTCCTGCAGCTTCTCGCCCGAGTTGAAGGTCTTCTCGACGATGGACCCCGTGTCGAGGTTGCGGAACTTCGCGACGACCTTGGCGCCGCCCCGGCCGATCTTCTGGTGCTGGTAGTCGAGGCACTCCCACAGGCCGCCCTCGAGCTCGACCTTGGTGCCGTTGCGCAAGTCCGTGACGCTGATCATGCGGGATCCTCCGAAGGATGGTTGGGCTCGGGTCCCCGGCGACGCGACGCCGCAGGCTGGCGGCGAGGGGTCGCCGGGCACGCGAGGGCCGCGCCCCTCGGGGCGATGGCAGAGTCTAGCACCCGGCCCGTTCGGCTTGCGGCGCTCACGACAGCGGCACCTCGGTCGGGGCGTAGCCGAGCTCGTCGAGGATCGCGTCGTACCCCGCCCGTCCCTGGTCGGGACCCCGCAGCGCCACGAACGCGGCCTCGAGCAGGTTGGTGGCCAGCGAGCGACCCTCGAAACGGGGCGTCGTCGTCACCAGCCGTGCCGCGCCCGCCTCGGTCAGGAAGGCGACGTCGGCCTTGGTGGTCGTGTTCGTGAAGATCGTCAGACCGTCGAGGCGCTCCGGGGCGTAGCGCCGGATCGTGTGCCAATCGCCCGCGACGACCTCGGCCCAGGCGTAGTGCCGGGCGAAGCGCTGCGAGGTGGTCGGCTTGTTCTGCTTCGAGCCCGTCGGGTACAGCCACGACACGGGCAGCTTGGTGAGCGGCGGCGCGAGCGTGCGGGCCACCCGGTCGAGGGTGCGCATCGAGTGGATGGGCCACGGCAGACCCAGGGCGAACATGAGGTCACCGAAGCGCATGTCGGCGCCGTGTTCCACGAGCGCCTCGGCCATGCCGAAGCGGTCGACCGCCACCGTCAGCAGCACGCGCCGGCCGCGCCAACCGATGCTCCGGTCGAGGAGGGCGACGGCGCGACGCTCCAGCGTGTCCTTGAGGCCCGCCCCGCAGACCACGGGCGTGCGCTGGGCCGCCGACGCGATGATGCGCGCCTCACGGAAGTGGTAGCGCCGACCCATCCACTGCAGGAACAGGTCGAGACCGCCGAGCCCGATCGCGTCGACCTGGCCATCGAGTTCGGCGACGAGGGCCCTCGCGGCCGCCACCGAGCCATCCGTGCCTCGGCGCTGGATGCGCACCGTCTCGCCGAGCAGTTCCACGGTGACGTCGACATCGCGCGATGCCGAGCCCAACGACACGCTGACGACATGCTTGGCGGCTTGGTTCATGCGCCGATCTCCTTCGCGTACCAGTCGAGCACGGGGCCGGCGTCGATGGCGAAGCGGTATCCCTGGTGCTCCCAGAAGCCGCAGGCGCTCGGGTTGCGCCCGTACACGGCCGCCAGGATCCTGCGGGTGCCGCCGTCCAGGCGGCGCTCGAGGTCGGCAACGGCCCGGGCACCCACGCCGCGCCCCTGCAGCACGCCGTGGACGAGCAGCAGGTTGACGGTGGCGTCGCCGGGCTCCGGGTAGTCGAGCTTGTAGTCGAGGACGCCGGCCACCGGGCGGCCCGTCCGGGCGTCGCGCACCAGGCCGGGCGCGCGCCAGCTCGGGTCGCCCAGCACCAGCTCGATGTGCCGCCGGGGATCCTGTCGGGCGGCCAGCACCTCGGTGCGCACCTCCGACGAGGTCGGTACCGGGATCGCGATCATCTCGAAGTAGCTGGGGGTCGCGAGGTAGAGGGCGTGCACCAACCCGGCGTCGCGCACGTCCGCCGGGCGCGTCAACGGTACCAGCGGATCCGCGCTCGCCGACGGGGTCGCGAGCGCGCCGAGAGCATCGGGTTCGCGCATCACCGCAAGGTACCACGCACACCCGAGGGCTCCGTGAGGCACCCGGCCGCGTGCCCCGGTCGGTAGACTCGGGACATGCCGGCCACCTCGCCCCGCATCGCCGGTCGGCAGCGCTTCGCGCGGCTGCTCGCCGACGGCGGCGCCGTGCTGGCGCCCATGGCGGGGTACACGGACGCCCCCTTCCGGCGGCTCGCGCGCGCCTACGGCGCGGCCTGGGCGGTCAGCGAGATGGTGTCGGCACGGGGGCTCGCCCTCGGTGACGACGCCGGCCTCGCCATCTCGGCGCCCCATCCAGGCGAGCGCGACGTCGTCCTGCAGCTCTTCGCCGCCGACCCGACCGAGGCCGCGGCCGCGGCCAGGCGACTCTTCGCGGCGTACGCGCCGGCCGCCCTCGACCTCAACATGGGTTGCCCCGTACGCAAGGTGGTGCAGCGCGGCTGCGGCGTCGAGCTCATGCGGGACCCCGGGCGCGCTGCGGCGATCGTGGGCGCCATCGACGCCGCCGTTCCGGTCCCGGTGACCGTCAAGACGCGCCTCGGCCTCGACCGGATGGCGGCCCGCGAGGTCGTGGCGGCGGTCGTCGAGGCCGGCGCCGTGGCGGTGGCCATCCACGGCCGCACGGCGGTGCAGAAGTACGCCGGCGAGGCCGACTGGGACGCGATCGCCGAGGTGGCCGCCACGGTGGACGTGCCGGTGATCGGTTCGGGCGACGTCACGGACGCCACCACGTACCGCCGCGCGCGCGCCCGCGGGCTCGGCGTCATGGTCGCCCGTGCGGCGCTCGGGCGCCCCTGGGTGTTCCGCGAGCTGCTCGGCGGCGCCGCCCCTTCCCCCGCCGAGGTCGTGGCCGTGTCGTGGCGGCACGCGCGCGATCACGTCGCCTGGTACGGCGGCGAGCGGGCTCTGCCGCGGCTGCGCGGCCAACTCGCGGCCTACGCCGAGGGACTGGGCGTCGGCCGCGGGCCGTTCGTGCGGGTCGCCACCCTCGACGACCTCGCCGACGCCTGGCGCGCCGGCGTCGGCATCGACCCTGGCGACCCCACGCTCGCGGAGTACGACCCGTTCGGCCATACGCTGCCGCCGTGCCCGACGCTCGCGCGCCGGCGGGGACCGGGGGTGGCGGCGTGAGGGTCGCCGTCACCCGCGCCGAGGGCGTGCTCGGCACCCACGTCGTGGCGCACGCCGCCGGGGTCGGTCACGAGGTCGTCGCCGTGGTGGATCGGCGCACGTCCGCCCAGCACCGACGCCGGCTGCGCGCTGCGGGGAGCGCCGTCACCTTGATGGAGGACGCGGGGGACGCCGCAGCGTGGCTCGCGGGGTGCCAGGTGCTGGTGGACGCCCGCTCGCGTGCCGCCGAGCTCGGGCCCGAGACGGCCTTCGCCCGCGCCGATGCCGGCGCCACCGAGCGTCTGCTGGCCGCCGCGAGCCGCGCGGGCGTGCGCCGGGTCGTCCTGCTGTCGAGCCTGGCCGTGCACCGCTTCGACGGCAGCGCCGACGTCGACGTCCGCGCGCGACCCCGAGACCGCCGCGAGCTGCCCTACGCCCACGCCCTGAGGAACGTCGAGGACCTGGTGCTCACCGACGACCGCATGGAGGGCGTCGTCATTCGCCCCGGCCTGTGGCCGATCGGCCGTGGCGACCCGGTCCTGTGGCGGCTCGCGCGCGCCCTCCGCGGTGGGCGTCTGCCGCTCGTCGGCGGCGGTCTCGGGGTGCTCAACGTCGTCGACGCCGACGACCTGGCGGCCGGCGTCCTGCTCGCGGCGCTCCACGCGGCGGCCCCGGGACGCGTGTACGCCGTCGCCGAGCCGACGCGCCTCACGTGGCGCGAGGCCCTGACCACGCTGGCATCGCTGCTGGGAGGGCGCCCGCCGCGCCGCCTGCTGCCGACCGCACCGGTCCAGGCGGTCGCGTCGGTGCTCGAGCGCGCCTACGGCGTCGCCGCCCCGGCGAGTGAACCCACCCTCACGCGCTACCGCACCGCGCTGCTGGGCACCGGCGTTCACGTGCGCGTCGATCACGCGGTCGACGAACTCGGTTGGCGGTCGCGGGTGCCGTGGCGTGAGACCCTGCGGCGCGCCGCGGTGGACGCCCTGCCGCGTCTCGGCGTCGCGCCGCTGGGGCGCTCGTGAGCGGGCCCGTGCGGGTCCTGCTGGCGACGTTGGAGGCGGGGGGCGGGCACACCACCGCCGCCAGAGCGTGGGCCGCGCGCTTCGCGGCCCTGGGCGCCGAGACCGAGGTGGTCGACACCGTCGCCGCGCTGGGGCCGCGGCGGCTCGATCGCACGACGAAGGCGATGTGGCGCGCCGCGTTGCGCGTGCCACGCGCGGTTGCCGCGGCCCAGGCGATGACGACCCACGTGGTGCCGGCCGGCGTGACCCAGCGGGTGCAGGGGGTCTCGGTCTTCGACCATGGGCGGCGTCTCGCCGCCTACGTGCGCAACGGCGGCTTCGACCTGGTGCTCGCGACGCACATGTACCCGCTGCAGGCCATGGTCATCGCCCGACGCCGCGGCTGGACCGAGGTGCCGGTCGTCGGCTTCAATCCGGACACCTTCGACACGCACGCTCTCTTCGCCGTTCGGGGCAGCGACGCGATGTGCGCCCCGACCGAGGAGGCCGCGCGGCGGCTGCGGCGGCTCGGCGTGCCGGCGCGGGAGATCCGCGTCACCGGCTACCCGATCGACGAGCGCTTCCTGCGCCCGGCTCCGCCACCGCCGGCGGCGCGCGCCGACCTCGGTGTCCCGGCCGAGCTGCCGCTGGTGCTGCTGAGCCTCGGCGCCGAGGGCGTCGGCCCGCGCACCGAGGACTGGGTCGAGGCCCTCATCGAAACCGACGCGGCCGCCACGGTCGCGATCCTGACGGCCCGGCACCGTTCGCTCAAGGAGCGGCTCGACGCCCGCGCGCGCGACCTGGCGGGGCGCACCCGGCTGCTCGCGCTGGGGTTCCGCGACGACGTCCCCACCTGGCTGGCGGCCGCGGACATCGTGGTCGCCAAGGCCGGTCCCGCCTCGACGCTCGAGGCGCTCGCCGTCGGCACCCCGATCGGGCACGTCTACGTCGCCGGCGCCCACGAGCGGCTGGTCGTCGACTTCGCCCTGTCGCGCGGCGTCGGCGCGTGGTGGCCACAGCCGCGGTCCGGCGCCCGCGAGGTCGCCGGGTGGCTCGCGGACGGCCCCGCGCTGGCCGCGTGGCGCACCCGCATCGCCGCGGTCGAACTCCCGCTGTCGCGCGACGACGACGTCGCCGGGGTGCTGGCTCTGGCGCGTCGCTGAGCCCGTGCGACCCCTGGTAACATCCCTCGTGCCGATCCTCCCACGCCTCGCCCTGCGCAACCTGCTGCGCCACCGTTGGCGCACGCTGGCCACCGTGCTCGGCGTCGGCCTCGGTATCGCCGCGGTGTTGGCGACGCTCTCCGTCGGAGCCAACGTCGACGCCAACCTGCGGGCGACCCTCGAGGCCGCCGCCGGCCCCGCGGACCTGCTGGTGACGCCGGGCGCCACGGGACGCGCGGTCTTCGAGCACGGCCCGCTGCTCTCGCTCGTCGAGGCGGATGCGGACGTCGCCTGGGTGGTCCCGGTGCTCAACACCCGCTCGGAGCCCGTCCGTGCGGCCCAGGCCACCGGCGCCGGGTCGCTGCTCCCCGGGGTCGACACCGGGTTCCAGCTCGGCGGCCGGCTCACGGAGCGACCCGAGACGGTCCCGGTGCGCGTCGCGAGCGGCAGCCTGCCCGCCGAGGGTGCGTTCGAGGTCGCGATCGCGGCGGACTTCGCCGGCGTTCGCGACATGCGCCTCGGCGAGGAGATCGTCTTCACGACGCCGACGGGGCTGGTGCCGTTCAGGCTCGTCGGCCTTCTCGACGACGCCTATGCGCTGGCCTCGACCAACGGGGGCCGGGTCGGCATCACCCACCTGGCCGACCTGCAAGCGGTCAACGGCCTGGCCGATCGCGCCAGCCACCTGGAGTTGGCGCTGCGTACCGGCGTGGACGTCGGAATCGCCCGGGAACGGCTTCAGGACATCGTCGGGGACGCGTACACGGTCACCTACCCCGCCGGCGTCGGCGACGCGAGTTCGGGCATCGTGCAGACGCTGCAGGCCGGTCTGCTCATCCTCGCCGCGACGCTCATGGCGCTCGGCGGGTTCATGGCCTACAACACCTTCATGGCCGGGGTGGTGGAGCGGACCCGCGAGTACGCGCTGCTCCGCACGATCTGCATGCGCCGCCGCGACGTGCGCCGGCTCGCGCTGTGGGAGGCCGCCTGGGTCAGCCTCGCGGGCGTGGTCGTCGGCGTCGCCCTCGGGTCGCTGCTCGCGTACGGCATCACCAGCGTGAACGCCTTGGTGGTGGGGTTCGAAACGCGCACGCTGGTGCTGCCGCTGGGAAGCGTGGCGCTGGCCGCCGCGATCGGGGTCGGCGTGGCGCTGCTGGCCGCCAGCCTCCCGGCTCGGGCGGCCGCCCGGACGTCGCCGCTCTCCGCACTGCGGGCCGCCGAGATGCCCCGGAGCCCGTGGCTGCGCTGGATCGGCTGGGCGCTCGTCGTCGCCGGCATCGCCATGACGCGGATCCCGTGGTCCGGCTACCCCGCGCTGCTCGGCGCCGGCCTGTCGATGGCGACCTTCTTCGCCGGGGTGGCGCTGGCGGCCGATTCGCTGATCGCACCCGCGGTGCGGCTGGCGACACCGCTCATCACCCGCCTACTGGGGGCGGCCGGTCGCCTCGGCGCCGGCTTCACCGTCCGCAACGCGTCGCGCAACGGCGTCGCGATGGGCACGGTCATCGTCGGCGCCGGCCTGATCGTCGGCGTCGGCGCGATGGTCGAGGGGATCAACCGGGCGGTGTCCGACTGGCTGGACACGACCATCGTCGGCGACCTGTTCGTCACCAGCGCCGCGCGCTTCCCGGCGGACTTCGAACTGCGGGCGGCCAGCGTCGAGGGCGTCGATCAGGTGTCCGGCGTCGGCATCCGCGCGGTGCGTTTCGAGCCCGAGGGGGCCCGGCGGGCCCGGACGGTGGCCGTGATCCTGGTCGACCCGCTGAGGTTCCAGCCCGAGACCGGCTTCGGCAAGCTGCAGTACATCGCCGGGCAGGGCGACGAGCGCGTGGGCTTCGAATCGCTGCGGCGCGGCGGCGAGGTGCTGGCGGCGAACACCATCCGCGATCGCTTCGGCATCGGCATCGGCGAAACGGCGCGGCTGCGCACCGACGAGGGTTTCCGCGACTTCCCGATCGGCGCGGTGGTCGTCGACTACACCGGCGGCGGCGAGGCGTTCGTCGCCTCGATCGACGACCTGCCGCTGTTCGGCGGCGGCAGCCCGGACCTCTTCGTCGTCACCGTGCTGCCAGGGCAAGACCCCATGGCCGTGCGCGCCGACCTGCGGGCGGCGTTCCCGGATCTGCTGCTCGACGTGACCCTGAACCAGGCCTACCGCGCCCAAATCGAGACGCTGATCGGTCGCTCGTTCGCCACCACGAACTCCCTGCTGGCCCTGGCCGCGGTCATCGCGGCCCTCGGGGTCGCGAACACCCTGGGCATGAACTTGTCTCGGCGTGCACACGAGATCGCCGTGTTGCGCACGGTCGGCCTGCGCCGGGCCGGGGTTCGGCGCCTGGTGCTCGCGGAGGGCATGGTCGTGCTGACGCTCGGCGCGCTGCTGGGCCTGGCGTTCGGCCTGCTGCTGGCGGACGTCATCACCGCGGGGGCACGGGCGTTGACCGGCTACCCCATCACGGCCGCCGTGCCTTGGCGCCTGCTGCTCTGGGCGGGCGTCTTCATCCCGCTCTTGGGCCTGCTCGCCTCGTGGCTGCCGGCTCGCCGCGCGGCCAACCTGGCCCCGCGCGTGGCGCTCGGCGCCTCGGAGGTGGTATGACCGTCCCGAACGACGTCCTCGCCCTGGATGCCCGGGGGCTGCATCGCCGCTTCCACCTCGGAACGGAGACCGTGCACGCGCTGCGCGACGTCGACCTCAGCGTCCGCAGCGGCGAGTTCGTCGCCGTCATGGGCCCCTCGGGGTCGGGTAAGAGCACCCTGCTGCACCTGCTGGGTCTCCTCGACGAGCCCGACGAGGGATCGATCCTGCTTGCCGGGACGGCCACCCGCGGCCTCGACGACGACGCACTGACCGACCTACGGCGGCGGCGCCTGGGTTTCGTCTTCCAGACCTTCGAACTCGTGCCCAACCTGACCGCCAGGGAGAACATCCTGCTCCCCGCCGAGATCCACGGCGAGGGCGCCTCCGCGCGCCCGCGCCTCGAGTTGCTGGCACGGCAGCTCGGCATCACCGATCGCCTCGATCACCGCCCCGACCAGCTTTCGGGCGGCCAGCGCCAGCGCGTCGCCATCGCCCGTGCGCTCATCAACGATCCCGTGCTGGTGCTGGCGGACGAACCCACGGGGAACCTGGACTCGCACACCGGTCAGGAGGTGCTCGACCTCCTGCGCCACGGCGTCGACGAGCACGGCTGGACCGTCGTGACGGTGACGCACGACGTGCGGGCGGCCATGACGGCGGACCGGGTGGTGTTCCTCAGCGACGGCAGCGTCTCGGGCGAGGTGGTCGTCGAGGGCACCGACGCCGCGGCGTTCGTCGACCGGTTCCTGACGCCCTGACCCGACCTGGCGGGCGAGCAGAGCGGCCTGCACCGACCTAGTCGCGCGTGTCGGCCCGCCTCAATCGACGCGCCCGGACACGAGCAGCCCCGAGGGCGCATTCCAGCGCCCGAGGACGCCCAGGTCGAGTTCCCAGCTCCCGAGGATCGCGATGTCGATCGCCGCCGCGCCGCCGGTGGCGACCGCCTGCAGCTGGGTAGCGAGCGCGACCCCGAGCGCCACCGGGCTGACGGCGACCTCCTGCGCCCAGGTCGCGCTGCTACGGGCCGCCACCCGCACGGCGGGCACGCCCACCGAGGCGACCTCGCGGTCGCCCAGCCGGAGCCGCGCATCGGGCGCGCGCAGGACGAAGCCCAGCGGGCCCGGGTTGTCCACGATCAGGCCGATCGCCAACGTGACGCGGTCGAACCGTGCCTCCTTCACGCCCGTCGTCGCCGGGTCGAAACCGACGCGCGGCGCGGCCGGCACCAGGTCGGCCTGGCGGACCTCGCCGCGGGCGATCGTCACCGCCGGGAAGCGCGTCGGCACGCCGAGGACCTCGACGCCGACGACGGCGTCGACGCGGTAGGCCAGCGGGCGGCCGGCGACGGCGTCGGCCAGCGGGCCCACCAGGGCGTCGAGGCGGCCCAGCGGCACGTCGACCTCGACGACGAGGTCGGCCGCCGCACGGGGTGGCAGGTCGAGGCCACCCACGAAGCGCAGGCCGGCGGCCGCGACGTCATTCAGCCACAGGTCGCCCTCGAGTTCCGCCAGCCGCAGGCCGATCGGGTTGGGGTTCGTCGCCCGCAGCGCCACGCGGATGAGCATGCCGCCCTCCGAGAAGGCGCCGGGCGGATCGAGGCGGACGATGCGGCTGGCGTCGGGCACGAGCCTGAAGGTCGGAGCGGCGAGTGCGGGCTCGGTCCCTGGGACACAGGCCGCGAGCGTGGCCATCACGACGGCCGCGAGCGAGGCGACGAGCCATCGCCGAGCCGCATTCGCCGGGCGTTTCGGGGCGCACCGCATGCGGACCTCCGTTCGTGGACCCGCCGGTGGCGGATCCCTCAAACCGTAGCGTAGCCGACCCGGCCCGCCTGCTCCGCGGGACGCGGCGATCGGCGGTTCCCGGCCACGGGGTACCGACCGCCGTGGGACGACCTCCGGGCCACGATGCCTTGACCGCTGCCCCGACCGCGCCCTAGACTGCCGTATGTTGTGTAACTTACACATGTTGCGCCACCGCCGTCCCGACCCCGCCCGCGGCGCGCCGTGACGCCCGCGCGTCCGCGCGTGCTCCTGCTCTGCGGCGGTCCCTCCGCCGAGCACGACGTGTCCCTCGCCTCCGCCCGGTCGCTGCTCGCGGCGACGGGCGACCGCGTCGCGTGGGTGCCGCGGGTCATCAGCCGGCGGGGCAACTGGCTCGACGCCCACGACAGCCTGAACCGCCTGACGCTGGCGGTCGGCGACGACCGAGGCGAGGCGGACGAGACCGGTCCGCGGCTCGACGTCGCCGCGCTCGCGGACATCGACGCCGTCTTCCCCCTCCTCCACGGCCCCTACGGCGAGGACGGCCGGCTGCAAGGCGCGCTCGAGGTGCTCGGTGTGCCCTACGTCGGGTCCTCGGTCCTCGCGAGCGCCGTCGGCATGGACAAGCTCGCCATGAAGGCGGTGTTCGCCGAGGCCGGGCTCCCCCAGGTCGCCTACCGGGGCGTGACGCGGCACCGCTGGCGCACGCAGCGCGCGGCGGTGGAGGCGGAGCTCGACGGGCTCGGCTGGCCTGCGTTCGTCAAACCCGCCAACCTCGGCTCCTCCATCGGCATCGTGCGCGTCGCGAACGCCGCCGAGCGCGAGGCCGCGGTCGAGGGGGCGTTCGCGCACGACCGCCGCGTGATCGTCGAGGCCGCGGCGGAGGGGGCCCGCGAGCTCGAGGTGGCGGTCGTGGGTCTCGACGACCCGCGCACCAGCGTCGTGGGTGAGATTCACACCGAGTCGCCCTTCTACGACTACGCGGCCAAGTACACGCCGGGGGCCGCGCGCCTCGACGTCCCCGCGGAGCTACCGGCCGCGGTGGCGGACGCGTGCCGGGCGTACGCCCGACGGGCGTTCCTGGCGATCGACGGAGCCGGACTGGCGCGCGTCGACCTCTTCTGGCAACCCGCACGCGACGCACTGTGGGTCAACGAGATCAACACGATGCCCGGCTTCACGGAGACGTCGATGTTCCCACGCCTGTGGGCCGCCAGCGGGCTCGCCTACCCCGACCTCGCCCTGCACCTCGTCGAGCTCGCGCGGACGGCGCGTTGAACGGCGGCGGCACCCGGCGGGTGGCACGCGCTATCATCCCGTGTCGGAGGTGAGACCGCCCCCCACGGCCGGGACAACCCACGCGCGGGCGCCATCGGTGCCCAACCCGCCGGCGACGCCAGCCGCGTCCCGTCGCGAGGAGCGGTGTGGTCCGCGACGGAGGATGCGCCGCAGCCCGGCCTCACCGACGACGAGCTGGTCGCCACCGTGTTCGAGCCCGAGCCCGGATCGGCGGAGGACCCCGGGGCGGGCGACGCCGCCGAACGGATGGCCGCCGACGGTGACGCCGCGACGGCGGGCCCACGACCACTCACCAACCTCGGCGCCGCCCGCGTCCTCATCCTCAACGCCAGCTACGAGCCGCTGCACGTGTGCTCGGTCAAGCGCGCCATCACGCTGCTCATGCAGGACGTGGCCGAACGCGTGCTCGACGGCGACCGGGTGCTGCGGACGCCGACGCTGGTGGTCCCCGTCCCCAGCGTCATCCGGCTGCGGCGCTACGTGCGCCGGCCGCACCGCCAGCGGGTGGCCTTCAACCGCAAGAACGTGTTCCGGCGCGACGACCACAGCTGCCAGTACTGCGGTGCGCGTGGCCACGACCTCACCCTCGACCACGTGCTGCCGCGATCGCGCGGCGGGCCGACGACGTGGGAGAACGTGGTGGCCTGCTGTCGCCGCTGCAACGCCAGCAAGCGCGACCGCACGCCGGACGAGGCCCGCATGGTCCTGCGCCGGCGGCCGCGGGCGCCGACGTTCATGTTCACGTCGGCGTACGGCGTGCTGCCCGACGTCGACCCGGCGTGGGAGGCGTACCTGCCCCGCGGCCGCTGAGGCGTCGGGCCCGCGGCCCGCGCCTCAGCGTCGCGGCTCGGCGAACAGGCGCGACAGCAGGGCGCTGAAGATCGACAGGACCAGCGCACCGAGAACGGCGGAGCCGAAGCCGGCCAGCTGCAGCGGCGACACCGCCGCGGCCACGGCCAGCGCCAGGCCGTTGACGACCAACAGGAACAGGCCGAAGGTCAGCAGCGTCACCGGCAGCGTGAGCAACACCATGACCGGCCGCACCACGGCGTTGACGAGACCCACGACGAGCGCCGCGATCAACAAAGGTCCCAGACCGCCGGACGCGATGGTCACACCAGGAAGCAACTGAACGGTCAACCACAGGGCGGCGGCGTTGAGGGCCCAACGAATCAGCAGGTTCATGCCGATCACCTTAGCGCAGGGGGTCGCCCGTCGGGTCGGGGCCCCCGGGGCGGGTCGGTCCGCAGCCTCAGGCCGGCAGGCGTCGAAGGACCGGACGCGCGTCGCCGACCTCGAAGCCGATCGAGCGCATGATCGCCACGAGCTTGGTGTCCGTCGTCGAGAACTCCGCCCGCAGGCGACCGACCGGACTCTCGGCCGCGAGCTCGTGGAGCAGGGTGAGCAGCAGCCGCCGCAGCATCTCGGTGGAGCCCCGATGCGTCCTGGCGACGCCGACCGCGGTGAGCGCCAGTTCACCGTCCACCCCGCCCCGCCGACGACCCGCCAGGGCGTACCCGACCGGCGGCTGGTCCAGCGTCTCGTAGGCGAGGAACCACAGGTCGGGTGTGAACCGTCCGTGGGCCCGCTTCAGCCACGCCCAGCGCCCCTCCCGCAGG
>Ga0180436_10000717_pt1 | contig 33693 bp, 27 predicted proteins | sample SS_ome_2_FD_132434 | JGI IMG/M metagenome (GOLD analysis project Ga0180436, IMG submission 132434) | Hypersaline lake sediment archaeal communities from the Salton Sea, California, USA - SS_3_S_2 metaG | ecosystem: Environmental > Aquatic > Non-marine Saline and Alkaline > Hypersaline >... | reverse complement strand
TAAGATTTATTTCCTGCGCCCCTTCGGGGCTTGTTGTTGGAGGTGGGTCCATTTTCCTGGGGTTAAAACCCCAGGCTATATCACATAGCCCTTTTCAAGGGCGGTAGTGGTAGACACTACTTGCACTATAAAAATATAAACCTTAAGATCCAGATCTCATTGATTGAAGGATGTCCCCTGAAAGGGGAACCTTATAATAGCTCAGGGTGTAAACCCTGGGAAATGGTACACAGAAAATAAGCACTCTGAAAGAATGCTTCATTCTTTCAATCCCAAACATAAGACTCATCATAATCAATCTCATATTTTTTCAACAAGCCCCTGTATTCCTCTTCGAACGACTTCTTTTGATGGTGTTCCAATTGATGATCAATGTAATGCAGGAGCTGAGATAGTTGGGATTGTCCAATAGAAAATGCACCATATCCATTTTGCCAAGAAAATTTCCTCACGCCTTGCTCTTTTATCCATTTCGAGCTGGAAGTTTTTATCTTTTTCAAGAAATCACTTTGGCATAGTATCCTTGGTAACGTGCAGGCAATGTGCACATGATCCTCAGTTCCACCAATACGATACGCATGAGAATCCATGTCACGAACTATAGTTGCTAAGTATGCGTGAATACGAGAACGGATTTCAATATTTAAAAAAGGTTCTCTGTTTTTAGTGCTAAACACAACATGGATAATCACCCTACTTAGCGATTGCGCCACTATATTTTATCCTTTACATGAAGCACTCCTTCAGAGTGCGAATGCTATTATCATTTGTAGTCATAGGGTTTCGCTACGCTCCACCCCATGCTGTTATGATATGCTCCGTTGGAGCATTTACCATTTAATTGCCAACCAGTCCTTTGTAGTTGAAATGCATAATAAACACCCTGTCGGGAGATAAGGATTACAGTTCTCCTTTCATCTCCTAATTCGACTCCCACAGCAGCCTTATAATTCCTCCCGGAGGAGAGGGAATGGCCGCGGAGTGCCCTTCTCCGGCGGCAGGTTCTGCACCTGCACCGGCAAACTTGTTTCCGGCACCTGCAAAGGCAGAGACACCGGACGGGCTGTTGATGACCCGTATTGCAGTGGGTATGGTGCTGTTTTCAATAAGTTGATAGGTGTCTTCAATCATTCCTTCGTCCGCAAGGGCGGATGCGGAATTGTCAGCATTCATATTAAACGCTCCTGTTCCGTGGGAGTAGTCCAAGGCGTAAATGAAAGCATTGCCTCCGACGGTACAGGGTGATGTCCGGTTCGGCTGAAATGTGGTGAAATAAACCACCCTGTTAAACAGTACCGGGCGATTTACACAGATCTCTCCCAAATGGTTCACTGTTTGACCCTGTGTGCACTCACCCTGCAACCCGAGGACTCTATACCATCCCCTGCATACCGATGTGCTGTCCGGATAGTTTCGGTTTCCATTTAGAATTGTATAAAGGGCGTTTCTGGCGGAAAGGTCGGCATCGGTTTGAAATCCCCCTGTTTCGAGAATACTGTTCTGGTTTGTATCGGCATTGCTGTCAAGTTCGTCGCAGGTCAGGTTCAAAAGATCGGTTTCATTGGCCGTCGTTCCCGTATCCGACACCACGTAGAATCGATTATGATAACCTGGGATATAATTCGGATGAGACCGGTCGCCCGTACCGAAATACAAGACGGGCCGGCGGCTCCAATCATTTCCACCAAGAGAGATATCAGGTGAATAAAACATTTTTCGTCCCCGGTCGGAAATGTCAAGAGACGGCCGGTTACCGGAAACGGCTTCCATGGCCCCTGTTTGGGTTGAGCCCGGATTACTCATAAATATTTTTTTTACTTCCCACTTTTCGGAACGGGACGCAATGTAATCCACTTTCCAGATGTTCCCGTAAATATCTGCCGTGTATATAATGAGTGAGCCGGAAAGCTCGACTACGGAGGGGTCAGAGGGAAAGCAGTATGACATCTCGGAATATGTTTGCGCGCTGCCCACGGAGCTGTCGTGTGCACCGTAGGTTACTTTAAACACCGGGCTGCCGTCGGCTATCCTTACAATAAACAGACCGCATCCGATTTCATTTTTTTCAGGATTATATACGTCATACCTGTCATTGTCATGCGCATCATATCGAATATCGGATATATCAAAGATATCTTCCGGGTTCCCAGGGCTGTAAATACCATCATTGTTCCCATCAACCCATGGTTCCGGAAAAAAATCTTCTTCAGGGTCATAGCCGCCGCTCAGAATCACCACGTCCGTCTCTGTCTGCGCGCCGGTAGTGATTCTTGCCGTCACGGGTTTAGGCCATGTGTATCCCAGATGTCCGGAAAAATCATTCGGAGACGTTCCTCCGTTTACACGCCACTTTACAGACCATTCCAAGGGGTTTGGCCTTGAAACGTCAAGCGCCCAGTAGCTTCTTCCTCCCCTTCGCTCTCCGAATATCAAAACCTTGTCGTGATAGTCTCCGTTTCTTCTTGTTCTTGACACGTGAAGAGAACAGGACCCGTCCACAAAATAGGTGTGACGGTCGGGCATTTCAAATTGTTTCAGCTGCGGTAACAGGTCCCCGGGTATAAAGGCCCAGATTTCATCTCCCGGCCGGTATGTTTGGTTCCCTATGATAATCGGTGCATTGGGGTTCTCCGGACTGACACTGTCTGCGAATACATGCAGCATGCCGTCATTTGCACCCACAGCGATGAAGCGGTATTCCGGATTACGATTCTGATCCAGGTAGTCTATCACGCATGGCTCCGAGTGAATAATGTCTCCGAGAATCCATTCCCTTCTGGACAACGGGGCTCCGTCGCGCTCTTCACTGTAGGATATATGTCCGCTGTCTAAAGCGGTGAAAGTATATCCATAAATATGGTTGATAATTTGATCTCTTTTCAAAAAATCAGCTTTTGTGCCGCCCCTAAGGCCAAGGTCAGAGGGCTGAATGGCATCGGCGATGCTGCTGTCGCCGTCACGCCAGAATCTTACCAGTTCCCTCGACACGTCCGGGTTTTTGCAGGTATATATATTCCTGAAATCATAATACGGCCCGTATTCCATATCAATTCCGTCGATGCGTTCTTTTAGAAGTGCTCCGGCCCCGCCTGAGGCGACGCTTCCTCCGTCAGGAGATCGAGACCATAGTGAAGTGGAAGCAGGGTTCAATGTGCCGTCGCAGGATACTGCCGGATTGCCGTGCCTGTCCACCAAAAGCGACTCAGGCTCACTTCTGCCACAGTCGTCACGCCCGTTCATACTGGTAAGACCGTACTTTTTTAGATTGCCTTTCCAGTATGAGTCCCGCTCAGGCTCGAAAAAAGCCGCATACACGACATCTCCATTTGTAGTCCTTCCGGCGTGGCCGACAAGGGTGGCGGGCGCTGAATATGAGGACCCGGTGTACAGTCCGAACCCATTTCTTTTTAATACACTGATAACTTCCTGCTCGTATCCTGCGCGAATGTATATTCCCGAGGAGGAGTCCGCAATGTCCTCAAGCATGGGACTTTCAAAATTGAACCCCACAGGCATTACGGAATGCCTGTACCCGGCTTCATGATACAGCCAGTGTGCCAGGTCATCAGAGTGGTTTTCAGGCGGCCAGACATCCGAATCGCCATAGGTTGGAGATCTTGCGTCATATCCATTTTCACAGCTTCCGAATACGGGGGCGGATCGAAATTCAGCTCTCTCATCATTGCCTATTCGCTGCCAATCGTTATCTTCGCTGGGAAAGCCGGCTGAAAACAAAACAATATAATGGCTTGAGCACTGGGACCTTTCATGATGTGAAAACAGATAGCTGTAATTTGTTTGATACGCATCCTGCACGGCCTCTCCGATGGGGCACGCGCCTTGGGCTTCGAGGGCCTCTATAATACTGATGATGGAATCGGTGCCTGTTTCCGGCAGGGCTGCTGTTCGTCCTCCATCTGCTCCGTTCAATACCGTTAACCCCCAATTTACACGACCGCCGGTGCCCGAGAGAATCGTTTTTGCCGATGATTTGGCAACATCCAGCCTGGATTGAATTTTCCACAAACAGGCTTCGCCGGCTGTATTCCTTTCGTTGCAGGGAAGACGAACCGGCGCCGCGCCGCCCTGTGAGCATGCATATCGCCATGCCTTGTACTTCTGATGGGGATAGGCTCCGTCATTCGCACACGGGTAAAATGATTCGCCAATGCGGAAATCTTCCACCAGTTTAATAAAGTTCAGCCAGTTGCCCGTTGCAAAAAGAAGTACCTTTTTTTCACCAAAACGGCTTTCAGCCTGATTTACATTGTCTGTAGCCTGAAGCACGGAGCCGGCTTTTTGATAAAGGCCTGAAACGTAAAACCCCGCTGACTGCAGGGTGCCCGAAAACCCTGATTGACGGTATTCTCCGGTTGCCGGATTCCGATCGATTTTAATGACACGGATATCCCTCGGTCCCGGAAGCCGTGATTGCCTGAGGTGACGGGGAACGACAACCTCTCTCCCTTCCGTGTCCGCAAGGTTCATACCGGGAAAAACGACATGGCCTTCGGAGTCGGAATTTATGGTGTCAGAGGAACTCACCCGCCATGGATTTCCGGCGGCATTCTTCACCGGAATGATTGAACCGGTGAGCAGGGGATACCTCTTGTTCTCCAGTGGATCGGTTTCACTGCCGGTGTTTTTCAGAATATCACCGGTGACAAGGGCATGGTGAGTCGTGCCGAGGGAATCCAGATACGAGACATGCGTCGCATCAGACCAGGTGCCCACAAGGTAGATACCGTCGGGGTCAAGCCGGTCGTAATCATTACCTGCCCCGTCTTTATCCCACCAAGTTAAACCGTTCCTGCAGTGGTTCTCATCCATGGCTGCGCCGCTTTCAGCCATCTTTTTCATAAACAGCGCGTAGTTTATGCCCGGATCATAGACCGGAACGGACATGCTTCCCGATGTATCAAAGACCATCATAGCCGTATTTTTTATTTGTGCTCTGAATACGTCGATGTCCTCGCCCAGGGATGCTCCGGCATGGAGCAGGAGCAAAATGAGCGAAAGGGTGACGGCTGTTTTCATTATTTTCCTATTGTTTGGGTTCAATTGTACAATACCGGGCAAGTACGGTTTTTCCATTGTGCCGGGTTTCAATTTCATAATCATATCTGTTGAAAGTTATGGCTGAAAACCCTTTGGGTGGAGGAAACGCGCCCTTAAATTCAATGGTAAATTCATAGGGGTTTCCGTCAACGCTGTGGGGCCTGGGGGTAGGGAGGCCGGGACTGCTTTCCGTTGCGACGATTGCCGGCTCATGGACGCTATCAATGCCATAGGCGCCATCCGCAATCTCCATTGCTTCCCGGAGATTCCCTCCTTCTGCCACGTAAAAACTTGCCTTGCTCTTTCCTTCGTTTCTGGATATCCATAAATCCGTGCTGGATATGCGACTCACGGATGAACCCAGGATGGCTATGGTTGCCAGCAGGATAAAAACCAGAACGGTTATGTATCCATTGTCATTTTTCATAAACACCGTCATAGAACCGTATTTCGTATTCTTACCATGTTTTCAAGTCTCCGCCGCTTTACTCCGATTCCCGTAACATTGACTTCTCCTTCCAGTTGTATATCAACACCGACGATGGCCCCTTCCTCTCCCGAAGGGTCGTTGACTAAACGGCCGTCTTTCAAAAGGTATGCGAACTGGATGTTTGTTATGTCTTCCGCCACAACCTGAAATGTATTACCGCGTCCTGCATTCTTTCTCTCCAGAACAGAAGAGGGAAAAGAGGGGTTCGCATTATCAACCCTGTAGATGATGATATCAACTCGGGCAATGAGGTCCCCGGGTGAATAATACTCCGGGACGTTTTCAGAAACATGGAAAGCGGAAACGCTACCTCCAGAGCCTGATGCCACGGCATTGATTTTGAAAATATGGGCAATGCTCAGGTCGGATTTTACAAGGATGCCGAAGCGCTTGCCGCTGGAATTAAGATCATCATCCCCGTCATTGTCCAGGTCCGAATCGTGAAGGCGCAATACGCGGCCGCCCCTTTCCACGTGCTCACCATACCGGAGACGCCCCCTGTCATCGCCGGACTTCGCGATCATGATAAGGTCAGTATGCTCGACGTATCGTTCAATGCCTGTGATATCGTTTACACCATATAATGAGCCGCTGAAGCTCTCATATCCGCCCTCTTCAGGATTCCAGTCTATATAGTCCCTGTGGGGGCGGCCATCCAGAGCGGTATAGTGGCCTGATTTTCGGATATCATCGGAAATCAGACTCATGGCGGTTCTTAAATTTTGCTGAAGGCCGGCGACCTGCAATTGAGCCCGATACGAATTCTGGTGACTGATAAACGTATTGATGATGACCCCGGCGGCAATTCCGGCAATAGCCATGCTGACGAGAAGCTCAATCAAGGTAAAGCCCTGCAGAGAAGATCCGTTCACCTGCTTCATCGCCATTCCCTGCCCGTCCACCTTTTCATTGTGATGACCCCTGCCATAGTGGGGGTTGATATGGCATAGGCGTCACCAAGGTGATTAGCAAGGTATACATACCCCATTTTATTTGCCATTCCCCGCGGGGTAAATTCCGAAGAATTGTCTATGTAGCTGACGCCGTCTGACGGGAACGAGTTTCCTTGGGATGCGGTGGCGTTTATTGATGCGTCTCCATGGCCGAATTCGATGCCGGCTCCGTATTCTGAGAGACTCACAACTCTTCCGAACGTGTCATCTCCTGAATTCGAAGCTGCGCTGAACACCCCGTCTTCTCCGGCGCCGACGGCCTGATAGGTATTGGCATCCGAATTAAAGATGACGGCATATCGGCACCCCTCTTTGATGGCGTTCATTCTGGCAGCCTGAAAATTTGAAAACAGGTCAACCGCCGCACTTTTCAGCCGGTATGCCGGCAGCCATTTTACAAAAGAATAGCCGGCCGTTATGCTCAAGACGGTGAGCATGCACAAGGTCACCATAAGCTCGGCCAGGGTAAAGCCGTCATGTTTAGCACGGGGTTTTACTTGGTTCATCGTGCCTCATATCAACGAAAATCAGTTAAATTTGGAGATAAAGATCAACTAAAAGATAAACTGTCTTTATTTCAAGGAAACATAAGCTGTCAATCATTTTTTTGATAAATCGTAATAAATCGCGAAAAAGGACGGCGGGTGGTGGGCTGTTTTACAAAACGTTAGTGCCTGCCACGTCGGTCAGATTCGAATTCATGTAGGGGTAAAAAATTTTTTACCCCTACGGCATGGCACATCAACATACCCCTACAAAAAAGATAACCATCCATATTGCGTAATACCCGTAACTATTCATATAAAAAAGATTATTGGGAAGGGACGGTCTTTTTTTCCTTATTAGAGATCTCGATTTCCTCGTTAAACGTCTTTGCCTTTTCATCAAACGCTTTACGTTTTTGGTCAAACTCAGCAATTTTCTGATTTAACGCATCAATTTTATTATCTAATTCAACAGCCTGCGGTCGCTGAAGCCGCTGCTGTTTCTGGTTTTCCAGTTCGTCTCTTTCTTCTGTCAGCGCTTTGAACTCAGCATCTAGACTTTTTTGCTCTTCGACAAGCTGATTTCTTTTTTCCTGAAAACGGGCGTACTCCTCTTCGGGTGATGCGCTATCTGCAGTTTTGTCGCCCTCTTGGGGTGTTGTTTTTGCCGCCGGCGTTTTGGAAGGCAACGCTGTTTCTTTATAGGTTTCAATATCTTTCCGTTTTTTTACGGGAACCTTTGAAAAATCATCGGTATAATGAATATTGCCATTTTCATCCGTGTACTTGTAATACTCGGCAAAAGACAGCGGCACGAAACCGAAAATAATAAAAAGGATAAGCATTCTTGATAAATATCTAATGGTTAGATTCATAAATTCATCTCCTTTATTATTTTTTCTCAGGATTACATGAAAAAGCGAGTTACGGCAACCCATATTTTTTTAAGTTTTTATTAAAGTTTTTTGCGCTGCGTCCGATAATAATAATGTAAAAGTCTATTAGCGCCGACCATGCCCAAAGCAACCGGCGCAAAGAGCACATTAAAAGAGGTATCGCCATGGAAGCTACCGAAATTAATGCTATTGAAGCAATATATTACTATCAGTCACAAAAAGAAGCTGACGCCGGTCCACCGGAGAATGCCGAGCAGCAGGAACCCGGCAGGCAACGGGATGCATATACGGTGGAACTTTCAGATGCGGCACTTGAGCAGCGCGAGTTTATTGAGACGGAAAGGGAACGCGCAAGGCTTGAGAGGGATAAAAACGCTACATATAACGCGTCGGCCAAAATCGGGGGATAGTAAGCATAAATATGCCGACAATAGAAAGCGCAAACACCCATTCCGCTTTTAAGGCGGGGTATTCACCTGCACGTTCTTCCGGCAGCAGGCATTTGATGCAACTCTTTACTAGCTGACTCTTTTTAAAACTCCGAAGAAAACAGTGCCACACCATGAAAAATTTTCATGATACGGCAATTTGTTCCCTTTCTCTACAGCACAACGCATGCATCCTTCTTAAATCATAAGGCTTTATTTTTTGGCACGTTTTTAGCTACACGTTTTTAGCTAAATGGTTTTGTCTAATGGATGGCTGACCAATTCGAAAGGTAACGAAAACCCGCTCCGTTTATATTCAGGAAAACCATGCAAGAACCGGAACGTCACCACGGCTTTTCAGATGAACTACCAAAGGGCCTTTCCGTGCATGCGGCGCAGGACATTTTTTTCCATATCAGAAAACCGGAAAAGGTGCATTGGTCCATTGCATGGTCGGACCTGATGATGACCATGTTTATCCTATTTCTGGTTCTTTATATCTACCATTCCGCTAAACGGGACTTTATCTTCGGAAAAGGGGAGGTCATGGCGCCGGCACCGGAGATAACCGAGACCGTGCCCGATGCCATCGAAAAACAAGACCCAGACAGGGTCGGGGATACCATCAGGATCACGCCCCGCACCTCGGTTTCGGAGGTCGATCTTGTAAAAGATAGAGCGGTTCGGATTATCCTGCCGGCAGACCTTTTGTTCGATGTAGGCAGGGCGGAGTTAAAAGCAGACGCTGTCAACTCGCTCATTAACGTTGCGGAGCTTATTAAGAAAACGCCGTATATGGTCAATGTCGTCGGGCATACGGACAATGTTCCGATTCACTCCGAGAAGTTTACAACAAACTGGGAACTGTCGGCCTTTCGTGCATGTGTGGTTGCAAGGTTTCTAATTGAGGAGATGAAAATTCCGACCTATCGTTTTTACATTACCGGCCACTCCTACAATCAGCCATTAAAGCCAAATGACTCCGCTGCACATCGAGCGGAAAACCGCCGGGTGGAGATCATCATCACAAAAGAAATACCCAGAATACACCATAAATGGAGAATCGAGTACGGCGAGGATGAGTTATGATAGTGATGCGAAAAAAACTTAACATAAGCAGGCTGTTTTCTGCCGGGAAAAAAATCGTCGGTGCCCGCCTGTGGATTAAAAACCAAAAGAATAGTATCGGATTGATATTATTTTCATTACTTTTCCTTTCAGGTTTTGTGATCCATAACAACATGAGCCTTTTCTTTAATGTTTCCGGTTTGATAATAGTGGTATGCGGAACCGCCTGCGCCACATTGATAAGTTTTCGCATTGACCGTCTGGTGATTGTGTTCCGTGTTCTCAAAGGATCTTACCGAAAACCCGTTATGACTTCAGACAAAATAATCGAAGTGCTGGTGGATCTTTCTGTAAAGAGCAAGCTCAGAGGTCTTCTCTCCCTTCAGGAGGATGAAGAAGAAGCCTCGATCCTATTTTTAAGAAGGGGACTGGGGTTTTTGGTGGACAATTACTCCATTGACCAGATAAGGGACCTGTTAAATACAGAAATGTATTTTTTCAGAATGCGAAGGGAAGAGGCGGAACGAATTCTGAGGGCGATAGCTGAAATGTGCCCGTCCTTCGGTCTCGTGGGAAGTGTGGTCGGCCTCATCGGAACACTGGTTGGGGTGGGGGACACCTCGGTAATTCTTGCCACCGTTCCCATAGCGTTGACGTCCACCCTGTACGGGGTTGTGCTTGCTAATTTTTTCTTTCTTCCGTTTGCCGCGAACGTCAGGGAGAGAACCGACCGCGAGCTTCTTTTGCAAAAGATTATCACCGACGGAATCATTGCCATTGGAAGCGATCTGCATCCCAGGCTGCTTGAAACCAAGCTGAAATCTTTTCTGACGCCGTCTTCCCGCAACAGAAAGCTGGTGTCGTATAAAAGAATACAGGAAAAGTTCGGCTTAGGACAGGAGGGAGGGGGCACAGGGCTGTGACACGTGCTGGGTGGATCGTCTCATGTGTTATCCTGTCGGCATTGGCCCTGCTGTCACCCATGGGGTGTGATGATGGCGGATCGGATGAAACAGGAGGCGGAACCCCGGGGGGAATTACACAGCTTGATGCCGTCATCGGTTCGGCAGGCGGAAAGGTTGAGATAACGGATCCTGCCAGCCCGATCTACCGTGCCGGAGCTTACATACAGCCGGATATACTTTCAGAGGACACGTCCATTTCGGTTAGCTGGAGTGAGAATCGTGAAAGCTGGAGCCGTGAGACAATTGCGGCGGGGGAGGTGATCCGGTTTGATCCCGACGGAATTCGGTTCGATGAGCCCGTTCGGCTCTTTTTGCCTTACAAGGATGATGACAGCGATGGCATTGTCGATGGTACCGAGATAGATGAAGACAATGTAAGAGCCATGTTTTTTAATACGGAAAGCGGCATGTGGAAAGATGTCCCGGTTAGTGCCCTCAATACCGAAGAGAATATAATCAGTGTTGAAACAAACCACTTCAGCCACTATACGGCTGCAATCTATCTGGCCGGGGAATGCGCTCAGTCCGAAACCCTGTATGCCGGACCATATTATTTTACTTTATACTTTGATTTTCGCCATGGAAGCGATTCTTTCAGGGCAGCCGTATCCGGCGTTGGTGTGGACTATAATGCGGGAAACGCCGTTATCGCGGACGAATCCCATGCCATACTGGAAGATGATGGATTCAGAGGCCTTTTTGACAAAGTCATTGATGCAAGACAATGGACATGGGCGTGGGCAGTGCTTCCTTCCGTGACATTTCTTACCAAAAATGTGGCGCTTGAGGATGACGAGGTTGAGGTGGGCATCGTGGTGACCGGGCCGACATCGGTTGAGTTTTCATGGAATTTCGACTATAGGCAGATGGCACCGGACGAAACGCTTGCTGTCAAGTTCTCGGGTTCCACGGACACGTTGTGCCGACTTTTAGACCGGTCGCCCAGGATGCCCCAAAATGTCACCATCGGTACCGTCGCCGAAAACAGCATTGATATTTATTGGGATGACATCGTCTGTCTTTACAGCAACATAAGCTATAATATGTATATCAGCGAAGACGGGGGGGACACCTTTTCTTTGCTGACAATCAGCACTGAACCCAGGGTTACGGTTAGCGGTCTCGATACCGGAACATCATATTTTTTTAAAGTGACGGCCGTGTATCACGGCAGCCTGGAGTCCGCCGACAGCCAGACCGTATCCGGCACTACCTTGTAACTATTTCCCGGTATAGTTCTCCATTGCCCGCCCTGCGCCCATGAGAAGAAAAACCCGGTCCACTAAACCTACGGGCAGCACCTTGAGGATATACAGAAACCTGAGATAAGAAGGAAGAAAGAGATAGGGCTTTGCCTTCTTTGTCGCGGCAACGACCTTTCTTGCCACCACTTCCGGTTTCAATTCAGGGTTGAAAAGGAGGGGTTTAAAACCCGTAAACATGCCTGTTGATATCACATAGGGACAGACAACAGTTATCTTGATATCCTTATACCCCGCCTTTTTCAGTTCCAGCCGGAGCGAATCGCTGAATCCGATATCCGCAAATTTACTTGCACAATACTCGGCCATTTGCGGCATTCCAAGGAACCCCGCACTGGAGGCAATGTTTACGATCTGTCCTGATTTTCTTTGCATCATCTGAGGCAGGATTTTTTTGGTCATCATGGCCGTACCCATGATATTGACGTCAAATACTCGCCGGAACTCCTCCATGGTCATATCGGCAAACAGTTTTCCGGTTACAATACCCGCATTGTTCACGAGGATATCTATCCGGCTGAAGCCGCTGGTGATGGACGACACCGCGTCATCAATACTTTGTTCACTGGATACATCACAAAAGGAGGCGGCAACTTTTGCGCCCTGTCCTTCGATATCCTTTTTCGTCTGATTCAGAAGCTCTTCATTAATATCAACAATTGCGAGATTGCAGCCCTCCCGGGCAAAGTGTCCGGCCATGAGTTTTCCAATCCCGGCTGCAGCACCGGTGATCAGAACGTTTTTGTCAGCAAGTGATGCCATTGTTATCTACCTCCTGCGCATTCAAGTGTGTTAAATGGTTATCATGAACGACGTCCCAATAATATGTTTGACGGGATTTGATGATCATGCTTGTAGTCTTTTCGCACAATCATATGCCGGGCGCCACCCTTGCATGTGGTGATGCAGAGGCCGCAGCCCAGGCATTTGCGGATATCCAGTTCTATGGCGTCAGCGGATGCCCGGTTTACACCGTAGATACACCTGTCTATGCACCGGCCGCATTTTTCTTTGCCTAAACACGCTGACTCATCATGACGGACAACTTCAGGTCCTGCATAGTTAAATTTTCCGGTGTGCAAATAAACGCGCATCGGTGCACAAATGTCTTTGTCACAATTACAGATAACAAAATGCCATTTCCCGGACTGAAAGCAGAATTCCAATGCATGCACCAGGCCGGCATCGTGGCAGTCGTTCAATATTGATTTTGCCTGTTCGGCAGACACCAGTTCATAACCAAGGTTCAAATGGTAATAAATGTCGGCCCCATAGAGAACGGTCATGTCTTTTTTTACGGGTTCCTGCCACCTGTTGAGAGCTTTCTGGCAGACGCAGGGCCCCACGGCAAGGCGGGCGCCTTTAGGGCCCTCGCTTTGAGCGATAAAATCTATCCAGTTTTCTGCCGCTTGTGTCGTGACGATAATGCCATGGGGAAAATACCAGCTGCTTAATGCGACGGCTTTAAGGCAGAGTTTGCCGATGGTTGTGTCCGTTAACATTTTCTGGGAGAGAGCCCAATCCACCAGTTTTAAGATTAAGGGTTCGGAGACACCGTAGAGCCAGTGAACGGCATACTGAACGGGCCCGACTTTTTTAAACGCGGCCTCTTTGGGGCTCCATCCAATATGGTCTGAAAAGATGTGACCTGAAGATAAACACAACCAGGTAAATTTATCCAACCGCACCAGCCTCCTTTTAAGCGTTCTGAGTGGACAAGTGAATGGAACTTTTTCTGTGCCGACTCATCACCTGTTCGATGGTCAAATATCCAGAGCTGCCAGAAACCCCCCATGAATCGCGTCGTTTATTTTTCCCGGCTTGATACAGTCACCCACAGTGGAAAAGGGAATACCCGTATCTCCGATTAACCGGGACAAGTGGTTTTTCGACCGTGAACCTGATGCGACAATGACATTATCAAATTGCATACGGCCTGTCTCTTTTTCCTTTTCGTACTGAACGACCCCGTTTTCAACGGACACCACCTTTGTCTCTGTCAACACAGTAATACCATATCGCTTGAGGTTGTCAAACAGCACCCACCTGGTGGAGCGGCCCACGTCTTTTCCTGCTTTGGGCAGCATTTCAAATATCGTCACACTGGAGGTGCCGCTGAACATTAATTCCTTAAGCCGTTCAACGCTTATGGCATCATATGCAAAAAGAAAATGAAGGACGTCCGGTGTCAGGCACCCCTTGGCGGCAACAAACAGGGCGGTTTCAAGGCCCACCGATCCGCCGCCGATGACCGCCACCCGTTTACCCAACGGCGGGTTTTCCTTGAGTACCGTCCAGGAAGAGAATACGTCCGGTCCGTCAAGGCCGCTGATGGGGGGAGTAACGGGCTCAGCGCCTTCCGCAACAATAACATGATCCGGGTTTTTTGCCGTTATCTGATCCAACGACACCTCGGTATTCAAATAAAGGGGGACGCCGTACTTGTTGATCATGGACCGGTAATAGCGGATAAATTCCCAGATTTCTTTCTTATGGGGCGGCGCGCCTGCAAGCCAGAGCTGGCCTCCAATATCCCGGTCCTTATCATAAATTTCCACTTGATGCCCTGCTTTGCGGGCGGTTATGGCCGCTTCCAGTCCTCCCGGACCTGCACCGATGACCATTACCTTCTTTGGGTTAGGGGTTTTACTAATGTTGCGCTCGGTTTCATACCCGGCCCTGGGGTTGCCGACGCAGAAGACGGGCTGCCCCTGGAAAATCATGTCCGTGCACCCCTGGGAGCATCCGGTACAGGGTCGTATTTCATTTTTTCTGCCTTCAAATGCCTTTATCGGCCATTCCGGGTCGGCGATGAGCACCCGCCCGAGATTGACCATGTCCGCGTATCCGTTTTGTATGATATCTTCTGCCGTATCCGGGTCGGATATGCGGTTGGATGCCATTACCGGAACAGACACCGCCTTTTTTACATTTAGCGACAGAAAGGAAAAGGCCGACCGGGGAAGGTCCATGGGCAGTTGGGGAACCCTTGTTTCATGCCAGCCACCGGTGACATTGATGGCGTCGACACCTGCGGCTTCGTAAACTTTGGCAATTTCCGGTGTTTCCCGATCTGTATTGCTCCCCGGCATGAAGTCATTTCCAGCCATTCGGATAGTTACCGGAACGTCTGGCCCCACACGTTGTCTTACCCGTTCAACGACTTCACGCGGGAACCGAATGCGGTTTTCGAAACTGCCGCCATAGTGATCGGTGCGCACATTTCTAAGGGGGGACAGGAACTGGGTAAGCAGATATCCCGCTGATGCGATAATTTCTACTCCGTCGAATCCGGCCTCTACCGCCCTTCCGGCAGCGCCGGCGAAAGCTTCCTGAACGGTGTCGATGTCATCTAAGGTCATTTCTCTGGGCGTGGTTTTGGAGTATTTCGTATAAACAGGCGACGGTCCGATGGGTGTCCGGCCGTCGATGAGAATGGGGTGGGAATAGGCGCCGGCGTGAAACAGCTGGATCCACGGCCGGGCACCACCTGCCTTGATAATATCGGTGAGTTTTTTAAAGTCCGGTATGACATCGTCATTGTCGATCCCAAGCGCCACTGCCCCTGAACCGATATAATCTACCCCCACCGGGCCGATGGTCAATATGCCGACACCGCCGTTTGCCCTTTCTTTATAAAATTCCATGTACCGGTCATTCAGTTTTCTGTCATAGGAAAACAAAAGTCCCAGCGCCGGATAGGCAATGCGGTTTTTGATTTCAAGGGTGTTGATTGTAATCGGGCTGAACAGATAGTTGTACATTTGAGATCTCCTTCTCCTTGCCAATGAAAGAATTGTCGTTTTTCATTGTAAATAAAAAACTGTTTTATTTAACAGAAGCGCCTCTGTTGAATGCAGGTTTTTTAGAAAAACTGTAAAATAAGTCAGAACAATCATTGAATCGTCCGGCCAAACCCTGTATAATTGATTGTATTCTTACCAAAACGGTTTCATAATAGAGGACACTACCGTTAATGTGTGCCCGTGCCGGTGATATAATCTGCACGATGCATACCAGGTTGAGCGTGATTCCGTTGAAAATATAACTATATAAAATAAATGTAAATATTAAAATTTGATAAAATTATAAAATAAGGCCGGTCGGCATAAACTGTCATTAAATACAGTTTTTTTAATACACTGGTTGAGGCCATGGCCTTATCAGGGACAGGGGGGCACAGGTTATGGTGGACAAAAACAAATTGTTCCGGGAAACAACACTTCGTATCTGCGGCAACCTTGAAATCGACAAGGCCCTGAAATCCTGCCTGGTGTATCTCCGGAATTATATTCCATGCGATTTCATTGGGTTCATCGTGTATCTGCCCGATGAAGAGTGCTTTGAGAGCATTGCCTTTGCCCATCAAACCGGCAGCGACACCCTGTCCATAAAAATACCGGTTGAAAAGGAGTTGCGGCCCCATCTTAAGACAGATTTCAACCGGCCCAGGATTACATCGGATGCAATACCGGAAGTGAACAGGCTGACCAGAAATATGCTGAAGGGCCTGGGATGGCCGGACGGATCGTTTCTCATGATGGAAATGGTGTTGTCCGGAAAACGCATGGGCGCGGTGGTGCTGATCAGCAGTGAACAGGTGAATTATACCAGCGAGCACATCTCCCGGCTTTCTCTTCTTAATGAGCCTTTTGGAATTGCACTGACCAACAGCCTCAGGTACCGGAAAGCCCGGAAGCTTCAGAGTATACTTCTGGAGGACAAAGCATTTTTCCAGGAGGAACTTTTTCAGGTCGCCGGCCAAAAGATCGTTGGAACCGACTATGGCCTGCAGGGGGTTATGGAGTCCGTATTTCAGGTAGCAAGATTAAACAGCCCCGTTTTGCTGATGGGTGAAACAGGTGTTGGAAAAGAGTTGATTGCAAAGGCGGTTCACAATAATTCCCCCCGGAGCGCAAACCCCTTTGTCAAGGTCAACTGCGGAGCAATCACGGAGACACTGATAGACAGTGAACTGTTCGGCCATGAAAAAGGCGCTTTCACCGGAGCCGTCTCCCGTAAACGGGGACGGTTTGAGCGCGCCGACACCGGCACGATTTTTCTGGATGAAATAGGGGAACTCCCCCTTGATGCACAGGTAAGACTGCTCCGGGTGCTTCAAGATCATGAAATTGAGAGGGTCGGCGGCGAAGAAACCATTGGGCTGGATGTCCGGGTGATCGCCGCCACCAACCGCGACCTGGAACAGATGATCAGTCAAGGGGCGTTCAGGGAAGATCTTTTTTACCGGATCAATGTGTTCCCCATAGAAATACCGCCGCTTCGGAAGAGGAAGGGCGACATCCCATCACTGGTGCAGCATTTCATGCAGAGGAAGGCCCAGGAGATGGCCTTGCCCGATATTCCCACCATAGAACCGGACGCAATAAACGCATTGATCTCTTATGACTGGCCGGGAAATGTAAGGGAACTGGAAAATGCCGTGGAGCGGGCATTGATCGTCTGCCGCAGCCGGCCCCTGGCCTTTGACGAGTTCCGGCAGACAGGGGCAATTTCCGGAAATCCGGATAGCGTTGAATCCACCGACCGGTTTTTAGAAATGGATGACCTCGTTGCAGAACACATAAAAAAGGCCCTCGCCAGAACCAGGGGCCGAATAGAAGGCCCGAGGGGTGCGGCAAAACTGTTGAACATGCATCCGGCCACCTTAAGACAAAAGATGCGGAAGCTAACTGTCCCCTTTGGCAGAAAGGCAAAGGGCATTTATGACAGATAGGCGCTTTATTTCAGGGCGGCGGAATTTTTTTGATTGTAAAATCATCTTGCTATATGCTTTAAAACAATAGTCACAATTTTATACCCGATAGATAGATTCGGGCCAAATACTTTATGCTGTTGCATTCGGAGGAAAGATATATCAGATTCTCCACCGGGATAAGGGCATAGAGGGTGAAGGAAAAAGGTCAGGTGTCTGGAAAAACATAGTAAAATGATTAAACCAAAGCGAATAAACCTCTTGTTTTCACCATATGCTTGTATTGCCCTTTCCATCTTTTTGTTTATTGGTTCAGGTCAATATCATTACGGATCAATATTCAAGGATTATCATGTCGAGACATGTCTGGTGGAATTTTCGATTTTCATGGAAGATTACGATCCATCTGAATCAAAGGATGACTGCAGGAAGAGACAAAAGAGCATCGAATCCTTTTGTCACAATATCAACCACGCACACGGCAATCAGCCTAAACTCTTTATAGCGCTAATTCAAACGTTTGGTCTACTTTTTAACAACTATCCTGACCTTTATCCCCGCGACCCGCCCCAGCTATAGTGTCTTTGAACATTCAGGGCGGACAATGTGGGTGAATTCAGCTCCAGAATTTTCTTTGGGGAAGAAAAACTGCTTTTTTAAAAAAATCAGAGGGAGAGAAAAATGGGTGTGATTACAATTTCCAGAGGATCATACAGCTATGGGAAGGAGATTGCAGAAAAGCTTGCTGCTAATTTAAATTATGAATGTTTCTCAAGAGAGGTTCTTTTGGAAGCATCAGCTCATTTCAACATACCGGAGCTAAAGCTTATTCGTGCAATTCATGATGCCCCTTCCTTATTTGGACGCTTCAGGCATAGAAAGGAAAAGTACATTAATTATATTCGTGAAGCATTCCTGGCGCATATTAAGAAAGACAATATTGTGTACCATGGATTGGCGGGTCATTTCTTTATCAAAGACATTCCAACCATTCTAAAAGTCCGAATAGTTGCAAGCATTGAAGATAGAGTGAAGGAAGAAATGAGACGCGAAAATATTTCGAAAGAGGAAGCCCATCGTCTTTTAACAAAAGATGATGATGAGAGAAGAAAGTGGAGCATGGATCTATACGGAATTGATACCAAAGACCCGAGCCTCTATGATATTGTGCTGCATATTGACAACTTGCAAGTGAATGACGCCGTTAATGTGTTGAGCGATATCGCAAAGATGCCTTGTTTTCAGACAACCGATGAAGCCCGAATAATGATCCATGATTCGTATTTGGCCGCAAAGGCCGACTCAATTATCTATGGTAAAATTCCTGCGGCCGAGGTTAAATGTAAAAACAGCATTATTTATGTAGACATTGAGACGACTCTGTCTTTGGAACAGGAGTTTATCGTTAAAGTCAATAATCTCCTTCAGGGGGTTGATGGAATAAAGGAAGTTAGAGTAAATATTATTCCATTTGAAAGTGATTAATGTTGGTCTGCTGCCATCTCCAGTATAACTGTCGTTCAATGGGTGCAGATAGAACCCCATGTAGTTGCAGGTTTTCTGCACCCAGATCGTGTTTTATGCTATTTCCCGGCCATCATGGCCGCGACATCGTCATCCGGATCACCGGTTTGCTTGATATCAAATTTGTCCACCAGCACGTTCAGTACAGTGGGAGAGATAAATGCCGGGAGAGTCGGGCCCAGCCGTATACCTTTGACGCCCAGCGACAGTAACGCCAGAAGAACGGCGGCGGCTTTTTGTTCGTACCAGCCAATATCAAAGGACAGCGGCAAGTCATTGATGTGGTCCAGGCCGAACGCATCCCTGAGCTTCATGGCGATCACTGCAAGAGAGTAGCAGTCATTGCATTGGCCGGCATCGAGCACTCTCGGTATCCCGCCGATATCCCCCAGGTCAAGCTTGTTGTACCTGTATTTCGCACAGCCTGCGGTCAGAATGACGGCATCTTTTGGAAGATTTTGTGCAACTTCGGTAAAGTATGACCTGCTTTTCATTCTGCCGTCGCACCCGGCCATTACAACAAATCGTTTGATGGCGCCGGATTTTACGGCGTCAATCACCTTGTCGGCAAGGGCCAACACCTGATTGTGGGCAAACCCGCCGACGATTGTCCCGGTTTCAATTTCTTCCGGCGGCTTGCACTGTTTTGCTTTTTCTATCACAAGTGAAAAATCTTTGGCCGCGCCGTCTTTTCTGTCGGCGATATGGACGGCACCCGGGTATCCGGCCGCACCGGTTGTAAATATTCGATCGGCATAGGTATTATTTTTTTTGATGGGGATCACACAGTTCGTGGTCATCAGTATCGCGCCGTTAAAGGTTTCGAAATCCTTATTTTGGTGCCACCATGAACTGCCGTAGTTTCCTTTGAGATGATTGAATTTTTTCAGTTCCGGATAATAGTTGGCCGGAAGCATCTCGCTGTGCGTATAGACATCAAGTCCCCGGCCTTCGGTTTGAATCAACAGCTCGTGTAAATCTCGGAGATCATGGCCGCTGACCAGAATTCCCGGGTTTGTTCCGACGCCGATGTTGACTTCCGATATTTCCGGGTGACCGTATGTACTGGTGTTGGCTTCATCCAGCACCGCCATGGTTGCCACCGCATTTTCCCCTGTTTTCATCACCATGGCGATCATGTCATCAACGGAAAGATCCTCCGTGACGGATGCCATGCTTTCTATCAATTGATCGTAGACGTCTTTTTTCTCGAATCCCAGCATGGCGGCATGGTGGGCATACGCACTGATCCCTTTGCAGCCGAAGACAACCGTCTCCCTTAATGATCTGACATCTTCATTTTCCGTGGCAAGTATCCCCACGCTCTTGGCTTTTTCATTGAATCGGGATTCATCGGAAGTGGTGAAAAGGGCCGCGTCATGCAGGCCTTCCGGAAGTTTGTCCCCAAATGACGACCTGAGGTCATCCTTGAAAGATTGAACCTCTTTTATACAGTCAATTAAAGCGGCGTCGTCAAAGTTGGCGTTGGTGATGGTTGTAAACAATGCGTGGGTGATAATTCGACCCGCATCGTCAACCCGGTCAATTCCCAGTTTCTTTCCTTTTTTCGCCAAGACAGCAATTCCCTTGCAGTGAAAAATAATAAGATCCTGGAGATTGGCTGTGGGTTCTTCTTTCCCGCAAACTCCGCGAATTGTGCAGCCGGTTCCTTTTGCCGTTTCCTGACATTGAAAGCAAAACATAATGGCATCTCCTTTGTGTTATAAATTATTAATTCATGGCCGGTATCTTGACTTTCACAATAGACCATCCAAAAGGCAATATCCTTGATCTAAGTCAATAATAAGATTTAATTGTGAACGTTTTTTGTCTTCTAAAAAGAATCGTGTTGTTTTAAAGACTTGTTTTACTATTACATGAGACGAATGCTCAGCTTCCGGGTCAAGATTTTGAATCCTATCATCATGATATCCAATTGTAAACAAGTGAAAATTGGCTTTGATAATAACAATGATACTTTTTAATGTGTCTTGCAATGTTTTATCAAATAACAACCTCCATAAAAAAGGTTGCATCCGTGATTTCCAGACGGTTTACGTTGAGCGAATAAAAATTGAAAAAATTGTTTTTTACAATGCGGCCAGAAAATCTCTAATGGCATTTGAAACATCATCCGGCTGTTCGACCGGGGACAGGTGCCCTGCGTCTGCAATATTAGCCATGGAAGCAGACTCAATTCCATCCGCCAAAAACCGGCCGTATTTAACCGGCGTCAATTGGTCGTCGGATGCGGTCATCACCAGCACGGGCGCTTTGATTTTATTCAACTGATCCATGACATCAAAACCGTCACATGCAGTGAAGTCATTGCGGGTTACATCCGGAGGGCAGGCCATCATGCTGTCAGCAAGGGGCTTCAGGCGGGAGGGGTCGGTGTTCGGGGAGACCCCGAAGGTGTACATCCCGTTGACAAATCCGGAATAATCCTTTTCTATCATTTCAAATATAAGGGGCATAACCTTCAGCTTTGCGCCGGCATTGACGACAATGCCCGCCTTGTACTTTTCAGGCCCATCAATCAGGAGCTGAAGAACGATGGCGCCTCCCATACTGAGGCCGCAGACCACGGGCCTGGCGATTTTCAGCCCTTCGATAAAATTTGATACGGATTTCGCATACTCTCCAATACTGTCCATTCCATTACCGCTGCTGTTCCCGTGACCGGGAAGGTTAAGGGCGACGGTATTCATTTGGTCAGAGAGCGCTTCCACTTGTGAATCCCATAACACATTTGTTCCCCCTGAACCGTGAATAAAAACAATGGTCTCAAGTTCGGGGGGCAGCGGCCAGCTCCCTGCTGAAAATTCGATATCATTTATTTTTTTATTATGCATAATAGAGTGTCCTTCATCTCGGGGGATTGAAAAGCAAGGCCTCGTTACTCATGTGCAAAGCAGCCCATACCGGTTTTGATCGAGGCTTCCGCCTCTTTGACCATTCTGTCAATAAGCTCTTTTACAGTCGGGATATCATTTATCCGGCCCACGGATTGACCGATGGTCAGCATCGCGTCCTCCACATTCCCTTCCTGCCATGCTTTAAGGGCACGCTCCCCTGAAATCAGGGGCAGAAGTTCGGACAGATCTCCGCCGCTGTTTTCAACGTCGGCTATTTTTCGCATAATGTCATTTTTCAATGCCCTTACCTGGAGTCCAAATCCCTGAAGAAGCGTCTGAAGCTGGAGGGCTGTGTCTGCCTCTGTTTTTTCAACCAGGGCATTATAGATATTCTGGTGCACGGCGCTTTCTTTGGTTGCCAGAAAACGGGTGGCCATCATCACGCCGTCCGCCCCCAGGGCCAGTGCCGCTGCCAGGCTTTTGCCGTCAGCCATTCCGCCTGCCGCAAGAACGGGGATATTGACGGCTTCAACGACTTTGGGCACAAGAATCATGGTGGAAATGTTGTCTTTATGGGGAAACCCGCCTTCTTCTACACCTGCAACGGTTACTGCATCGTAACCGACCTTTTCCGCATGCAGGGCATGTTTGGCGGTACCGACCTTATGGATTACTTTTACACCGGCGTCTTTGGCCATGGGGATGAATTCTTTTCCCAGAAAAGTGTCCACGGGGGCCCCGGCGATTTCAATGGCGGTGACCTTTTTTTTGCAGGACACCCGGAAGAAGTCCTGCAACAACTCTATGGGCAGACGTATGGATGGCATGGTTGTGATATTGACAATGAACGGCTTGGCAGTGAGCTCTCTGGTCCGGTCAACGGCGGCTCCGAAATCATCAGCAGAATTATAATTCCCCGAGGTAAGGTTTCCCATTGCACCGGCATTGCTGATGGCCGCAGCCAGTTCCGGCTTGGCGATCCACAGCATGCCGCCGCATTGAATCGGGTATTGAATTCCAAACAGTTCCGTAATCCGTGTTCTCATAATGTCACCTGTAATTAAGTTGTGTCGGTTAGCTGAAAAACAATACCATAAAACGGTTTCTGAACAAGAGGTTTTTTTTTCGATAGAAATGGAATATACTGACCAAATGGACGAATCTGAAAAAAAATCGATGCCGGTAATGGTTACCGGCGCCACCGGATATGTGGGCGGTCGCCTGGTGCCGCTTCTTCTTGAGTCCGGCTACCGGGTGAGGGCCATGGGCCGCTCAATTGCAAAACTGGAAGCAAGACCCTGGTCCCGTCATGACCGCATTGAGCTGGTAAAGGGTGATGTGTATGACCGCGACTCCCTGGCGGCTTGCCTGAACGGATGCTGGGCGGCATTCTATCTGGTGCATTCCATGAACCCCCGGGAAAAAAACTTTGAGGCAGCAGACCGGAAGGCGGCCTTGAATATGGCGTCTGCCGCTGAAGAGGCCGGCCTGAAGAGGATTATTTATCTTGGCGGGCTGGGAAATAAAAATAGTGCCAATCTCAGCAAGCACTTGAAATCCCGCCATGAAGTCGCTGACATACTCCGATCCGGAACAGTTCCGACAACATTCCTGAGGGCCGCCGTTATCCTGGGGTCCGGCAGCGCATCCTTTGAAATTGTAAGATATCTTGTCGAACGGCTGCCGGTCATGATTACTCCCAGCTGGGTGAACACCAGAAATCAGCCCATTGCCATCCGGAATGTTCTTTATTATTTAAGAGGCTGCCTGGAGAAAGATGAAACCGAAGGTCATACATTTGATATCGGTGGGCATGATATCATCACCTATCGTGAGCTGTTTGATATTTATGCGGAAGAGGCCGGCCTGAAAAAGCGCGTCATCATTCCGGTTCCGTTTTTTACCCCATTTCTGAGTTCATACTGGATTCATCTGATTACACCGATCCCCTATGAAATCTCCGTGCCCCTTGCCGAAGGGTTGCGGAACGAGGTGCTGTGCGATGATAATCGAATCCGGTCCATAATCCCCCAAGATCTGCTGTCATGCCGCGAAACCATCCGCCTTGCACTGGACCGCCTGAACCGGAACCAGGTCGATACCTGTTGGTCGGATGCAGGCTGCCTTTTGCCGCCGGAATGGCTCTACTGCGGGGACTCGGACTTCAGCGGCGGAACCATCCTCTCTTGCGCCTACCGCTCAAGAATAAGGGCGGCAACGGAAGAGGTCTGGCGGCACATTGAACAGATCGGCGGCAAAACAGGCTGGTATTACGGCAATTTTTTATGGAAAACAAGAGGCGCCGTGGATCACTTTCTAGGCGGTATCGGGCTCAAACGGGGTCGGCGCAATTCCAATCGTGTCATGGTTGGCGACGCCCTCGACTTCTGGCGAGTCATTGAAGTCCATCCCTATCAAAAACTGGCCCTGCTTGCGGAGATGAAACTGCCGGGAGAGGCGCTTCTGGACATCCGAATGGAGCCGGAGGGTGATGATATGGTTGAACTTCAGCTTATTGCCCGTTTTTTACCCAGGGGATTATTAGGCATGGCCTACTGGTATAGTCTATATCCGTTTCATCGCATTTTATTTAAGGGCATGCTGAACGCCCTTGCAGGAAAAGCCGGAAAGCACATGATTATAAAACCCCACCGATTTGAGCCGGATGTCACGAAAACGTGCGAAGACAAACCGTTTCCTGGAACATAACCGGTTGATCTTCTCTCCCGAAGATCAACCGCCTTTAGGGGCCAATCCCTGTCAACATTCGTAACCCAATTTGAAAAAATATCTGACCAGGAGACTCTGTGCCGCTTTCTCCAATCTTCTTCGCGGTTTATCTTTCAAGGTATACGGAAGCGTAAAATATCAATATATGGTGGTCATAATTTTATTGACATACACATATTGTTTGTTAATAGTGAATAGAAAAGGAAAGATCGTTTTTTTATGAAAAAAAACTTTGTCATTGACACCAATGTAATCCTTCACGACAGTTCATGTATCCACCAGTTTAAAGAGAATAATGTTGTAATTCCCATCACCGTTCTGGAAGAGCTGGATCATTTCAAAAAAGGCAATGAAACCATCAATTTTCATGCAAGGGAGTTTTCCCGGACCCTGGATGCGTTAAGCGGAGACAAGCTGTTTAACGGGGGTGTAAAACTGGGCCGGGACCATGGTCGGATTTTTCTAAAGCTAGAGCAAAAGCTGCATGACGACCTGCTGCTCAACTTTACGGCCGAGAGCCGGGATCATCATATTTTGAATATCGCCTACCATTTGACCAAGTCAGATCCCAAGCAGCAGGTGATCCTTGTTTCAAAGGATGTGAATCTTCGGATGAAGGCAAAAGCCGTTGGAATGACGGCTCAAAATTATACCAAAGACCATGTAAAAGACATATCAAGCCTTTATACCGGCATACGGGTGGAGGAAAACATTTCGGAGGACCATATCAACCGGATTTACCAGCCTCCCTATGAGATAGACCCTGCTGTTCTTAATGCCATAAAACCCTTTCTTCCAAATGAGTACATGATTCTTAAAAACGGAAGAAAATCCGCCTTGGGCACCTATGACGCTTTTGATCAACGGATTCACCGGGTGGATAAAACCCAGGTTTATGGAATAACACCCCGTAATGCCGAGCAAACATTCGCCCTTGATGCGCTGTTAAACGACAATATTCAACTGGTCACCATCTCGGGTAAGGCGGGTACGGGAAAAACCTTGCTGGCCCTTGCCTCCGCACTGGAGCGGCGAAAGCACTATCGACAGATTTATCTTGCAAGGCCGGTGATTCCATTAAGTAACAAGGATATCGGGTTTCTGCCCGGTGATGTTGAGTCAAAACTGGACCCTTACATGCAGCCGCTGTACGACAATCTCGGGGTAATAAAGAATCAATTTGCAAGCTCCAGCTCAAAGAACGTAAAGATCCGGTCGTTGCTTGAAGATGAAAAACTGGTCATTGCGCCGCTTGCTTATATTCGCGGACGAAGCCTTGTAAAAATTTTCTTTATCGTGGATGAAGCCCAGAACCTGACCCCCCATGAAGTAAAATCAATAATTACCCGTGCCGGCAGTGGGACCAAAATTGTGTTTACGGGAGATATTTTTCAAATCGACCATCCTTACCTGGACAGCCACTCCAATGGATTGAGTTACCTGATAGAAAAAATGCATGGTCAGAAGTTATATGCCCATATTAATCTGGTTAAGGGCGAGCGCTCCGAATTGTCGGAACTGGCGTGCGACTTATTGTAGGTATGCTAAAAACCTGCCTGTCGGTAACCACGCCCGGCAGCCTTCTTTCTGGTTGGTGAATTCCCGCATCGCGGTCCTGCTCCGGTCACAGCCGGGGCGAAAACTTAAAATGGTCCTGCGTTTAGCTGCATTGTTAAGGAAAGGTCGGAGCCGGACCCTGTTGCCGCGGAATTCTGCATAAATTCGGATATCCATAGCCAAAAGGACTCCCCGGCAACTTGAATCAGGTCATTATGGCCGGCTCCCGGAACCGTGATAAAGGTTTTCGTTTTTTCCGGCAGCGCCTGAAAAACTTTTTTCCCCATTCGGATGGGAGTTATCCCGTCCCTGTCGCCGTGGATCACCAAAACAGGGGATATAATGTGTTTTGCCTTACTCACATTGTCAAATGAAGAGCCGGCCACCCATGACAGAAACCCCAGGTTCATTACATCCGCCATGTCTCTGCCTGATGATAAGGGGGTGACAAGGATCAGCCCGCCAATCGTTTTATGTTGTGCAATATGGATAGCTGCGGTTGTTCCAATGGAGCGGCCGAGCAGAAAAATATTCTTAGCGTCAAAATGTTTTTCATGCGTCAGGAATGAAAAAGCGGAAAATGTATCATCATATATGCCATCTTCAGACGGCGATCCCTCGCTTTTGCCAAATCCGCGGTAATCCAAGAGCAGCACGCTGGTGCCGGTCTGGCTGAGGGTAAGGGCATCATTGAGCCGGTGGTAAGCGTTTCCGGCATTGCCATGGAGATAAAGAACCACGTTGTCGGAGCTCTTGTTCTCAATGTAAAAGCAGTGAATTCTGATATTGTCCGTTGAGGAAAGAAAAAGCTCCAGAACTCCCGGCCTGTTCAGAGGCGGCAGGTCCGCCGGCACTTTTTCGGGATGAAAGGCAAAATGACTGACCAGGCAACCCGAGCATCCGCTTGCCGCCATTAGGAAAAATAAGGCCAGTATGAGAAATCGTGTCTGTTTGATCATATCACGTTTAATATCAATCTATTCGGAAAACCTGTGCGCTAAACTCAATGCAGGCACCGGCATCATGGTAACCATGGCTTTGGACACCAGTTTTTCGTTTTCATCTGAAACGGAGAACACTTCGGATTCAGAAACAATTATTTTTGTCCCCTTGCTAACCACCCGGGAACGGCAGATGAGTTTATGGCCCACAGCAGGTTTGAAATAGTTTATTTTAAATTCGATGGTTAAAATCTGCTGGTCATCCGGCACCAATGTGAATGCTGAATACCCGGCCGTATGATCGGCCATGGTGGCGATGACACCGGCATGAACAAATCCGTCCTGCTGCATGTGCTTTTTTTCGAGTGTTAAGCAGGATTCGAAACACCCGTCGTCGATATGAACAACATCAAACCCGCAAAACTTGACAAAGCCCTGCACATAGTCCTTTTTTAAAAAAGCAATTCTCTCTTTGTTCATGTTTCTCTCCGTAATTCTTTACCCTTATATTAGATTCTTTTTTGTTAATCAATTGATTTAAAGTGTATTTTGGTTTACCTTCAGTAGTGGATGACGGAATTCAGCATTCTGGTGGGAGTTTTTAGAACAATTTAAACAAACATGGAAACGGACAGGTTAAACAAACTCATCGATCTGCTTAAATCATTGAAGGGTGTAAGGCCCGATATGGAGAATCTTGATTTTTCACGATACAACCTGACCGAAGAGGAATATCAAAGGGAACAGGCGGCGTGGATGGAAGAGGTAAAACAAAAAAAAAATAAGAATAAAAACGGATGATTTTCAACTATGACGATTCTATTTTCATCAAAGGAGAGACCAATTGAATAACCATCACAAATTGACAACGGCCGTAATGACGATACTATTGTTAACTTTCCTGATTGCGTTGATTTCTTGCGGACCCGCAAAACCGGATTTCATAACGGACGGCTCACTTGACGCCATACAACTGCCGGCGCCTATAACCCAAGGCGGGATGCCGCTGATGGAGGCACTGAAGAACAGGCAGTCGCAGCGCACTTTCAGTCCCGAGCAACTTTCAGATCAGGTGCTATCCGATCTGCTGTGGGCGGGGTTTGGCATTAATCGACCGGATTCCGGGCGCAGAACCGCACCTTCTGCATTGAACTGGCAGGAGACGGACATTTATGTGTTTACCGAAAAAGGGGCCTATCTCTACGACGTTGAATCCAATATGCTTCAACCTATTGCCGACGGGGATTTCCGGGGAGAGACCGGTTCACTCATCCAGCCGTTTGTCAAAACAGCACCGGTAAATCTGGTATATGTGGTTGATGCCGACCGGACGGGGATGATGGGTAAAGTGATGAGTACGGCTGACAGGGATATGTTTTCGGCTACGGCGGTGGGATTTATCAGTCAGAATGTCTACCTTTACTGCGCGTCAAAAGGGTTGGCTACGGTGGTTCGGGGACTGGTCGATCGGGAAGCGCTGAGGGAGCGGCTGAATCTGAGACCCGAACAAAAAGTGATCCTGGCGCAGTCTATTGGCTATCCGGCGGATAGAGATAAATCCTCGAACCTGAATTTAGGCCCCTATTTAGAAAAGATAAAAGATGGCCGGTATCCTGGTGAAGCGCCCTATAATGATCTGGTGTATCGTGTGCTGGTGACGGTAAACGATCATCGCGTTGAGGGTGTCGATATCGTGGATATCGGCTCAGACGAGTATCGAAAAGAAGCAGAAGAAGCGCTAAGCAAAGTGGTAACCGATCAGGCGCTGCCTGTGGATGCGATGTCGGGGGCGACGGTTGCGAGCCAGGCGCTTTACCGGGCGGTTGAAAATGCGCTGAAGCAGGGAGCGGGTCAATCGAACTGACCGCTGTCTATTCATTTTAGCCAACAAAGCGAGTGTCCTTTCTGGCACCCTTGATCCAGTGTTTCATGAGCTTTTGCCGGGAACACGAAAAATGGTTGCTTAAACAATACGAATCAATTATGTATATAAACTTCCAGGCTAACAGCGTCAGTAAATATAGGCAGAGGTGTACTCATGAAAAAGTATATCGTACCTGCAGTACTGATCGGTTTTGGCATCATCATTGCGTTCCCCCTGTTCAGCATCGGCTATTACACCATGGTCAGGACCTCCACGCCCGAGTTCTGTGCATCCTGCCATGAAATCAAGCCGGCCGTAGTGGCCTGGCGATCCTCCACCCATACCAACAATGCCGCCGGAATTGTGGTGGACTGCATGGATTGTCATTTGCCTGCGCCCCAGGACACCTTCGATTTTTTCTTTGCCAAGACGTATCACGGTATTAAAGATGTAGCGGTTCATTTCCTTGTGGGGGAATATGACCGCGGGAAGGCCCGCGAGGCAGCCTATGCCGCCTTTGACAACAGGGAATGTCAAAAATGTCACCGGAATCTGTTGCACATGCCCACCCGCAGGGGAGCGATGCTCGCCCACCGCTCGGTGGTGTATGCCCGGCCGGGATACGAAAAAAAATGTATCGACTGTCATTATGACCTGGTTCACTCCGACAAAGGACTGGTGATGTTCAAGCAATTACGACAAGTTCCATACCAGGCCAAGGGGTTTAGGAATTTGTGAAAAAAGGTTTACGGGTGATCTGATGCAGGCCTAACATACAAGTGAAAGGAGCCAAACCCATGAAGCAACGCCATTTTATTTTATTCAGTATTGCTCTGGCCCTGGCAATCCTGGCTGCCGGCTTTTCGATGTCTGCCATGGCCCAGCCCAATTTCGCTAAAGTCAAGGAGTACCGGATCGAACGCAGCGTACCTCCGGAGGCTCAGGCATGCATTGAGTGCCACCGCGTAACGACCCCCGGTGTGTTTGCCGACTGGGCCAAAAGCCGCCACGCCAACGCCAACATCACCTGCCTGGACTGCCACCTGGTTCAGCCCGGGGACCGGGATATTGCCCAGGAGCATGAAAAGTATTACAGCCGGTCCGATTTGCCGTGGGGGGAGAACCAATATAAAATGCCCATCGCTTCCATCGTCACGCCCAAGGACTGCTCCCGCTGTCACCCGGATGAGGCGGTTCAGTACAGCAAGAGCAAGCATGCCAATACCATCGAGATTATGTGGAAAATAGACCCCTGGCTGAACAAGGGCATGAACTCGGACAACGAAAGAAAAACCGGCTGTTTCAACTGCCACGGCACGGTGATCAAGATCGACGACAACGGAAAAATTGATCCGGCCACCTGGCCCAATGCCGGTGTTGGACGCCTGAATCTCGACGGCAGCAAGGGGTCGTGTACGTCGTGCCACACCCGTCACCGGTTTTCCATAGCTGAAGCCCGCATGCCCGAGGCGTGCGACCAGTGCCACTTGGGGCCGGATCATCCCCAGATTGAAATCTACGAAGAGTCCAAGCATGGAACCATTTACCATGCCTACAAGAATGAGTATAATTTTAACGCCGCCGGCGGCACCTGGACGCCCGGTGTGGACTATCGCGCTCCCACCTGCGCGGCCTGCCATATGTCGGGCTCCGGTAAGGAACCCACCAGTCATGATGTCACCTCCCGACTGTCATGGGAGACCCAGGCGCCGTTAACCGTTCGCCCCCAGGATTTCAAGCCGTTCCCGTCCGGCACCAAGTGGGAGGACGAGCGCCGGAAGATGAAAAATATCTGCAGCGCCTGCCACGGCAACTCCTGGATTAACGACTTCTACGATGGTTTTGACAAGGCCGTGGAAGAGTATAACGAGGTTTATTTTAAACCGGCTAAAGCCAAGCTTGATGAGCTTTACAGCAAAGGCCTTCTGGACAACACCAAATTTTTTGATGAACGGCTGGAAGTCGAGTATTACGAACTATGGCACCATGAAGGCCGCCGCGCCCGCATGGGTGCCATGATGATGGCCCCGGATTATGCCTGGTGGCATGGATTTTACGAGTGCAAACTCCGCTTTGCAAACTATATGGAAGAGGCCAACCATTTGATTGAAACCGGCGAAAAAGCCTATGTTGCCAAGGATTTTCCGAATGCGACAGGCGATACACAGAGGCCGCCGGCTATTTTCGGCAAGTAGTTTTACCGGCAACGCTCCACCACCAACTCCGCTCCTCCATAAGGAGAGCGGAGTTGGTTATCCGTGACCGAAATGCTCCGGTATGGTTTTGAAATTGAGTTGACATAAACAAGCCACTGTGATTGCATTTCCAATTTATGCAACGTGGGGTGGGTAATGCCGGATTCAATCAGGTTGGCCTATGGAAAAAAGTATTTAGAAGTAAAAGTTGATACAAGCCGGTTTGATGTCACGACACTAATCCCCAAAAATCCCCCCGGTCTCGACAACCCCCATGACGTGTTTCTGGAAAAGGCAGCCTCACCGGTAAACGCACAGCCCCTTTCAGCGCTTGCTGAAAAAAAAGGCCGGCCATCACCGGAAGTGGTTATTGTCATTGCCGATCATACGCGGCCGGTCCCGGATCACCTTCTTGTGCCGTGGATTGTTGACCTTCTCGGCGTGGATGACTCCCGTGTTTCCATATTGGTGGGAACGGGCACCCATCGGCCCTCATCGGAAGATGAACTAAAACGCATGCTGGGAGAGGACAACCTGGACCGCTTCAGGGTCCTCTGCCATGACTGCAGGGACACCTCCTCGCTGGTACTCAAAGGAGAGTCCTCCTGCGGCGGCAGATGTTTGTTGAACCGGGTATATTGTGAAGCGGATTTAAAAATCGCCACCGGATTCATAGAGCCCCATTTTTTTGCAGGATTTTCCGGTGGGTCGAAGGCCATTGTCCCGGGCATTGCCGGCCTTGAGACGATCCGGCACTTCCACCGCTCCGAATTAATAGCCCACCCGGATACCACATGGGGAGAAACAAAACACAATCCCCTTCAGTATCTGGCCCGTGAAATGGTGTCGTTTTGCCCGCCGGATTGCATTGTGAATGTGTCGCTGAATCATCAAAAGGACATCACCGGCTTTTTTATCGGCGACTATATTAACTCCCATGACAACGGCTGCCGTGACGTATCCCGTGAAAGCTGCGTACACGTGACCAAAAAATTTCCCCTGGTCATTACATCCAACAGCGGCTATCCTCTGGATATGAATTTTTACCAGACAATTAAAGGTATATCCGCAGCCTCCCGAATAGTTGAAAAGGGCGGCAGCATTATTGTCGCAAGTGAGTGCATTCAGGGAATTCCCGGTGGAAGCCATTTTAATAAAACAATGAGTCGAAAGATATCTTCGCACGATCTTTTGCAGGAAATCATGGAAAGGAAAACGGCGGCTTATGATGATTGGCAGGTTCAGGTCCTTCTGGAAATTTTAAAAGACCATGATGTGTTTCTCCACTCGGCCATGGACCCGGCTCTTCAGAAAACAGCACGGGTAGATTTCATTTACGATATAAAAAGTAAAATGGATGCCCTCCGGGAGACCTCAGGTTTGGCCACCATGCCGGTGGCGGTCCTTCCTTTTGGCCCCCTCACCATTCCGTTATCCAACTAGCCCCACTGAAAAAGCCAGTAGAAATTGTCCGGAGTAATAGAGCGGCAGGCCCACCATCCGGTTTATAAATTCCGGTTTTATAAATCGATGCCGGGCCACAAAAAGATCCGACAGGTAAAAAAGCAACGCGCCGATGAATACGACCTTTGTGCCTGTGGGAGACAGTGTGGAATCAAACAAAACCGAGCCTGCTCCGATCACCATGCTGGTGATGACGACAATATATAATATGACAGGGACCATCATGGAACCTAAATGCGGTTTAAGCCAGAAGAAAACACCGATGCTGACGCAGACAATAATCAGGGTGACAATCCAGGCCGGTGAACTGATCTGGGAAATGTTGAAAAAGGCGACAACATACAATACATGTCCCAAAAGAAACGAGACAAGGCCCAAAAGGAATGCTTTTCGCTGGGGGAAAATGAGCAGGACATCTCCCCCCAGGCAGAGTATAAACCCAATCAGCATATAAGTGAAGTAAGACGGGATTGGCTGACTTTGAAGGCTTGCAGTTAAAATAAAAAGGAGAGACAGCGGTGTTTTGACCATCAGCTTTCCGGGGACACTGTCTTTTTTTTCAAAAACAAGAAGCAAGGCAAGCAGGATGACTGCAGGTACGAGAATCAGGGTGGTTTCCATTTTTCTTCTCCATTTCAATTTATGGTTGGCAGGCCGACCGACAAAAAGCTGCAAAATCTTCCGGGTAGTGGCCGTTTATCCATCTCAACTGGGCTTCGCTGAATGCGCCGGGGGATTCCGGCAGCTTGGGCAAAAATGAATACAGGAGCCTCTGGTCTTCGTTATCCGAGTCGAAACGTGATGAATATTCGATGGTTGTAACCATCTTTGCGCCCATTTTTTCCAGCATTGTCATACAAAAAAGCATGGCATGATCCAGGGACGCCCTGACATCCTTATCCGCTTCGAGGATATTGCCGATGGTCCCCAGTGTTATCAGTTGTACCTCCCATTGTGATGTCTGGGCCTTTGGTACAAAAAGCATGACATGGTCGTCCTCATATATGATAAGGCTGTTTTCTTTTTCAGTTTGACCATCCATTCGGGTATTGGATTTGATGGCCCGGATATAATCTTTGAAAAAGTGCTGCCCCGTTTCGATGCGGTAGGAGGTGATAACGTCACGGATCAAATCACCGCAAGCATAGGGCAAAAAATCAAGATCGGCTTCGTCATCAGAAGAGGTGCCGCTTGAAACCCTTGCCGGGATAAGGGCAAACTGCTGGTGAACCTGCTGGT
>Ga0180436_10000714_pt1 | contig 33791 bp, 32 predicted proteins | sample SS_ome_2_FD_132434 | JGI IMG/M metagenome (GOLD analysis project Ga0180436, IMG submission 132434) | Hypersaline lake sediment archaeal communities from the Salton Sea, California, USA - SS_3_S_2 metaG | ecosystem: Environmental > Aquatic > Non-marine Saline and Alkaline > Hypersaline >... | reverse complement strand
TATAGAGAGACTGGCTCCCTGCATTGTGTCGAGTGGTTCAAGCTTGCCGACTTTATAGTAGTGATAGCTAATATCTACATCGATCGTATCTGTTGCATAAAGTAGGAATCCAAAATTTCCACCATAATAGTACCCGTCACTCTCTTCATAATGAAGATACCCGACCGATGCACCCAGGTAGGGTCTGATCTCAGGCATGCCAAAGAGTTCATCGACGAGTATCTTATCGACTTCCAAACCGAAGTTTTGAAGGTCCCCATTCCCAGAGAGTGTGAAGACCGTACGCCAGTCAAGTGTTTGCCGACCATATCGGAAACCAAAAGTGGTTTCATCCTGATCTAATAAACCTATGTTGCTTTCATACTTCATGGAATCTGTGGAAACAGTCAAGCCCACAAAATGAAACTCTTCAGCTTTTTGTTGTGCAAAAAGTGCTGTAGTAAGAACGGCAGATAGAACAAAGATCTTTTTTAACATGTTACAGGTTTCTCGATAACTTTTGATAGGTTGGACACTCTTGAAGTAGTGTTTCATGAGAACCTCTACAGATGATCTCACCCTCTTGAAATACCAAAATACTATCGGCTTCTTCTATAGTACTTAATCTGTGTGCAACAGTAAAGGTTATCATCTCTGACTTGAGTTCCTTTAAGGCCTTTTGAATAAGTGCTTCACTTTTATTGTCCAGTGCTGAAGTAGCCTCATCCAAAATAAGGATATCTGGATTTTTATAGAGTGCACGAGCCATGGCTATACGTTGTCTCTGTCCACCTGAAAGATTGTCTCCGCTCTCTGACAGGAACGTATAGATACCATCTTCCAACTTATCGATGAACTCCATCGCATAGGCTTTCTTCAGTGCTTCGTTCACACGTTTCTCATCTATCTCTTCTCCATAGGCAACATTAGCAGCGATCGTATCATTGAAAATATAGATACGCTGTGTGACATAGGCGATCTTTTTATGCAAAGAAGTAAGTGTGAAATCCTTGATATCTTTGCCGTTGAGAAGGATTTCTCCGGCACTTGGATCATAAAAACGTACAAGCAGATTGACCAAAGAGCTCTTACCCGCACCGCTGTCACCGACCAGAGCGATCGATTCTCCTTTCTTAGCTTCAACTGTGATGCCTTTCAATGCAGGGGTATCATTGTAGTGGAGTGAGACATCATCAAAAGAGATGGATTGAATTGTGTCTGTGAGTTCAGTTCTACCCGATAGGATGGTGGCTTTGGTGTCAAGCAGCTCCTGCATCCGTCTGTTGGCGGTCAATGCATCTTGAGCTTGGTTATAAAGTGTCGAGATACGTTTTATAGGATTGTAGAGCATGAAAAGTGCTGTGGCAAAAGAGAAGAATGCACCTACGGTCATATGCCCGTCTATTACCTCTTTACCGCCGATGTAGATCACTGCACCGATTGCAACAGAACCAAGTATCTCCATGACCGGATTGGTGAGGGCATTGGTCTTGATCTGTTTCATAATGAATCTAAACACGTTCCGGTTCTCTGCGGCAAAACGTTTGTGTTCATACTCCTGTGAAGAGTGTGACTTGATTACTTCAATGTTGGAAAGAATTTCACCGAGTCTGGATGTCATATCAGCTGTGCTTTCTTGAGACAGTTTAGAGTATTTACGCATTCTTTTGGCGAGTTTCGAAAGAGGAAAAACGGCCAAAGGCATAATGATCAAAAAATAGAAGGCAAGTTTTGGACTTTGGTAGATCACATACCCTGTCAGAGCAACGATTGTCAAGCCCTCTCTGATAAGGTCAGGAATAATCTGTGCAACCACAGCTTGGATACGTGCGATATCATTGGTGACACGAGAAAGTATTTCTCCTGTATGCATAGTCTTAAAAAATGTCATATCCAGATGGGTAAGATGATAGACCAGAGCGTCACGGAGTTTCCTTACCACATCCTGCCCGATATAGGAAGTATAGTAGGTCTGTACATATTTTCCAATTCCCTGGAGCATGAAAACACCCACAAGTAAAAAAGGCATAATGGTAAGCATCAAGACATCTTTGTTAATGAAGACATCATCAAGTACCGGCTTGATTAGATAAGCACTACCTGCCGTACCTATAGCTACAGCGATCATACCAATGACGGCAAAGAAAAACTGTTTTTTATATCCTGCAAGGTAGGGAAGATACTGTTTTATAAGCTCTTTCATTATGCTTTTTCCCAAAGTGTACCTTCAGGCGTATCCATAATGGAAATGCCTAAGGCTGTCAGTTCATCTCTGATAGCATCTGATCGATCAAAGTTCTTCTCTTTTTTGGCTTCAGTACGTTGGGAAAGTAGTGATTCTATCTGTACTTTAAGTGCTTCATCTACACCTATTTGAAAATAAGAGAAAGGTTCCTTACCTCCAAAACCAAGCAGTGTATCGATAAAGTCGATATTTGCCAGCGTCTCTTTTTTAAGGGCTTTGTTTTTAGGGTCTGTGTCAAATGCATCATTGGTGGTAGCTACCATATCGTCTATCACTGCAAGAGCGATAGAGATATTGAGATCATCACTCATTGCATCAAGCAGTGCTTTCTTAAAAGTTTTGTTGACTGCAGAAGCCTTACCGGGACTGACACGCTTCTTAAGTCTGTAGAGCTTATCCAGTCTTTTTTTGGCAGTCAGCAGGTCTTCGTCATTGAAGTTGAAATCATTTCTGTAATGAACAGAGTTGAGGTAGTAGCGTAATACTTCTCCATCATAGACCTTGAGTGCATCTTTGAGAAAAAAGCTGTTTCCCAAAGATTTACTCATCTTCTCTCCGTCGATCTGTACAAAACCGTTATGCATCCAGTATTTGGCCAGTTCATGTCCGGTAGCACAGCGGCTTTGGGCTGCTTCATTTTCATGGTGAGGGAAAAGCAGGTCAGCACCTCCACCATGAATGTCTATACTGTACTCTTCTGTACCATGTGTATGGGCAAAATGTTTTTCTATCATTGCTGAACACTCTATGTGCCAGCCTGGACGACCAGAAGAGAAAGGGGCATCAAAACAGATGTCTTCATCTCCTTTACACGCTTTCCATAGTGCAAAATCTTTTGGGTTTCTTTTTTCTGAAGTGTGTGCTACACGGCTTAGGTTATCTTCATCTTCACCTACCTGATGAGATATCTCACCATAGTGGGTATCTTTACTGGTATCAAAGTAGACATCACCTGAGGAGATGATATAGGCCATATCTTTGTCTATGAGGTTTTGTATCATTTCTTCTATAGCCTGTAAAGACTCAGTTGCTTTTGGTTCGATGTCAGGACGCTCTATGCCAAGTGCCCCCATATCTTCAAGATAACGGTCGATGTAAAAAGAGGTGATCTCTTCCATACTTTGACCTGTTTCTTCTACTTTTTTGATGATCTTGTCATCGATATCAGTGAAGTTTTTCCCCATGGTTACCTTATAGTTCAGGGCCTTAAGGGTACGAGAAAGAAGGTCAAAAGAGAGGCTGCTGCGTGCATGGCCTAAATGTGCATCATCATAAACAGTAGGTCCGCAAACATAGATGCTTGCTTCACCTTTACGGATGGGTTCAAAAGGAAGTTTTGTTTTTTGTACGCTGTCATAAATGTGCATAATAATCGCTGGACCTTTAATATATGTAGTGTTGTGATTATAGCTAAAAGTTAATTAGAAGAGATTACCTATGGAATTTATGAACGAATCATTACATAACATATAGACGAAAAAAACAACGAATTTATACAAAATTTTAGTTGCGCTAGAAAAGTTAACACAAAATTAACACAACTTGGACAAACTTCTCTAAATTTAAAATTAGGAAGAGTTACAATGAGACAAATGAAACAGATAAAACATTCGCTTATAGCAGTTCTCGCGATTGCTTCAACTATGCATGCAGCGGAAGATCTAGGGATGATCACCGTTGAATCATCAACCATTGATGATAAATTCGATGCAAAGAAAATGGAAGTATCAAATACAGTAATACTAGATAGTGAAGAGATAGAGGCATTTCATGCTGAAAATATTGCAAAAGTATTAAATACTGTACCAGGAGTAACAGTTAGAGAGAATGAGGGAGATTCAAATAAGATACATATCAGAGGTATAGGAGCTGAAATGTATATGGGTGAAAAGCCTGGTGTTGCTATTGTGATCGATGGTGTGCCAGTGCAGGAAAGAGCAGGGTCTGTAAACATTGATCTGGATAATATTGAAACGATCAAAATTATTAAAGGTGGTGCCTCTTATCTGTATGGAAATGATGCATTATCTGGTGCGATCGTTATTACGACTAAAAGACCAAAAGGTAAAAATGAAGGTTATGTGATAGTAGAAGCAGGCAGTGACGGATATGAAAAATATGTGGCAAACTACATGGGAAGTACCGAAAATTTTGCCTATGAGATACAAGGAAGCTATAAAGCCAGTGACGGATGGTGGGATGCTTCTGACTACTGGGCAAAATCATTTAATGGTAAATTCCAATACTATATAGATGATACCAGTGATATCACTTTTGGTGCTGATAAGTCTACAAGGTTTGAAAATGATACAGGTTCTATCACACATACAGTTGGTGGTGTGAATCAAGTAGAAACCAATCCAAAAAGTTACGGAGAAGTAGGATATTCAACGGAGTATGATATTGACCTGTCTAAATACTTTATTACCTACTCTAAAGATTTTGCGAATGATTCAAACTTGATGACTCAGATCTATAGATATGAAGATACGACCGAAAATAAAAACGGTGCGTATGATGGTATTCCTGATAATGGTCTTTTAAGAGATGATCACCTCTATAACGCATATGCAAATACACTTCAACAAGGTGTTAAGGCCGAATACAGAAAAGATGGTGATATGTTGGCATATATGGTTGGAGTAGATATCGCTAGAAACGAAGAAGATAAGAACAGTGTATATAGAGTAGATTACAATGATAGTAGAGGTGGAGTACATTTGATTGGTGATCTTAACAGTCAAACAAACTTTAAAGAAGATATCGCTGCAATCTATGCAGAGTTGAAATATCAACTAACAGATAGATTGATAGCAACAGCAAATTATAGGTATGACCATTTGGAGTATGATTATACAAATTATCTAGCTAGAGGAGGAGCGGCTTCTTGGGATAAAGACTTTGATGAACAGTCATATAGACTAGGTGCAACATATAAACTTGAAGAAAACTCTATCTTCTTTGCAAACTTTTCAACAGGATTTAGAGTACCGACAATTGATCAGCTTTATGCAGGTGACATCTTATCTGGTAGATTTGATTTTCTAAATAATCCGGATATCGATACAGAGAAGACGTATAACTATGAAGTAGGTTATAGAGGTCAAGAAGGTCTGTTTACGTATGATATTGCTATCTACCAACTTGATAGAGACGATATGATCGTAAGAAATGGTGGTAACTATGTTGGAGATACTGCAGGTGATATTATGTATGGTAACTTTGCAGATGTACGTAATAGAGGATTGGAATTAAGTGTACATAGTGATAGAAGTAAAACATCTTATTTCACATTGAGCTATACATACTTGGATTCAAAATATACAAGATACGATAATTATCAATTAATTCTTGATGGGAATGGTCCAGCAAGAGGTGGCGACTACGTAGAAGGTGTGTATGATCTATCTGGAAATACGGTGCCTAGAACATCAAAACATACTGTATATCTGGAAGGTAATTACCTGGCAACAGCTAACTGGTTGCTTACAGCAGGGTTGAACTATAGATCAAGCCAATATGCAGATGAAATGAATCAAATTAAAGTGGATGGGTATTCAGTATTTGATTTGAGAACAACGTACAACACGAATCTATTTGGTCTAGATATGGAACTTTATGCCAAAGTAGACAATGTATTTGATGAGCAATACTTTATGATGCCAAGAGCAACAGGTGATAGAAATGATGATGGTGTATATGATATTGGAGATATGGGACTTACTGTAAGCCCGGGTAGAACATGGCTTATGGGTTTAACTGCTAGATTTTAAAGGAGTATAGATGGTAGAGTTCAAAGAAAATAGAGACAGAAATGATATATACGGCATGCCCGTACTAGGATTTTTGTTTAAAAATCAAACATTTCTTTTGGTGTTGAAGATAGCAGTTCTTGCTCTATTTATCTATGGTGTATATATGGGATTTGCAGAGCCAGGCCCTGAGAATATCTTTACCCGGTACCTTTTTTGGGGACTGTTCTGGTCTCTATTCATAGTAGTGACTCTGACAACCTTTGGTAGAATTTTTTGTGGTATCTGTCCTCATGGTTTTTTGGGAAAATATATCACGAAATTTGGTCTTAAAAAAGATATGCCAAACTTTTTGAAAAATAGATTCATAGGTATTTTCATTCTCTTCTTTGGATGGTGGGCTATCTACTATACAGTGCCTGGTTTCTGGAAAGTACCACTTGCAACAGCTTGGCTCTTCGCCGGTATCACATTGGTAGCATTTGTGATGTACTATCTTTATAAAGATATGAGCTATTGTAAATATATCTGTCCTATAGGAACTTTGACAAAAGCGTATGGAAAAGTTTCATTTGCTGCGTTGGGAACCTATAAGGAGGATTGTAACAGTTGTAAAACATACGATTGTGCAGTTGCATGTCCTTACAATCTAAAGCCATTCGCGTTTGACAATAAAAACTCGATGGATGATTGTACACTCTGTATGGATTGTAGCTCTGCTTGTGACTCTGTTGCATATAGAATCACAAAACCTTCAGCACCATTGTTCGAAAAGTTCAAATACAATAAAGCAGAAGTGTGGTCATTCATCCTGATCACAGCAGCTATATCACTTACGATGAGTTTTCACCATGGGTTAAACCGTTCAGCTATTGCAGACACATTTATCTGGAATAAATCAGCTGAATATGCAAAACAGTTTATCGATTTTGGATCACTTGATGCGGTAGGAATGTTCGCTTTCCTCTATGCAACACTGTTTGCAATAGGTAGTGTTTATATAGGTATGTTCGTTGCTTCTAAGATTTTAAAAGCACCATTTGAAAAGACGTTTTATACCTTAGGATATGCGTTTGCACCACTTTTCATCATTGGTGGTTTAGCGCATTTGACAGAGAGCTTTTTCCTTCATAAATATGCAGATATAGCAAATGGATTCATCTATGGCTTTGGTCTTGATATGGGTACGGTAGAGAATCTTGCTACAAGAAAAGATAAATGGATATATCTATTTGGATTCTTCCCTTATCTTGCTGCTCTTTGGGGATACTTGATCCTGGCAAAAAGAATGAAGTTCTTTGAAGCAACGAAGATGAAGAAAGTGATAGCATTTGTTTTTGCCTCTTCTCTGGTTACACTCTATTTGTCGACAAACCTCTATAGAACCTATGTATTTAAAACATATGGCAAGGCACCAAGCAGTCATCATGGTAGTCATGGGAATCATGGTGCAGCTAAACCTGCAAAGTCAGACACACCGGTCATGAAATGTCAAGCAGGTAAATGTGGCGCAGCCATGAAACAACAGTAGCATTTTGCTACTGGAAATACGTTAGAAAACAATAACTAAGCAGCGTATGCTTATAGATACATTAGATGAGTGAAGTAAAATTATAAGTATATTAGGAAGAGTGCATGTTTGAAAAAGTAGTTAAGTTTTTTATAGAGAACTACAAGATCAACTATACACTCTTCTTCCTCCTTTTTGCTACAGGTATTTACTCTTATATTCAAATACCTAAAGAGATTTCACCTACGATAGAACCCGAATCCATAAGTATCAGAGGTACGTACTCAAGATCTTCAGTTGATAACCTCAATAAAATGGTGGTTCAAGAGATCGAAGATGAAGTCAAAAATATTGTAGGTGTAGACACGGTCAGTTCTGTTATATCTCCAGGTAGATTCACCATTACACTGGAACTTGATAAAGGAACGAAAAAACGTGTCGTTATGGATGATGTGGAGGAGGCACTGGCTCTGGTAAGAGTGAACCTTCCAACAGATATGGATGATCCTGTCATTAAAGGTGTTGCGCATGCAAGAAGCATAATGCATGTATCGATGCGCTCTTCTAAGATCACAAGGGGAGAACTTAAAGCACTTTCAAAAAAGTTCAAAAGTAAACTTCTTTCGATCAAAGATGTATCAGATGTGACGATGTTTGGTGATTCTGAACTCTTTTATGAAGTGCTGATCGATGAGAAAAAGGTCAATGCCTACGGTCTTTCTATGTCTGAAACACTGCGAATGTTTTCAGAACTCTCTTATATCTTTCCTCTTGGGAAAATTGAGAATACTCAACAACAGTACTATATCTCTACGAGTAACAGTAAGGTTCTCGCCCGTGAACTGGAAAATACGATCATAAATATCAATGATCAGCAAATTGCTTTAAAAGATATTGCAACGATCGTTAAAAGATATGAAGACTCCAATACCCTTGCCAGTATGAATGGTAAGAATTCCATCACACTTGCAGTCTCGCAGAACCCAAAAGGGAATGCCATCACCATAGCTGAAGATATAAAAAAACTGATAGTTGACATGCAGGTTGATGGTGTTGAGTTTAGTGTAAGGATGGATAAGTCCACCATCATAAAAGACAGATTGAATATCGTCATTTCAAATATCCTTTTTGGTGTGATACTCATCACTTTGTTAACAGCTATTTTGATCAATGTACGTATAGCATTTATCATCGCACTGGGAATTCCAACTTCATTTGTCATAGGTGCTATCTATTTTTATTTTACCGGTTACAGTATCAATATTAACTCATTGATAGGTGTGCTGCTTGCGATAGGTATCATCGTGGATGATGCGATCGTTGTAAGTGAAAATATACAACAGCATATTGAGAAAGGGCACCCGCCTAAAGAAGCGGCAATATTAGGTGTAAAAGAGGTGGCAAAACCTGTGACCATCGCATCGATCACAACACTCTTCTCTTTCATTCCTCTTTTGATGCTTAGCGGTAGACTCGGTGAGATCATTCAGTTGATCCCTATAGCCTTTTCAGCACTGATCATCGCATCATTGATCGAATCGTTTATCTTTTTGCCTATCCATGCGGTACATACCTTGAATCATCAATCAAAAACACTATCGTGGAAAAAGATAAATGCAAAATATGCCAAAGCTTTAAAAGGTTTGATGAGATATCAAAAAAGTTTTTTGTTGACCTTTGTGATCATTGTCCCGCTTTTGATCTACCTGGGTGTTAAAAATTCGAAGTTTCAAATGTTTCAGTCTTTTGATGCCTCTTCCATCAATATCACATTTAAAGCAGAATCAACCACGACGATCGAAGAGTCTTTAGCGATCATACAGACATTGGAAAAAGATATCTTGGCACAAAAAGATAGATTCTTTGTAAAGCATGTAAGTTCAACAGCAGGGTATAGAAGAAGTGCTACAGGTTCAGCTGAAATGTACCCTTATGTGGGATATCTATCCATAGAACTTGCCAAAGAGAAGCCTGCAAACTTTGTAGACAAATACATCACACCGTATCTGAGCTTTTATTATGACGAGAAAGACAGGATCCGGGAGCGCTCTTCAAAAGAGATCTCAAAAGATCTTCGTACATGGCTTAAAGAGGAGGGCTATAAAGAAAGGTTTGGTCTAAAAAACCTTATGGTGGTAGAAAAGAAGATGGGCCATACCAAAGCAGATATACGTATTGGAGTTATAAGTGATGATCATCAAAAGGCACTCAATGCCATTAGAGCTATTGAAGAGAGTTTTTCTAAAGTAGAAGGTATCAAATACTTTGGTGACAATGTCAAAATGGGAATAGATGAGATCAAGCTGAAAGTGAACAGTTATGGAGAAGAGTTAGGTATCACAGAGAAGTATCTAGGTAACTACGTTTCAAATCTTTATCTTTCAAAAAGAGCTGGTACCATCTTTGATGGAAATGAACTTCTGGAAGTCAAAGTTAAAACACTGAATATCGAAGATGATCTGGAGCAATTTAAAGCGCTTGAGATCCCTCTGAAAAATAATACATTTGTAAAGCTTGAGGATATTTGCGAATTTGAAAAAGTGGAGTCTTTAGAGCGATTGGTTAAAGATGATGGAGAGACGACTTTTTATGTTTTTGCAAATGTAGACAACTCGGTTATTACAGCAACGGAAGTTTTGGAACAGATTTCTTCTACGATTGAGAAGCTTAAAAAAGATAAGGGGATCAGACTGAAGTTTAAAGGGGAGAGAGAACAGAAAAGAACCATGCAGACAGAAATGATCCTCGCTTCAGTCCTAGCAATCATCTTGATCTTTATTTCTATACTCTATCTGTTTAATTCTCTACGAGAAACTCTGATCGTTATGTCTGTGATCCCTTTCTCTTTGCTAGGTGTTTATGTCGGCCATTTTATCATGGGACTCAATATATCACTCCCTTCACTTATAGGGGCATTGGGACTTGCAGGGGTCATAGTCAATGATGGGATCATCATGATGTCCACACTAAGAACAGCGATACATAAAGAAGAGATATTTAATCTTGCAGCAAGACGTTTCAGGCCTATTGTACTCACTTCTATAACAACAGTCATAGGACTCTCTTCTCTGATATTTTTTGCTACAGGACAGGCAGCGACATTTCAGCCATTGGCAGTAACACTTGGTTTTGGGCTTTTATGGGGTACGATATTGAACCTTTTCTACCTTCCTACTATGTATAACTATTTACATAGTTATAATAGAGCTGTGTCTTAGCGAATATACTCAAGAAGATAAACGTTTACTTCATATATCAAGATAGAAAATAGTAGTATGCTTATGATCCAGTAAAGAGATCTTCGCGACTTAATGATCTCCATGAATTTATCTGTTCCTACCTCTTTTACGGTCAGTACAAATAGTACCCATCCACCTATACTTCCTGCCAATGCAAGCCCTGAAGCACCTAGAGGATGCATAAGTATCAGTGATGCTGAGACAGAGGTGACGAGAGAAATGACAGCAATTTTAGCTGCCCTCATATGTCTATGTGATGCATAGAGGAAAAGAGAAAAGAGTTTTGCCAATCCGAAAGGAAGCAACCCTACCATATACATTTGAAGTACATTGACCGTTTCGAGTGTCTGGACTGCTGTAAATTTTCCTCTCTCAAAGAGTAGCCAGACAATTGGTTCAGCCAACAATATACCGCCAACCATAGCTGCACCTAGTAAAAATGCCAGTAACCAGAAGGCTTGATTGAGGTTCTTGTATGCCTCTGTTTCATTGTCGTTCTTCAGTGCTTTTGAAACAGCAGGGAACAGTACAGTAGCCGTAGCTATGGCAATGATGGCAAGTGGAAGCTGGAAGACACGATTGGCATAAAAGAGATAAGAAACTGAACCTGTCATAAGGAAAGTTGCTAATACAGTGTCAACAAATGCAGAGATCTGTGGTGTTGAATTCCCCAGAATACCCGGTAAGAAAAGTGATTGAAAATGTTTTTTCTCCTCTTCTACATCTTTGTTTTTTCTGTACTTCCAGCCACCTAGAAGGATCTTGTGCAGATTGAGTTTATTGAGTGCGATAATATGTGTAAGAACCTGCAGTACCCCACCGATAAGTACAGCAAAGCTTAGTGCATAGGCAACAGTTTTTGGATCATCTTTCATATAGATGTATAGTGCTGTGATCATAGAAATGTTAAGTAGGGCCGTTGACATTGCCGTGGTGGCAAAATGGTTTTTGTACTGCAGAAGTGTGGCTAAAAAAGTAACGATAAATATAAGATCCAAGTACCAAAAGTTGATAGCGGTCATTGGTGCGGTTTTGCCTATCAGTTCACTGTCCCATCCCCATGCTAAAAACTTTGTGATGGGCTCAGGGAAAAGTGTGATAAGCAGTGAGAATGCCATGAGAAAAAGCAAAAAGCGTAAAAAGATCGCTGTGGCAAAAACACCTTTGTGTTTAGACGCTACAAAAGAGGGCATAAAGGCCTGTGTAAATGCACCTTCTGCAAAGATACGACGAAAAAGATTTGGGAGTTTAAAAGCGACAAAGAACATATCACTCCACATCGATGCACCTAATGCAGAGGCCATAAGTACATCACGCCCCAGACCGGTAACACGTGATACTAAGATACCGAAGCTGTTAGTGAAGATAGATTTTAGTCGCATAATACTCTTTTTGTCTGATTAGATGTATTTTAACATAGAAATACCAAACTTCCCTGCCTCTTCAGGATCGGTTCTATCCCAACTTTTAAATTCTCTTTTGAGAACATTGTTGTAAAAGTTGTCTAAAAGCTTTCGATCTTTTTCACTCAGTTTTTCAATGGTCATTCTGCCGCCTAAGTGTTTTTTGATCGTAGGCTTGAGATTTAAAGGTTTGTGGAAACGCTCAAAATAACCCTCTATCCTGGCTTTACCTGCATCATCTTCACCTGTTGTCCCACACACGATAAACGACGCGATGATTTTGGGTTCTATCTCTTCTGTATGGGTAGAAAGAAGTTCCATTAGACGTTTGTGTGCACCATCTACCCAGATACCTGAACCGATAATGAACTTGTCATATTTTTTAAGCGTTTTCGTGAAGTCAATACTCTCCACATTCAACAGATCTACTTGAGGTCCGATTCCTTTTGCTATCCACTCTGCATTATTCTGTGTTGCACCATACCGCGTTCCATAGATCAAAGCGACTTTGTCTGTGGGATTCTCTATAAACGGTTTGATACTGTTTCCAAAACTGTATGCCGATGCTGAAGCAAAGAGTACCCCGATGTTCAGTAAAAAACTTCTACGATCCATTTTTATTCCTTGTTATCATCTTATTTTATTTTATCACAATTGACCGATAAGAGATGTTATCTTTATAAAATAGGAAAATAAAACATGTCAATTTGACATATTATTGAAACTGCATTAAAACTCTTGATATACTGTGATAACAAAATAAAGAAGGGCAGATATGATAGTAGGTATAGAAGGAACAGTAGAGAGAAAAGACCCCACTTTTATACATTTGAATGTAAATGGATTGATCTATGAAGTGATGGTATCTATCAACACATCAAATGCTATTACAGACAAGAAAGTAAAGCTTTTTGTCACCCAGGTCATTCGTGAAGATGCCAATCTTCTTTTTGGTTTCATGGACAGCAATGAACAAAAGATGTTTGACACGGTTTTGAAGATCAATGGAGTGGGGCCTAAAGTAGGATTGGCCATCTGTTCTACCTTTACACCTAGTACGTTTGCAAAAGTGGTCTCTTCCAAAGATGTCAGTATGCTCAAACGCGTACCTGGGATCGGACCTAAGGCAGCGAGTCGTATATTGGTAGAGTTGGCTGATTTCATTGTAGATGGAAACGAAGAGAGTACAGACAGTGGTGCTTTAGGTGAAGCGGTCATGGCACTTGAGAGTTTAGGGTTTAAAAAAGAGGCTATTCAAAAGGCACTTTCAGGCTGTAGTGGAGATACAAGTACACTTGTCAAAGAGGGATTAAAGAAGTTACAGCGTCTGTAGATCTATTTAAATGTGATATAACTCTTCAAGCATATTGAGCAGAGGGAGATAAATCATTTCCACCTCTGTCATATCCACACGTCCTTGGTTAGGAAAGAAAAAATGACTGTTTCTGTTTCTACGGGTTCTTATGATGATATAGATCATCTCTGAGATCAATTTTTCTTTTTTTGGATCAAATGCAGTGTTTCCGAACAACGCTTCTTGTGCACTTTTTATGGCTGTACTGATGGTGCCTGTATTGATCTGTGCGACATATTCTATTTGTAATTTTTTTAATGTTTCATCAAGCCAGGGATTCTGTGCTGCACGGATTCTGTTTCCATATTCACCATGTGCTCTTTTTTTAAAGAAAGGAATATGGTGTTTCAGCAGGCATGCCTTGAGAAGTACTTCGATAGAAAGTGAGAGGTCTCTCCAAAAGTCTACTGCTTCAAAAGGGGCATGCTGAGGCATATGATCAAGTGTGAATATCCCATGATCAAAAGTAAGTATTTTATGATGTGTAGCAAGATGAATGGCATATTCACGGTTCTCTTTGGCAATATTACTTAGATCTATGTGCTTCATCATTTTATACTTTTGTGAATATCAACTCTTTGACGTTTTGACCTATTGCTTCAGCTACCACAACACATTTGATGACAAAAAGATAATAGATAGGACGTTTGGCTACTTTGTAGAGACTTTCAAAGTTTCCCATACCTTTTGCCAACACGATATCGGCACGATCAAATATCTCTTTTGATTCTCTGTTGGCTTCTTCAAGGTCATACCCGGGTGTCTCTACACCACTGTCAACGATATTGGCACAATTTTCAAGCAGTTGGGCTTCTTTTAGTGTCACATCATTGATGATCGGTCTTCCTCTGACAAAGTAGTGAACGGTGATATCATAGTTTTTTTGGATGATCTCGATGAGAAGTTTATCAAAGATATGTTCACCTGTATTGTCAGCGATGATGACCATCTCTTTTGCATGGTCCAACTCTTGAATGAACTCAGCCGTATCATTTAGTACAAATGGTCGGTGAAAATGCGTTTGGACCATTTCATTCAATTCAAACTGCTCTTGTGATCCAAAATCGATCACGTTTCCAATGACAGCCATCTTCAGTGCATCAGGAACTGTTTGAACAAATGAAGTGTCAACTTTCAAAGCCTCACGTGTGGCTCTCTCTTTTGCGATACTCACAGGATCTAAGACACCTGTGATATCTGAGATACCCTGGTAGATATCTTTTGCGATCTGGGGCGGGGTACTGGACATGTCATGGTCAATGAGTATCTGTGCAGTTCTGTCAAAGATCTGTTTGCTGGTAGAACCATCAAGGTCTAAAAGTTTTGTCACTTTTAGAGATTGATTAAATAAGCATGATAAACAGTCAGGCTTAATGTTCATGCTTACTCAAAAAAGTTGGAAAGAAAGTAAATGAATACAAGATAACTCAGGAATCCTCCCAACATCCAAGCCACGATGTGAATGATCCTGATCTTACATTTTTCTTCATCTTTTTCAGCCAACTCTTCAATGGTTTTCTTAGCCGTCTCTAACTCTTTTTCCAGTTCTTCTATTGTTTTCATATTTACCCTTTGTTGTATAGTTTATTATAGAGTGTAAAACTTAAGTAAGCTGCTTTGTTTTAAGCCGAAATATCAGCTTTGTGGGATGATACGTCTAGCGGAAACGAAAGTTTTTGCATAAGTACCATGCGTAATAGGAGAGATGATGATCCCTTTCTTTTTGGAAGCAGCATGGATAAAGTTTCCATCACCGATGTAGATACCTACGTGTGTAATGGGAATGCCTCTTTTTTTGTCTGTAAGAAAGAATAGAAGGTCACCTTTTTGCAATTCATGTTTTTCTATCTGCTGACCTTTCTTTGATTGCTGCCATGCAGTTCTTGGCAGATTGATGTTGTGTTTTCTGTAGAGGTACTGTACATACCCCGAACAGTCAAATCCTTTTGGAGTGGTACCACCCCATACATATTTACCGCCTTTAAAGTATTTGGCATCTTCTAAAAGCTTTTGTTTGTCCACTTCAGATATCTGATAGGTCTCTCCGGCTTTTTTCGCTTCTGCCTGTGCCAATGCAATACGTTCTGCACGAAGACGAGCGGCTTCAGCCTTACGGGCAAGATACTGTGCACGGTTAAGTTCATCATAGATAGCTTGCAGAGAGTATTCGGTGGCTTTTTGCTTTAAAAATTCATTTGGGTCATGTTTGATCTGTGCGCTATGTACGATATTTCCCTGTTGGTCTGTGATAGTAAAGAGACTTGAATAGGAATATGAAAAAATAGATAAAAATATAAAAAACGCTTTTAACATAACTCCACCCATCTTTTTTTATACTATAGCACAAAAAATATGAATGAGAGTTTTTCTACTTGACCGTACCGCAGAAGTTCGCATCACATCCGTTGACGGCTCCAGAGTACTTTGAGTTGTCAATGAGGAATTTTAGAATACGCTCTTTTCGTTTTTTAAAAGCTGAACTTTTCAGACTTTTGAGGCCTTCGGGTTCTCCTTTATGTATCTTTTCAAGTTTACCCTCGGTCTCAAAAAAGAATTCCCAGTCATCCTCATCTATCTGTTTAGCCATATAAAATGGAGTCCCATGACATGAGGAGCAGAGCTTCTGTACAGTTCTTAAAGACTTAGTATCATATTTTTCTGCTGCATAAGAGAGGGATGTAACAGCAAAGACAAGGGGTAAAAAGACAAGGGCTTGTTTACGATTTGGCATTTAGTGCCTCACAGTACTGAATTTCACATAAATCATTTAGTGATTTGTTGTATTGTATTTTAATATTTATAATTCTTGTCATAAGAAACCCTTTTTTTCACCCATTCTAATGGACTTATGTGCACTTCATGTGTAGTTGTAGTTAAATAGATTCTATAATAAGATATAATACGCCTCATGGATACTCAGATCATCATTATAGGAGGAGGAGCGAGTGCATTGATGCTTGCTGCGTTACTCCCTAAAAACAGTGCAACCATAATAGAGTCAAATGCCAAACCGGGTGCAAAGATACTTGTTTCGGGCGGCGGTAAATGTAACATCACCAATGCACTTATGGGAACAGAGTATTTTCTTGGTGATCAAAGCTTTGTGCAACAGCCTCTAAAAAAATTCAATGAAAAAGCGCTTTTAAGATGGTTGGAAAGACAAAAACTGCATCCTGTACTTCGAAAAGAGACACAATATTTCTGTAAAGACTCAGCCAAAGAGTTATTGGATATTTTTCAAAAAGAGAGCAGAAAACAGACAGTCTGTCTCAATGAACAGGTTTTGGAAGTCTCAAAACGTGATGATAGTTTTTATGTTAAAACAAAGAAAGAAACCTATAAAGCCAAAGCAGTGGTGGTGGCTTCGGGAGGGCTTAGCTTTCCTAAACTCGGGGCCAGTAGTATAGGGTATGAGATAGCAGAGTCTTTTGGACACACGATAGTGAAGACTGCACCGGCACTGGTAGGGTTCACGGTGCAAAAAGAGCAGTTCTTTTTTAAAGAACTCTCAGGTGTTTCGACAGACGTAAAGATACACGTAGACGATCATGTCTGTGAAGGGGCGTTGCTTTTTGCACATAAAGGGATGAGCGGTCCGGCCGTACTGGATGCATCGCTATACTGGGAGAAAGGCAAGATCGAGATCGATTTTCTCCCAAACTTTTCATGGAAGAGTGTTGAAGGCAGTAAAAAGCTGATATCTTCTCTTCTTCCCATGCCAAAGCGTGTTACTAAGGCATTTTTGTTACAATTGTGTCTTGAGGACAAACCGTATCACCAACTCACAGTGAAAGAGCGTGAAAAACTTCAAGCGTTAAGTCACTATAGTTTTGCTCCGGCAGGGACTTTTGGGTATTCAAAAGCGGAGGTAACCAAGGGTGGTGTGGCGACGTCTGAAGTGGACAGCAATACAATGATGAGTAAAAAAGAAGAAGGACTTTATTTTATAGGTGAGGTTTTAGATGTTACGGGTAGACTTGGAGGGTATAACTTTCAATGGGCATTTTCAAGTGCACACAGTTGTGCAAAAAGTCTAGCTAGCAGCTATGTAAGATGAAGTATTGATAATGAAATAAACTATTAGGGAAATGTAGTGAAAATTAAAATTATATTGGCAGTTTTATTTGCAGCGATATTGAGTGGATGTGTGGGAACTCCTGATGCAGAGGGTTGGAGATCATCACAAAAAAATGAATTTTTAGAGATACTTGAAACAGATAAATATGCCTCTATTTGTAACCAAAAGGCATTGTATGAAAGTGTAAAAGAGAGTGAAAACTCTAAAATGATGTCAAAGTTACTTGTAGAATATACAAAAAATCTTGCAAACAGCTGTATCGAAAACCCATCACTTCCTTTTAAAGACGGAGAGAAAACGAAGCAAGGATATGGAGTCTATACTCAAAAAGTAAGCGAATCAGATATCAAGAGAAAGTTAAAAGCAGGTCAGACCATAGAGAGTATACTCAAGCCTTATGTACCTGAATACAATCAGTTCTCCTGTCTTATAAGAGCACATGATCGTTTAAAGCGTGATGGAAACGTTTCTCAAGAAACACTTCGTAAAGTGCGTTTGAACATTGAAAGAACGAAACTAATGAAGCCGGGTCTTGGTCAAAACTATGCTTTGGTCAATATCCCAGAGTTCGTAGTGCGGATCATCGAAGATAAAAAAACAGCAGTGATGATGAATGTAGTAGTGGGAAAGAGAAAGCATAAGACACCTATATTTTCAGAAGACCTCTCTTATATCACACTCAACCCTCAATGGAGTGTTCCAGACAGTATAGCAAGAAATGAAGTGATCCCGGACCTGTTGAAGGATCCCGATTATTTGAAAAAGAACCGTATGGTAATGCGTTCAACCTATGATCTCAATTCGCAAAAACTGAGTCCGGATACTGTAGACTTGAAAGCTTATGTAGGTGGGAAAGGATATGTACCGTTTAAGTTCATAGAGGTACCGTCCAATAAGAATGCACTGGGACGTGTGAAGTTCATCTTCCCGAACCATCATTCGGTCTATATGCATGATACGCAGGCAAAGAACCTCTTTAGCCGTAAAGTGCGTGCTTACAGCCATGGTTGTGTAAGACTTGCAAAGCCGAATGTCATGTTGGATTATGTGTCAAGAAATTATACTTCTACCCCTCCTGAAGAGGTACAGGAGAAGTATGATTCAATGAAAACACACTATATCAAGATCAACAAGAGACTGCCGGTGCACACTGCATACTTTACAGTCTATATGGATGAATGTAACAACATCTTACAATTTGATGACATCTATCGTTTTGATAGATTACAGAAACTTAACTTCTAACAATGTTGATGTTAAGAGCATGGCTGATCTTAGCCGATGCTCTTATCCATCTTTTTCTTTTATCCTCCCTTATACTAGTTTATACTTCACCATACATGGAAGAAGAGCTTGCAAAGGATAACCAAATGGCACCCAAAGAGATGAAACATGACCTTGGACTTTTCGATGTGAACCTGGAAGAGAGGCTGGCCTTGTTGTCAGCTAAAGTAGGGGACCCTCTTTTTATACGTATCTTTAAAGCGGAGTCTCTCTTAGAAGTGTGGATACGATCAGGTACTGAGTATCAGCATCTGAAAGATTATTTTATCTGTGCCTGTTCGGGTTATCTTGGACCTAAGTTACAAGAGGGTGATCGACAGGCACCTGAAGGTTTTTACAAGGTTAAAAAGTACCAACTTAATCCCAACAGCAAATTCCATCTCTCTTTCAATTTAGGATTCCCCAACGCATATGACCGTGCACATGAACGTACAGGATCCTTTCTGATGGTACATGGTAACTGTGTCTCTGACGGCTGTTATGCCATGACGGATGAGAAGATAGAAGAGATCTATACACTGGTCGAGGGTGCATTGCAAAAAGGTCAAGAGTATGTACAGGTACATGCCTTTCCATTCCGGATGACAGATGCAAATATGGCACTCTATGGCAATAGTGAATGGTATGATTTCTGGGCCAACCTCAAAGAGGGATATGAGTACTTTGAGCTTGAGAAGCTGCCTCCTCATATAAAAGTTGAAAATAAACAATACACCATATATGAAGCCAACGAATAACATAATTATGTTTTAAATATCTTAATTAATAATTTATTCCTATATAATAATTTAAGTTTTTTTGATACAATCTAGTATGAAGAGGTGATTGAGATATACATTGAGTGTAGTGTTTCTTTCATCATAATACTTCATGCTGATCATTAAGAATGATGAATTTTATAATGCTAGGAGAAATCGTAATGGAAAAAGCACTTAAAGAAAAATTAGAAAAAGTTGTAGATCTTGTTAATAATGTAATGATACATCCAGATATTGACCTCGATTATTGTATCCCTGAAGTGGTCACTACATCGGACTCCTGTGATATTTCCGGTGATCCGTATATAGAATTGAAATATGTGGCGAATGGTGATCATACCATGATGCAGAAGATACCTCTCAAACATCACTATATTGACAAAACAGCTGAAGATCTGGCAAATCTTGTAACCTTCTATATTGAGCAGTTCATTGAGCAGATCGATTCTGTTGAGGGTGGAGCGCAATAAAAAGTTGATGATAGACTATGGTTTTATAGTCTATCTCTTTACGAAAAAGAAAACTTCAAAGATCAAACTCCTCAGCATTTTAAATATTTATACCCTTGTCAGCTAATGAAGCCAAGGAATAGTACCTTTATGTTAAAATAATTCAATTTAAACTTAAACGGTGAACTATGGCATCTAAAGAGATACGCTACAAAGAACAGATTTTTAAACTTGCTTATGAACTGGTCAATCCCTCTCAAGATAAGGTATTACTTGTACTTCACGGATGGGGGAGTAACAAAGAGATCATGAAACAGGCATTTGCCAATACAATGCCGGACTTCAAACATATCTACCTCGATATGCCTGGTTTCGGTAAAAGCAATAATGAGATGATTCTGACCACAGAAGACTATGCCAATATCGTGCAACTCTTTTTAGATGCATTGGGTGTGAGTGCGACCATTGCTATGGGACATTCGTTTGGCGGAAAGGTCTCTACACTTTTAAAGACACCGTGTTTGGTACTACTCTCTTCGGCAGGTGTAGTGACCGTGAAACCATGGTCAGTACGGGTGAAGATCGCAACCTTTAAACTTCTTAAACCTTTGGGTATGAAGAAGATACGAGAATTGTTTGTAGCGCCTGATGCACAGGGAATGAGCCATGAGATGTATGAGACATTTAAAAATGTGGTCGATGAGGATTTCGAAGCCCGGTTTGCAAGAAGCAAGAGCAAAGCTCTCTGTTTTTGGGGGAAAGAAGATACTGCTACACCTTTGTACACTGGAGAGAAGATCGCCGGCCTCATCGACGATAGCCAATTTTACCCGCTTGAGGGGGACCATTACTTCTTTTTAGCGCATAAAGATCTTATCGCTCAAACGATCACTGAACAATGCAAGGATATGACACTATGATTTTACTAAATACTATTTTTTACGCACTTTTCATTTTGGCCATCGGTTACTACTTCATCACAAACCTGCAATGGTACAGCTATAAGTTAAATCGTGTGCTTTTCCATCATACTAAAACATGGTGGCACTTTGTCTATTTCCTTGTACCATTTGCACTTTATGCATTTGTAGATGGTATGAGTGAATACGGTTTTGTTGTTGTTATCTTTTATTTGGCTCTGCTCTTCAAATGGTACAAGGGGCTGGATAAACCTTTGGTGTTCACAGGAAGGGTCAAACGTTTTTATGCCGCATTGATCCTTTTTGCACTTTTCATTACACTGGTCTTCAAACATTTTGCCGTGGTGTTGCCTCTCTTTCTAGCATACCTGGTCTCTATGCTCATAGAGAAGATGCTCTTTAACGGATTTAAAGTGAAAGCACAAAAGAAGATAGAATCGATGGAAGATCTTACAGTAGTGGGTATCACTGCAAGTTATGGAAAGACAAGTATCAAGAACTATATCGAGCATCTGCTCAAAGCGAAGTATAAAACCTATGCCACGCCACGTTCTGTTAACACACTTGGCGGTGTCATGAAAGATGTCAATGATGATCTTCCTGCCGATACAGAAGTGTATGTGGTTGAGATGGGTGCAAGAGGTGAGGGTGATATCGGGGAGATAAGCACCTTTGTCAATCCACATTATGTGGTGGTCGGTAAGATAGGTCCTGCACATATAGAGTATTTCAAGACTCTGGAGAACATTCGAAATACAAAGATGGAGATACTTAAATCAGGCAGACTCAAAGAGGCGTGGGTACATGAGAGTGCAAAGGTCAAGCCAGAGTCACACATCCATACTTTTGGAAGTAAAGAGAACTTGGATATACGTACCAAAGAGATGGCTCCTCAATTCCTTATAGAAGATGTAGAAGCAACACTGGACAGTACAAGCTTCACACTTGATGGCGTAAGGTATTCGGCTAGTATACTGGGTGCATTTAATGCGATGAACCTGGCTGCAGCAGTACTTGTGGCTAAAAAACTTGGACTTGATGATGAACAGATCCAAGAGGGGCTCTCTACACTTAAAGCAGTCGACCATAGACTGCAGCGTATTGATGCTGGCGGAAAAGTGATACTCGATGACAGTTTCAATGGTAATATCGATGGGATGATGGCTTCATTTGATCTGGCAACGACTCATGAAGGACGTAAAGTGCTTATTACTCCGGGACTCGTTGAGGTAGATGATGAACTGAATGTACAAGTAGCCCAAAAGGCCAATGAAGTATTTGATGTGGTAGTTGTAACCGGTGATCTGAACTATGGGATATTTAAAGACTACGTGGAAGCGGATAAGCTGGTGAAACTTGCGACAAAAGGCGAGATGGAGGCGATGCTTGTAGAACAAACACGCCCGGGAGACTTGGTACTCTTCGCTAACGATGCGCCGAGTTTTGTCTAAGTATCGTGATTAAGAGCTCATCCATTTGAAAAAGAGCTCATGCTTTGATCCCTTAACAAGTATGCCCTTTACACCATTCTGCTTTGCTTCTGTGACAGTAAAGCCTTCTTTTACTGTATTATGCAACCTTGTACGTACATAACTGTGTATACTCTCTCTGCATTCCATTCTTGTGGTTGCAATTTTGGTTGATTGCAATTTGTTCTTGTTTGTTTTCAATTGGCTTGATATACGGTTGCATCCGTCAAAACCGTTTAACTTCATATTTTTTGCATCAAAATCCAGGATAGCTCTGGCTTTACGTACATCTTTTCCGTCCATGCTTCGTAAGTGCCAGTTCCCATGAAGTTCATCAAGGTCTACACTATTTGTCTTTGCTAAGAGAGAAGTGGTACATAATGATACCATTAACGTCACTATAAAACTTTTTTTGTCCAACATATACATTCCTTGATATTATATAGTATAATGAGAATTGTATATTCAAATGGTTAACGGAGTATGTATGAGATTCATTTTCTTTTTTATTTTTTCGATTTCGACACTTTTTGCGACAAATATCGAGCTTACACAGAGGCAGGCTGAGTATATCGCCCAAAAAGTATGGCAGAACGAAGGTGCTGGTCTTGACAAGTATTTGGTGCATTGGAACGAAGGAGAGGACTTTGCTTCAGTAGGTATAGGGCATTTCATTTGGTTCTCCAAAGGGCATACTGAACGTTTTAGAGAGGTATTTCCTATGGTGCTTGCATACATGGAAGAACGTGATGTGAAGATGCCTTCATGGCTTAACTCCAAAACACCGCTTCCTTGGAACAGTAAAGAAGCATTTTATAAAGCGAAGAAAGCCAAAAATAAAACATACAGTGAGCTGTTTAGATTTCTCAAAGCGACCATGCCCGAACAGGCAGCATTCATGGCCCAGCGTCTGAATGGTGCTCTGCCTCAAATGCTTGAAACGATAGAAAGTCCTCAAAAGCAGGCATTGATCAAAAAACGTTTTAACGAAGTAATGCACAACAAAGATGGTTCAGTCAATGAAAGAGGGCTCTATGTGCTTTTAGACTATACCAATTTTAAAGGTGAGGGGACACTAAAGAGCGAACGTTATAAAGGGCAGGGTTGGGGACTGCTTCAGGTTCTTGAACATATGGATCCAAAAGAGAAGAACAAACTCAAAGCATTTGCAGAATCTGCAAAGGCAATGCTCAGCAGACGTATCAAAAATTCTCCTCCTGCACGTGGTGAAGAGCGTTGGAGAAAAGGGTGGAATGTTAGACTCGATACCTACTGGAAGTAGTTAGAGCTTACACATTTTATCTTTGAATTTATGCAGTTTACTTTTGATCTCAAGTAACAGTGCTTCCTGACTCTCAGAGGTTTTTTCCAAAAGCCTGCGTTCGAGCTCTTTCCTATGTGATATATTTTTTTTCTGTGATTTGAAATAGTCGTGCAGAAGTTTGCTTTGATTGACCGTATCGTTATAATCACCAAGCAGGGTCTGCAGTTTTTTCCCTTTTGTTATCATCTTTTCAATTTTCTCTTTATCAAATACAAGTTGGAACTCTTCTAGTAGATAACGGAGTTTTTTAAACGATATCCTGATCTTATGCAGTTTCTTTTCATCATAATTGTTCTCCAAAGCATCGATCTTTTTGATAATGTTCTTATGCAGCTTTCTGATCACTTTTCTGGCACTTTGTTCTATCATCCTATCGGTATTGTAAGAGGTTAAGAGTGTCTCTTTTCTCAATGCATTCTGATAGAGATGAAAAAAGTTCTCAAAGTGTTTGCTTTTGAGCATCTCTTCGATCATTTCTCTTTCCTGCTGCTGTTGAGCCTCGATATCCTTTTGAATGATATCATGGTCTCTGTCGACCTCTTTTAATCGCTCTTTGATGACGTCAAGGTCGCGTTTATGATTTGTCTGCGTAGCAAAGTCGCTAAGGTTTTCATAGAAGTAATTGTATTCATTCTCTGGAAAAAGATAATCAAATTCATTCAGAAACGCTCTGGATTTCCTTATGCTTACTCTAAATTGATGCAGGTCTTCACTGTCGTTATGATCAAGGATACGCCTTTTATGGTGAAGAATGCAGAGGGAGAATTTATATAAAATGACACGAAGAGCGTCTATGGAGCTTAGATTGGGAATGAAGTAGTTATCAAGTTCCTCACAGCTTTTCGTATCTAGCTGTGCAAAAATATTTTCAATTCTAGAAACAGTTTTGGGTTTGCCGTGCAGAGCAAAGTTCTTGTTTTTGAACTCTTCATCAAAACTGACATCTTTGATCACATGCATCTGAAAGATTTTAGGAAGTTCGAATGTTTCAAAGGCTTCGATATTTGGAAACTCGACTTCAAGAATATAGAGCTTTTTTAACCCTTTTTTAAAGACATCGATGGAGTATTCTTTTCCTTCAATCTCAAAGATATATCTCTCTTTTTTGATCACTTTATTGATGCGCTCTTTATATTTTTTGTGAAACTTCTTTTTTGTGACCTCTATCTCTTCTTCCTCTCTTGAGGCACCGATACCATGTTTAACTGTTTTAAAATAACGATCATCCAGACGTCTGTAGCGTACACCTCTTATCGGTGTGATAGTGGTATAGAACTGAGTAATCTTGTGTTTTTTCAGGGCATATTTCTTTAGTAGTGAGATGATGGAGTCTTTAAGCAGATATTTTCTTTCGATTTCTTTCACTTTTTTTCCTGAGGTTTGGTTGTTTTCATTATAACATGTAAATATAACATGTAAAAATTTGATGTGATTAAAATGAAAGCAACCCCTCATCACAAAAAAGATAAAATTTAAAATATTTTAAAAAGAGAACACTGATCATGAGCACAAAAATTTCCTACTATCTGGACCTCATTTCTAAATATGCAGGTGTCATATCTGCATTTTTGGTTGTGGCGCTCTCTTTATTGGTTGCTTATGATGCGGTGATGCGTTATCTCTTTTCAGCTGGTTCCATTGCACTCCAGGAGATAGAGTGGCATCTTTTTGATGTGATCTTTTTACTGGGACTGACCTATGCACTCAAACATGACAAACATGTCAGGGTGGATATATTTTTTGAGCGTTACAGTAAAGAGACCAGAGCGATCGTGCAGATGTTCTCTATGCTGCTTCTTGTCATCCCTTTTTCTTTGGTCTTTTTGGCTGACTCCATTGATATGCTTACGCAGAGTTATATTCAAAATGAGATATCAAGTGATCCGGGTGGATTGACACACCGGTATATAATCAAGGGGGTATTGGTACTCTCTTTCATTCTTCTTATCCTGCAGGCACTCAGTGAAATAATCAAAGCGTATCAGAAGCTGGAGAGTTACAGAACTTTTTTCCGTGTTTTCACTGTCGTGACCATACTGGGTATGCTAATTTATACTGCGGATCATTATGACATCGCATACTGGTTTGATCCTGTACTTTTGATGTTCGCATTGACGCTTTTTTTGTTGATGGCAGGTTTTCAAGTGGCTTTTGTTTTTGCAGGGGTCGCACTCCTTTTTGCTTCTATTGACAATGATGTAGGACTCGCAACACTTGAGATGCTTCCCTACAGAACCTATGGGATCATGGGCAATACCACGTTGATGGCAGTGCCACTTTTCATCTTCATGGGACTGATACTTGAAAAGTCCAAGATGGCAGAGGGCTTACTGCTTTCAATGGGTAAACTTTTTGGTTCCATCAGAGGTGGTTTGGCTATCTCTGTAGTACTGGTAGGAGCTATACTTGCCGCAAGTACAGGCATCGTCGGGGCTTCGGTGGTGATGATGAGTCTTATCGCACTTCCATTGATGCTTAAACACCGTTATTCTCCTGCATTGGCTTCTGGTTCTATCGCAGCAAGCGGTACATTGGGACAGCTGATCCCTCCATCTATCGTTCTTATCATACTTGGTGACCAGATGCACCTTTCTGTAGGTGATCTTTTCCGTGCGGCTGTCGTACCCGGGCTTTTGCTCATAGCACTCTATATTATTTACATCTTGATCATTTCACATCTTAACAAAGATGTCGCACCTGCAATTAACTCAGATGAACCGTATGGAACTGTGCTTAAAGATGCCATCAAAGAGATCCTACCGCCTTTACTCCTTATCGGTGTGGTGTTAGGATCTATTTTCGCTGGTATCGCTTCTCCGTCGGAATCAGCGGCTATCGGTGTACTGGGTGCCATGCTTTTGGCATGGAGCAAAAAAAACTTCTCTTATGAACTGGTACGCTATGCAGCTATAGAGACCGTGAAACTCACGGCAATGATTTTTATGATACTCATCGGTGCAACAGCATTTTCACTCGTATTCAATGAGTTAGGCGGCCATGATATGGCGATGGAGTTCTTTGCAGGAGATATGGGTGAGAAGTGGATGTTCATCTTCATCGCCATGCTGGTCATCTTTCTACTGGGATTCTTTATAGACTTCATAGAGATCGCTTTTGTGGTCGTACCGATCCTGGTACCTATCGTGGCATCGTTGGGCATAGACCCTGTCTGGTTCGCCATCCTCATAGCGATGAACCTGCAGGCATCATTCCTCACCCCGCCGTTTGGATTTGCACTCTTTTATCTTAAAGGTGCAGCAGGTGACAGGGTGACCACAGGTGCCATTTATAAAGGGGTGATACCGTTCATTGGCCTACAGCTATTGGCACTGATAATTATTATTTTGTATCCGGATCTGATCTATCTGTTTGGGAAATAAAAGGGATAATGTTTTGGAAAGACCGTAAAGGAACGAGTTAGAATTACTCTTTCCCCGGTTCTTGCTGTTTGATGGCTTCGTACTTAGAGTAGTCACCACTTAATTTCGCCTCTTTTCGTGCTTCATTTAAAGATTTTCTCCATTCGACTCGTGCTGATTTATAACGCTTTCTCTCAGCCATTTTCTCTCTACGACGTTCAAGGGCCAACATACGTTTTGCTTCTCTCTCTTGTGCTACCTGTGTATCAACAGGTACTGCTAGGTCATTTGCGGTATCGTTAGTAGTCGTATTCTCTTGTTGTTTTTGTGTCGGTAGAGTTGAAAGAGTTATTTGTATTTGATCATCCATCGAAGACCCCAATTGAGGCACTTCGATATTTTGTTTTCCTTCAACCAATGTTTTCTGAGGTGTTTCATTTTCCCCAAAAAAACTACTAAGAGAAATCCCCCCTATAAGAATAGGGAGAATTCCTAAAAATAAATGGTTACTTTTCATATGATGATTTCTTCTCGTTTTTAGTCATCATCATAGGCATCATTATCGCCATCTACACCGTCACAGTTTTGATCGATTCCGTCACCAAATGGATCACTTTCCCCATAATTGATAGAGGCATTAGTATCATCACAATCATTTTCCCAGTCACGTGTATAGTAACCGTCTCCATCACGATCTTCACCGATATGTGTTAATTGAGGTACATACCACCCTGTATCAGAACCGTTACTACGGATTTCCATATGATATATTTTTTCTGTATCAGTATCATTGATAACATCCTCATACATATCTGCGGAACCATCGTCGACTTCAGTACCATTTTCATCATAAGCATACCAGTCATAATCAGAAAGACCATTGGAAATCCCAGATGAATATTCAATAAAATATGCTGCAGAGTATGCTGGAATCGTCATACTAAAGAAGTCTGTATCACTTGTATCATGTAGTGTGCGCATTTGACTGAAGACATCTTTGCGATGTTGAATTTCTTCATATGAGCCATCACTTTCTGCTATAGGTTTTGCACTTGCAATATCATTATCTACTTCATAGCTGTCTGGTGTTCCATCAGCAATGGCATCCACTCCTGAACAATCCTGGTCTATACCATCTCCTGGGATTTCCGTTGCAAATGGATAAATATTGTCATTATTATCGTTACAATCAAAGCTAGGTGTGTATCCATCATCATCTTCATCAATATGTTCACGTACACCCAACTGATAACTTGTCAATTCTTCAACACTGAATGAACGTACCTTAATATAGTATGTTCCAGAACGAGTGGCATTGAATTCTTCTATGTCACTATCATAGTCGATATGATCATCATCACTCTCTATATAGTCTCCTGGGTCATGGTCAACATCATCAAAAAGATAAAGATATGTATCTCCAACTTCATTCAGGTTGGTAGTGAAAATCTCATACAGTTTCCCTTCTTCAAGTTCAACTTTAACCCAGTCAAAATCTCCAAGAGGATAGATGCTACGTGCCTGTAGAGGCGCACCTACTTCAATAGTGCTTGCCGTTGTCGGATCGTTATCTCCTGTAGCACCTTCATAACTATCTGGAGCAGTCGGATATGTAGCAGTAAATTTGGAAGCTACAGTCATACTGTCTACGGCACTGTCAACAGTACCATCATTCACGATAAGTTCTACCGCATAGTCACCTTCAACATCAGCAACAAATGTTGGATTTACTACTGTTGCATCAGAGAGTGTTGCACTGCTTCCTGAGGGAGCAGTAAGAGTCCAGCTGTAAGTTAAAGTATCACCATCCGCATCAGAACTACCTGAACCATCCAATGAAACTATTGAACCTTGAGAAGCATTTTGATCTGCACCCGCATCAGCAATTGGTGCTGTATTTGTTGCAGAAGGTGTTACAGGTGTTACAGGTGTTGTATCACCGAACCCATTATCAGATGATTCACCTGTAGAACCACATCCACTTAAAGTTAACAATGCTGATGCAGAAAGCATAAGTGTAAGTGTTTTAAAGTTTGTTATTTTCATGATTTATTTTCTCCTTTCCCTAAAACCTATAAGAGACACCAAATGTCCAAGTGTCTGAATCTACATCATCTAGTGTAGCTCTATAGTCAAAACCGGTGTCATCATACATTGAAACATAGTCTACAAAAACACTGTAGTTATCACTCATTGCATAAGATGCACCAAGCCCCCAATGGAATGCACTCTCATATGCATCTCCACCTGCAAGATCATCAAGCATCACGCCACCATATCCAAGAAGTCCATAAAGACTAAAGTTTCCAATTGGATACATTGGCTTAAGATAGATACCCCAGCTTGAGAAATCACCATTATAGTCACTGCTTGAACTGTTTGTATTACCTGGATCATAGTCTGTGTCCACACCAAATGTATATCTACCTTCAAGTGCAATGTAGTTATTGTACAGGTATCCTGCCTGAAGCATCAGTGTTGTAGAACTGAATTCTTCTGATGTATCATCATCATTGACAGTTGCATCACCGATACCGACACCAAGATAGAACGGACTTTGTTCTATAACCATAGGTGTTTCTACTACGGGTTCAACAGGTGCTAAGTCACCACCAGCTACCACAATTGCACTTGCAGTAACAAAACTAATAAGTATTCTCTTCATCTTTTCCCTTTTTTAAATAATTTAGTCAACTTTTCCCTGACTTGTGATGATTATAACATGAATGGATAAAATGGAATTAAATTGATGAAGAGTTGTATGTTTTTTATAATGGTTAGATATAAAAGAGCTAAAGTGATATAATGTAGATATGAAGTTATTTAATTTTAATAAAGAGGTTAAAATGACACCAAGAGAAGCTATTCAGGTATTAGAAGATAGAATGAATGCATCAGTTTTAGGGCAGGAGCATATTGTTTCAAGATTGGTCATGAGTCTGCTTGCTGATGGTAACATACTTGTAGAAGGGTTGCCGGGACTTGCAAAGACCAGAGCTGTGCGTGCAATGGCGGATGCTATAGAGGGTAAATTTTCACGTATACAGTTCACACCCGATCTACTTCCATTAGATGTAACAGGTGCCGAACAGCTTAATGTGGAGGATGGAAAAAAAGTACGCCATTTTTATAAAGGACCTATCTTTGGAAATATCATTTTGGCTGATGAGATAAACCGTGCACCAGCGAAGATACAATCAGCCATGCTTGAAGCGATGGAAGAGAAACAGGTAACTGTGGCAGGACAAACACATAAGCTTCCAGAACTTTTCATCGTTATGGCAACACAGAATCCACTTGAGCAAGAGGGAACCTTTCCTTTGTCTGAGGCACAAAAAGACCGTTTCTTTATGCATGTAAAGATCGATTATCCAAAGATGGATGCAGAATTTCAAATGATCAATTTGATACAAAAAGAGAGGTTTGCACCGAGTGTTCCTCACGAAAAAGTATCCCAAGAGATGATCTTTGCTGCGCGTCGTGAAGTTGCACAGGTTAAATTTAGCGAAACGATCGGGCGTTATATCGTCGAACTGGTATTTGCCACTCGCTATCCGCTTAGATACAGTAAACAACTTGAAGTGATGATCAATGTAGGGGTAAGCCCTAGAGCTACTTTAGCACTTATCCAATGTGCTCAGGCAAATGCATGGATGCACGGTAGAGATGAAATGATCGTAGAAGATGTTCGCGCTGTTATTCACGATGTATTTCACCATCGCTTAGTCATTAGTGAACATGCACTTACCAATAAAAGAACACCTGAAGAGATCATAGATATTATCTTAGAACAGGTGCCGACACCAAAAGATTAAGTAAAGAGTCGACTGAAAAATGACCCTTTCCCCGCCAGTTTATCTATTATCTCAAAGTAGTAGGTTTCATTTTTTAGACCCAATTCAGGGTACTTGAGTTTTTCATCTTTCAGTACGGCTATCGTAAAAGGTACGGAGCGTACTTTAAATGCAGATGCCAGTTTAGGGTTTCTTGATACATCGCATTTGACGACCACTACACCTTGTTCTTCTCCATATTTTTCAAGTCTCTCATCTATCAGTTTGGTTAACATTTGACATGGTCCGCATGTAGGAGAGTAGAAGTCTATAAAAACCGGCTTCTCATTGTTTTTGATTATCGTTTCATAATTTTTATCTGTAAGTTCCATGGGTAGATCTATCCTGTTATTTTCTCTTATTATATTTTTCTGGGTTCCCAACGGTTTGGCAAGAGTTCATCCAGTGTTACATAGCTGTCAGCTGATAGGTAGACTTTTGTCTCTACATTATTATTGTCGACCTGAAAAAGGAGTTCTCTGCATCTTCCGCATGGTGGTATGATGCCTTCAGCGTTTAGTGCAACGATCATATCAATCTTTGTTTCTCTGTGTTTTAGCATTTGTGCAACGGCAGCATGCTCTGCACAAAACCCGATACCGCAGGCTACATCGATGTTGATACCGGTGTAGAGATTTCCTTTACTGCTTAAAAGTGCAGCGGCAACAGACCCTGCGGTGTACTCGTCACTGCTTAGTTTGAACTCTCCAAGTGCTTTCTGTGCTTCTTCGACCAATTCTTTCGCAGTCACGCCATTCCTTTTGAATTATAGTTTTATATTGTGAGTATATCAAAATTAGAAAAAGAAGAAAACAGACTTCTTACAGTAAAATAGCGACATGGAACAAATACATATAGAATTTAAACAATCGACAGTAGATAATTTGCATCTTTATTCTGAAATGCTCAAAAAAGACATCAACACAATGCTGGAAGAAGCACTTGAACAGTATTTTGACAGTGAACAAAAGAAGATCATGGAGAAGAACATCAGTGATGACAATGCCATGACGAATTTGGATTTTGATGAATTTTGGGATGATGTGGATCTCTAAGTGTTAGAAGAACTCAGTGAAGCTTTAGGACAAGAGGTACAAAAGCTTGACCTTCTACAGCATGGACAGATCGGTGGTGTCTACAAAGCAAGTATGGATAGATGTGATTATGTGGTCAAGCATTCTGATCAGCCAGAGAAGTTGTCTGTGGAAGCAAAGATGCTGATCGACCTTTATGATGCCAAAATACGTGTACCTGAAGTAGTACATAGCAAAGGCTCTTTTTTGGTGATGGAGTATATAGAAAGTGCGCATCAAGACAGAGATACACAAGAGGTCAAAGCAGCAAAACTTTTGAGCAGACTGCACAGTGTGAGTAATGAGAGTAGGATGTACGGTTATTACTATGATACCACTATCGGCCCTTTTCCCCAAAAAAATGAACAGACCCAATACAATTGGACACTTTTCCTAGGGCAGATGCGTATTATGCCTATGGCGAAGCTCTGTTATGATGAAGGGAAGATATCAAAAGCGTTGCTGGAACGGTTAGAACTTTTGTGTCGAGATCTATACAAATGCATCGATATGAGCCGTATCTATCCTTCACTTTTACATGGAGATGTATGGAGTGGGAATGTACTGTTCGATGGCCAAGGGGCTTGTCTTATAGACCCTGCCATCTATTATGGAGATAAGGAGATGGAGTTGGCTTTTATATTGCTTTTTAATACCTTTGGTGAAACATTTTTCCAGACCTATCAGGAGTCATATCCATTGAGTAATGACTTTTATGATGTCAAAGTACCGATCTATCAGATCTATCCGTTGCTGGTTCATGTTGCTCTGTATGGTAGCGGTTACAGAGTACAACTTGAACAGACTCTCAAACGGATAAAGATATGAAGATAAAAAGTATTATTAAAGAGATCACCATTGCTTTGGTCCTCATCTTTATCGTTAGCAATATCATCAGTTACATTCGTCAGCCTGAGCTGGGCTCTACACAACTGCCTAAGATAGAAGTGGAACTGATAGACGGCACTGTGTTTAAACATGCAGAGGGGAAACCTTTGGTACTTCACTTCTGGGCAACAAGCTGTCCGGCCTGTAAACTTGAAGCACCCAATATAGAGACCGTATCTGAGAAGTATGAAGTGTTGAGCATCGCTCTGAACTCTGGAAGTGATGCTCAGGTAAATGCCTATATGAAAGAGAATGAGTTGAGTTTTAAAGTGCTAAATGATAAAGACGGGGAATGGGGCAGGGCATTTAAAATAGGAGTTTACCCTACCACATTCATCTATGATGCCAAAGGTGAGTTAAGATTCACAGAAGTAGGGTATACGACTACGGCAGGATTACTTGCAAGATTGGAATGGGTAGAATAGTTATTTTCACTTATTAAATAATTTATTGTTTCCGTATACACAAATAAAAATGAATAAAGATATAATAGGCACATAATCATTAAATTAGAGGAGAAAGAAGATGAATATAATGAAAAGTTCTATGGCTATTTTAGTGATTGTCGGGAAACTCTTAACTATACATACTTTATTTATACAAAATCTTCATGCAGAACGAATCAAAGTAGACACTTCCATGGTTATCTCTGGGGGTGTAAGTCTAGGAGCCTATGAGGCAGGGTACAATTGGGCACTGATCAAAATGATCACTACGGTAAAAGAAAACAGTCCTGTGATTGATCCTGAATTACGTTCCATTGCCGGTGCCTCTGCAGGGTCTATTAATGCGTTACTTTCTGCTATGTACTGGTGTCAAAAAGAGAGTGTACCGTTGAGAAATCATGTGGATGATAATCTATTTTACGAAACAT
>Ga0180436_10000712_pt1 | contig 33823 bp, 29 predicted proteins | sample SS_ome_2_FD_132434 | JGI IMG/M metagenome (GOLD analysis project Ga0180436, IMG submission 132434) | Hypersaline lake sediment archaeal communities from the Salton Sea, California, USA - SS_3_S_2 metaG | ecosystem: Environmental > Aquatic > Non-marine Saline and Alkaline > Hypersaline >... | reverse complement strand
TTGTCTGCAGTCATCGATCTGGCCAACGGGGCCCGCACCATGCTGCGCGAGTCGGCGCACTTGATCGCGTTGTTTGGTTTGGCGTTGCTATGGGTGCTTGGTGTTGCGGTTGGTCCGAGGCGCAGGCGCTAGCGATTTTCCACCGGCGTGGCGATCGCAATGGTCCCCGCCTGTTCCAGAGTCACCTCGAGGTCGATCTTCTCGCCGGCTCGCAACGGTTGCGGTGGATCGATGCACATCACATGCAGTTCGCCGGGGACCATCTCCATGGTGTTCCCCGAGGGAATCTCTAAGAGCTCGGGCTCGGCCAGGCGCATCCGCATGATCCGGTTCTCGTCGATCGTGGTTGCATGCAGCTCGATGGTTCCGCAGCGATCGGTGGCCACGGAAACGAGCCGGTCGTCGGTGCCGGTGCCGTTGTCGATCGTCAGGTAGATCACGCCGGCCTGGGCACCGGGAGGGGTCGACGGAGCCCAGGAATCGGTTATCTCCAGCACACCGCTGCGTCCGGAGCAGGCGGCCGCAGCGAAAATCAGCAGCAGTGTGAGAACGCGGGCTCGCATCGCAGCCACGCTACTTGATCCTGTAGCGATGGAGTTCGCTGCCCCGGCGTGACGTCTGGCATCATCTAGCTCAGTAGGAGGCTTGTGGAGGTGAGCCGATCGTGAGTCGATTGATGTGTGGAGGCTTGACCACCATCGACCTGGCCTACCTCCAGGATGAGCTCCCAGTCCGCGGTGGCAAGGGCACGACAGATCGCTCCTACATCGACGTCGGTGGGCCGGTGGCCAACGCAGCGATTACGGCAGCCATTCTCGGGAGTGAGGTTCATGTGCATTCCGTGCTCGGCTCGGGCCTCTTTGCCGACCGGGCGCGGCAAACGCTTGCTACCTACTCGATCAACGTGTTCGAGCACGGCTACGGCGTCGAACTTCCTGTGGCGAGCATATGGATCGACGCAACGGGGGAAAGGACGATCCTCTCCACCGACAATCAGCGTTCCCAAGTCGAAGCCAACCCGGCACTGATCTCGATGGAAGGTGTCACTGCGGTCCTGCTCGATGGCCACTACCCGCAGTTGCAGCGGGCACTGGCAGAGGCAGCCGCGGACGCCGGTGTGCCGATTGTCCTCGACTGCGGAAGGTGGCGGCCGATCTTCGCCGAGCTGTTGCCGCTGGCTACCGACGCGATCATGACTGCGACGTTCCGTCCTCCTGCACTCGAGGGATTGTCCAATGCCGAGACCATCGCCCAGATCAAAGTCCAATATGGGGTGACGGTCTGTGCGGTGAGTAGGGGCCCGGAATCCATTCTCGTTGCCGAGAGCGGGGGAATCCGAGAGGTTCCGGTGCCGGCGGTTGCGGTGATCGACACTACCGGGGCCGGCGACGTGCTGCACGGTGCCTATCTTCACTACCGGTATGGCGAGGGGCTGTCGGCGGACGAATCACTCCGGCACGCGGCGGTCGTGGCCAGCAAGTCCTGTACGGCGCTTGGCGCCCGCCTGGTGGCCGATTCTGGGTAGTGGTCGTTGACCGAGCGCGCTCGACTAAATACTGTGAGTGTGGGCTGGAGAGAAGAGGTAGGAAATGTTCTCTCGTGCGGTAGATGTCCTTGTTGCGGACCTGAGCGCGATCGAAATCGATGAGGGTGTGCTTTCGGTAGCGGAACTGAAGCATTCGCTCGACATTGCCATGTCGGACGAGCTGCCCGTGTACCTCGCCGCTCACACCTGGCTGCGGCGACGCCTGGCCGAGTACCTCGAGGTTCCTGCCGAATCAATTGAATTCGGCATTGGCGAGCAGGGCAAACCAATCGTAGAGGTCCCCGTCACCGACCTCGAGTTCAACTTCGCCTACGCCGATTGGACGGGCGTCCTGGCAGTGGCGTTCCGGCGCAAGGTTGGTGTCGACATCCGGGCAGTGACCGGAGCCGAGCTCGAACCGGGCGAGATTGCCCGCACCCTATCGCCCACGGAGATACAGCGGTATGACGATGCTCTCAATCCGATCCGTACCTTCCTCCAGTTCATCGTACGGAAGGAAGCGCTGGCAAAGGCAACCGGCGACGGCGTGCTCGACGATCCACGCAGTATGGATGTGAGCGGCTTATCCCCGGTTGCGGTTGACGACCATGTGATCACGGACATCAATCTCGGCGATGGCTTTGTTGCTGCTGTCGCCTCGCAGCCGGGGCTGACCATCAATCTCACGATTGACACAACCGCTGAGGGCGCGGCCTTGTCGTTCGCTGCGGCTGCGGTCTAGCCCCTACCCGCACTCGCCGGCATATCCGTTGCTGGGGGCGCGCCCGGTCAAGGTGACATAGCCCTCGATCAGGTCCTCACAGGCGTGCGGCTGAATCCGGACCGGTAGGACCTCGCGGTCGATGACCCCCCACACCAGGATCTCGGGGCCTACACCCTCAACTCCAGACCGTTCCGGCTACGTGTCATGATCCCCGACGGCGATTCAGTTGCCACCGAGTGGATCGAGCCATGATCTGGGTGCCCCGCAGCCGGAGCGCCCATCCCGCCTTAGTTGCTTTGGTACTTGAACGACACCTTTAGCTTGGTGCGATAGGCAACGATCTCGCCTTCCTCATCCAGGTGGATGTCAAGTTGCTCGACCTCGGCGATCCGCAGATCGCGTAGGGTCTGCCGGGCCTCGCCTAGGGCGACCTTTGCGGCCTTCTCCCAGGATTCCGGGCTGCTTCCGACTAGCTCGACGATCTTGTACGTGCTCTCCATGACGGCTCCCTTCGGTATGGAGTGCACCTCCGATCATCTCGCCATATGGTCGAGAGCACAAGGGGGCTGCGAGTCGCTGTCCCCTTGCACCACCGGACCCGACTCGCCGGACATGTCACCACAGGATTGTGCTCGACACCTAGATCAAGTCACTGCCCGTATGCCCTCCCGACCGAGCCTTGTCACGGGCTCAACCGAAGCGACGCTGCTCCAACTAGGCCAACAAAGGTGATAAGCCCGATCTGGAGGAAGCCGCGCCACATCGTGTTGAGTATGGCTCCGGCCGCTCCCGTCCACTCGTGCACAGTCGCGCCGATTACTACGCCGATCGCGATCGCGGCCAGCGCCACAACCCACGGCCAGATCGACCCGGTCAGAGTATTCGCCGCCGACTTGAGGGAATTCACGCTATCCGTTCCTTCCGCCGGCCGCGCTTTGCTGCGCGGCACTCAACTCCAAAGTACCCAGCGAGAGCATGATCTGGGGAACCCTCCGCCACGTTTCGATTGCCGCGCTTATCCTCAGCAGGAGAGGTTTGCATGGAAATCCGGGTGCTTGGTCCAGTCGAGGTGTGGGACGACGATCAGATCCAACTTAGCCCCGCCCAAACCAGGCTCTTGGCCCGACTTGTCGTCGACATCGGCCGGGTGGTCTCGGTTGACGCGATCGTGGAAGCCCTTTGGCGGGATGAGATACCAAGCAACCCTAGAAACTCGCTTCGCTTCCACTTGAGCAAGCTGCGAGCCGCTCTTGATTTGGCGGACATCGATCACGGTCTCATCGTCACCCAGGCACCCGGCTATTTGCTCCGGGCCGATGGCGTCGATGTAGATGCGGTGGAGTTCACGAAGACGGTGGAGCGTGCCCGCGAGCGCATTGGGCGGGATCCCCTCAGTGTCTCTACGACCCTGCGCGAGGCACTGGAGACCTGGCGCGGAGGACCCTACGCCGATTTCGTCTACGACGATTTCGCCAGAGCAGAGATCGGCCGGTTAGCCGAGCTCAGACTCCAAGCTATCGAGCTACGAATCGAAGCTGATCTCGAAACGGGCCGAGCCAACGAGGTCATCGGTGAACTCGAATCCCTAGTGCAGGAATACCCGTATCGGGAGCAGCTCACCTACCTACTGATGAAGGCTCTGTATCTCGCCGGCCGACAGGTAGAGGCGCTGCATGTCTACAAGGAGCTGCGCCGCCGGTTCGTCGATGAGCTCGGGATCGATCCGTCAGCATCGCTACAGGATCTCGAGCTGCAGATTCTCGCCCAGGATCCAGATCTCTTCTCGGCGCAAGCGAGGCGCACGGTCGGCAATACCCCACAGCCGGTTGGCCAGATAATTGGGCGGGACGACGAGATCGCCGAACTCGAGGACTTGCTCCGGACGCGGCGCGTGGTCACCCTCACCGGAATCGGCGGGGCAGGCAAGACTCGGCTCGCAATCCAGGTCGCGCAGCACCTCCAGGATCGCTACAACGGCGGGACGTGGTTCGTGGATCTAGCGTCGGTTCCCAGCGGGAGCGATCTTGATCACGCTCTCGCAGTTAGCTTCTCTCTCCAGTTGCCGCCCGGTGCCGATCCGACGGAAGAGCTTGCCCGCTGGATCGGCCAAAGCAACGTCCTGATTGTCTTTGACAACTGCGAACACGTTGGTCTCCAGGTACGGAGAGCCGTGGACGAGCTTACCTCCATCGCGCCGGGCGTAACCGTCCTGGCGACGTCGCGAACGCCAATCCAAGCCCGGGGGGAGATGCTCTTTGCGGTCGACCCGCTGCCCTTTCCGGATATATCGGATTCCCAAGATGAAATTCTCGATTCGGCGTCGGTTCGGCTATTGATGGCCCGCGCCCAGGATTTTGCCGTTGGGTTAACCAGCAATTCGGAGACGCTCCAAGCCGCCGCCCGGCTGTGCCGGCTGCTGGATGGACTTCCTCTCGCAATCGAAATAGCAGCCGGAAGGCTGCGCGCCGTCAGTGTTGTTCAGCTTGTCGATCGACTCAGTGACCGCCTGGGCATGCGTTCGCGGGCCGCAGAGGAGGGGTCACGGCATGGCTCTCTGCAGGCAGCTCTCGAGTGGAGTCATGAGCTTCTCACGGACGATCAGAAGCGGCTGTTCTCGGCTCTGTCGGTGTTCCAAAGCCCGTTCGGCCTGGAAGCGGTCGAGCAGGTATGCGGCTTCTTGGTTGATGGCAGCGTGATTGAACTGCTGCTTGACCTTGTCGATTCTTCTCTGGTCGTTGCCGAAGGGACCCAAGGTATCTCGCGATTCCGATTGCTTGATACTGTTTGCGAGTTTGCCTCCGAACATCTCGATACAGCAACAAGAGAGTCGATCAGGGCCGCCCACGCCGGTTACTACACGGACGTCGCGCACCGCCTTGCCAGGGAGTGGTTCACGGCTGCGCAATCGAAGGGTGTTGCGCGACTAGGCGAGGAGATCGGGAACGTCCGATCTGCCATCGAGTGGTTGACTCAGTCGGGCGATCTCGGAGGAGCTGCCGATGCGGCAGCCAGCGCTTCGCAATACTGGTTCTACTCGGGCCTTCACGATCAGGCTATCGAAGCAATGAGATCCGTTGTGGCGGCTGCGGGTGACGATCCGCCTGCGTCCATTGCTGGTGCCGTCGGGCGTTTGGTTCCCCTACTGGCGTGGAACGGTGAGCTGGCATCAGCCCGGGTTGTTGCCGGCATGCATCGGCGCCTTGCTGAGAGAAGCGATGATTCTCGCCAGATCTCCCAGATCTGGGCGAACGATGCGACTCTCGCCTGGTGCGAAGGCGACATGGATCGCACTAGAGCTGCCCTGGAGGCACGGGTTCGCTCCCTGGAGGAACTCGATAGCCCGCAGGTTGCCATAGTGGCCGGTTCCTACGCGTTTGTCCTGGCCTGGATGGGTCGCCTCTGCAGCGCGGCAGCTGCGAGAGAACGTCTGGTCGCTCTGGTGAATCGGCACGATCCCGTCGAGGGTCGACCGTTGGTACACGACGTTGATGCGTGGATCGCCTTTCAGGGGGGAGAACTCGATTCGGCACGAAACCATTGGGAGGCGTCATGTACTGCCTACGAGGCATTACAGCTGCGTCCCAACGTCCTCGACGTAAGGCAGATGCTTGCCTGGGTGAGCCTCCTCGAGGGAGATCCCGATCGGTGCGTCGAAGCCCTTCTAGCTGACCACGACAAAGTCAAGAGTCTGGCGATGAAACCGTTCGAGGTGCGCGGTCTTGCACTGCTGGGTTTGGGATTCCTCGATATGGACCAACTTGACCGCGCTCACGCATCGGCGAGGGCGGCTGCTGAACTGGCGATCAGAACCGGCAACCGCGCTGGCTTGGCCCTAGGCGCTCTAGCCGCAGGGCTGACTGCTGTACAGCAAGGTGACTGGACGCGGGCCGGTCAGTTACTCGAATCCAGCATCTATCTGACGGATGCATGTTCTGCCCCATTTGCCGTCCCTGTTCAGAACCGACTCGACGACGCGGCCGCGTCGCTCGCCGACCGCTTGCCCAACCGGGAAGCCTTCGACGGGTCAAAGGTGGAGACCATCATTGCCCGCGCAATTGGTCCAGATTCCACGTCCGCTACTGGGGCACCTTGAGGGCGAGCTTGCGTCTCTGTTCGGGTAACGAAAGCGGCGAAGGCGTGGTCACATGCTGATGGTCGGTGTCTAGCATTTCCAACTTGCGCTCGTCTAGCTGCGCTGGCAACGCGGGAACGAACAGTGATGACATCGGTGGAAGCTTGTATGCCGGAAGGTCCGCAACGCTGACCTCGTCCAGAAGGGGATCCATCCCCGGGAACACGGCAGCTTCGTAGACAACGATACGATGATCGGCTCCATACGCAGCCACAAGCGCATTCCTTAGGATGAGCAGTCCAGCCTCGTCAGATTCGTGAATTCTCACGCCCACGCCGACGGCAGAAGGCTGCAGTAGCAGGAGTGGCACATGAGGACTGGTGTGTTGTTGGTGTACTAGATAGCGGGTCGCCTCCCAGATTTGCCAACCCGCCTCTGCGGGATCGAATCCCGCATCGGCGATAAAGGCTGCTGCGGTCGAAATCCCGGGGATCATATCGGCTGGATAGCCAGCCGCTCGGGCCCGCCGGATTGACTCATGCGTAGCCCATGCACAGAATCCGGCGTGTCCGTAGGCTGCGAAACAGACAGACTGTCCCTCGGACAACCATCCCAGGACGGCATCAACCATGGCAAGGTAGGCGTCGCGGCGGTTCTCATGCTCTCCGTAGAAGCGTCGCAGAGATACGGCGTCCGGGCGAAGAGACTTGAACCAGTGGGAAGACGATCCATCGACCGCCACAAACGCCACTCTCTCAGCGTCCGCGATGGCGTGCTCAGCTTCTCTCGTCAGTTGTAACCCGTAGCTCAGCCCAAGACTGACGACGGTCAATTTGCCTGGCGGTATCTTCGCCGACTCTTCACTCACTGAGTGACCATCAAGCTGATATCGCCTTCGAGGTTCTCAGCCTCTTCATCGCCAGACTCCTCGGCAATCACGCACCTCAGGACTTCATTGTCCCCACATGTGAGTACTGCGATTTGGGTGGGCGACAATCCGAACTCAGCTGCAATAGAAGAGCGATTTAGGAGATAGCGGCGAAGGAGTTCGCAGTTGTTGACCAACTCCGTGAGAAACTCAGCAATTGTTGGGTTCATTTTCTCTCCTTTGCTGGATGCTTGCTACGGCACGCCGCCGGGCTTGTCCCCGAGCGCAGCAATTGCCGACTTCTCTACGTTGATCAGACCAAACCCGACTTCGGCATTCCAGGGAGTAGAGCCTGTCGCGGCATCGGGATAGGGGCCGAGATCGGCTGCTTCAATAATCCGATTCGTGACTTCCTGAGCGGTTGCCGACGGATCCAGAGAGAGGAGGAGGGCAGCCAGGCCCGCTACTTGAGGGGTTGCCCCGGATGTCATTCCGAACAGCGCGAAATAGCTCCCTGCCTGGTCACCGGATACGCGGTAGTTCACTCCAAACCAACCCATAGGCCCGCCATCCTTGTTGTAGCCAGTCGTCCCGTGGGTGTCGGGGGCCCAGAGGTTGATGCCCGGGGCTACAACTGTCAGGGTGTCGTTGTACATAGACTCCCAGGCTTCGCCGCTGCCAAGCTCCTTCCGCCTCATCGTTCGATCCACAGCCCCCACCGAGATCACGGTTGGATAAGCAGCCGGGTAGCGGCGGGCGGTTGCCGAATGGGCTGGCTTGTACCGGTTGCCCGCAGCGGCGCAAACGACCACCTCGTGTTGCCGAGCTCTTCGTATCTGCTCGGCAACAATCGGCTCATCTCGCTTCTTCGAAATACTGACGTTGATCACGCGTGCACCCTTGTCAATGGCGTGGGCGATCCCTGCGGCAAGATCGGAGTACTCGACAGTTGCGTTGGAGGTCACGCGGACCGGCATTATGCGGGCAACTGTGACACCAGTGATCCCCTTGCCGTTGAAGGGTGTCGCGGCAGCAATCCCTGCTACCGCTGTGCCATGGGATGCGTTCGGATCGGGGAAATTCGGGTTGGCGTCGTGAGGTCCTGAGCTCCAAACGTCCTTGTAATTGAAATGGGAAGGATGATCCGGCGTGTTCTTCGTGAGTTGGAGATCCGGATGGCCCGTCTCCACTCCGGTGTCAACCACTGCGATTGTCGTCTGCCCGAGGCTCGCCGCTGCTTTGGCTAGCTGCTTGCAGGTCCACGATCTGCGGTCGACCAGCTTCCAAAGCCAGTCGCGAAACGAAATGCCTTTCCGCACATTCTTCGAAACGTGACCCCATGCGGCAGGATGATTGATTGCCGCCAGATTCCATTGGTGCTTTGTGTACTGGTCGCAGCTCAACGCGTCCAATTCGGCCATTGGCACGTACGCGAATGCTACGTCTGCCTCGTCGTTGAGAGCTGTCGCAATAGTTAGAGCAGCCGACGGTTCCCGAGCCGGTTGATCAGCGTCATTTGGATCAAGAACGGTGAATCGGTAGACCGGGGCAAGCAGCCGCGATACTTCGCGTTGCAGCGAGACAAGAAAATCCGCTTCGAGTTGCCGCACACGATCGTCGCTGAGAGGACCGGTGAAACGAACTAGTACATGTCGCGAGCTAGGAAACCCCACTGCCGGGTCGTTGTCGTCCCCGTAACGGTAGACCGGGGCGGCCATGCGGATCCGAGGATCCTGGACGAGCTCCTGGATCTCCTCAACCGACACATTCCTGCTGCCGGACGTGAACAATGCGTCAAGTGATAAGGAGTCCGGCGGCGTCAGCGAGCTCGGCGATGTGCCAGATGTGGGAGAGAGTCCTACGCTCTCCACAAGCCGAGAAATCTCATCGAGAGGTACCGAAGCTTCGATGTACCATTCGTTCGGGAGGCGAACCGGATCCGGTTCATCAGATTCGGGATGGGAACGGATACTCGGCGGGTAGTCAGACATGGCAGGTCGGTCCCTCCTGCAACAACACTACCCACGCGATCGCCGTCTGTGTCGGCCGTCTTCCTGGGCGCTGTGAGCGCGCGCTTCGCACTTCCTGGTGCGTGTTTCACGTACCCTTGTAATTGCGAATCACTTCGTGATTCGTTGGCGCAATGGCTTCGCCATTCCGCATTGGAGGGGTTCTACGTTCCTTTGTAGTTCAGGATTGCCTGGAGCCGATGCTCGACGGTGACCAGGTCGGCGGACAGGCGGATGACCTCCCGCACGTCCTTGTAGGCGTCGGGGTGTTCATCGACCAGCGCCCTGGCCTTGTTGGACAGCCAGGCACGGCCCTTCATCGCCTCGCGCAGTGATTCCGTGCTCAGCTGCTTCTTGGCCTGGGTGCGCGACATCCGGCGCCCTGCCCCATGAGCGCTCGAGTGATACGACTCTGGATTGCCCAGGCCGGATACGATGTAGCTGTCGGTACCCATCGATCCGGGCAGGACGCCGCGTTCTCCACGACGTGCCGAGATTGCTCCCTTACGGGTGATCCACAGCTCACGACCGTGATGCGTCTCCCGGGCCGTGTAATTGTGGTGGCAGTTGACCCGATCCAGTTCCCGGCCCTTGCCCACAAACCGTAGGAACACTCGCAGCATGGCATTCATCATCGTGTCCCGGTTGTGGCGGGCATAAGCCTGTGCAAACCGCAGATCGGCGATGTAGTGGTCGAACTCGGGAGTGCCTTCGAGCAGGTAGGCGAGGTTAGGATCCTCGAGTCCAAGCTCCAGCCGCTTCGCTACAGACTTCGCCTTGGTGATGTGAGACTGGGCGAGCAGGTTGCCGATCCCGCGCGAGCCGGAGTGGATCACCAGCCAGACCCGATCGTCGTCATCGAGACTGATCTCGGCGAAGTGGTTCCCGGAGCCGAGGGTTCCCATCTGGGTATACGCCTTAGTCTCGAGCCGGCCGTCGAGCTCGGTGCGGGGTCGGTTCTTGTCCAGCCAGGCGTCGCCGGGACGGTTCTTGTGTCCCTGGCCCACTCCGGCGGGTATGGCCCTTTCGATCTGGCGCAGAAGTGGAGTGAGACTGTCGGGAAGGTCGCTAGCAGTGAGATCGGTCTGAACCGCAATCATCCCGCAGCCAATGTCGACGCCGACGCAGGCGGGAATGATCGCTCCTTCCGTGGGGACGACTGACCCGATCGTGGCGCCGAGCCCGAGATGGGCATCCGGCATCAAGGCAACGTGACCGGACACGATCGGCAGTCGAGCGGTGCGCTCGGCCTGGGCGAGCGTCGGCGAATCGAGGTCGTCGGCCCAGACCTTCAGTTTCTCGTTGATTGTCTGCACTTTGTCTCCTTTGACCATTCTGCCCTGATCTGCGCCGGTGCGCAGCAATCCGCAAAGGGACCGCGGCGCCACGACAGCTCTCCAGCCGGTCTCCTTTGCTGCCGGCGCGTTACTGTGCCTCCAATGAATCGATCTATCCGGCGGAGAATGCCGAGGAATCGCCCTCTCGCGCTTACCAAGACAGGCTGGCTGACTTCCGTTGTGGCACTGGTCGCAGTCTTTGGGCTAGCCGGCGCAGGTACCGCCGCGGCCACCTGCACCGCGCCGCCGGATCTAGCCAACGCGATCGAGGAGGCTTCCTCAGTCTTCGTAGGTGAAGTCACCGAAGCCTCGTTTGATTCTGAAGAGGCCACCTTGTCTGTGATGTGGATATGGAAGGGACCGGACCTGAGTCCGGAGCTGACGGTTGTGACTCCGCTGTCCAACGATGGCGGAGAGGCCGGTTTCCGTTTCCGGCAGGGTTCGACGTACATCGTGGTTGTGCGCCAGTTCGGCGATCCGATTGTCATCGGCGAGTGTTCGGGGACAACCGTCTACCGGGAAGAGGGGCAGCAAGTTCCGGAAGAACTTCAGGAGGCGGTTGGTGGTTCGGTTGGCCGCTTGCCCGGCGAAAGCGCCCGAGAAAACGAACCGGACCCACGTGCCGCAGCACGTACGAGGGCTGTCTGGATCGGAATCCTTGCCGCAGTGGGCATGATCCTTGTCGTGGTCATGCAGTTTCAATCCCGTTCCGACGATGACGATCAGCGTCGAAAGCCGCGACTGCGCGGGCTGTTCTCTCGGGGACGATCGGGAAATCGGCTCCTAGACAAGCTACGTGACGATGACTGAGGACGGTGGAACCACCTAAGGCCCCTCGTCCTACTTGCTGAGCAGATACGACACCGAGTTGTCGGTGCCCGGCTCGGTATCAGTCACCTTGGATGGGAACATCTCTCGAGGAAGGTTGATGGCCGTCGCCGCTTCAATCAAGTCGTTCTTCTTCGGTTGATCGCCGACCAAAGCCTCAGCCGGATCCCAATACGTCGTGCAGCCACCTGCATTGCAGCCCCACAATGTCGTTTGGATGTAGACGGGGCGGAATTCTCTGATGGTGCGATTGCTCGTGCCCGCCCCGAGGTCGTCCTCGTGGAACAGTGGTACCCAGCCGAAGCGCGGAGCGTTGAGGATGGTGTCGGCGAAGATAGCGCCGTGCTTCCAAACCCCCGCCGTATAGTTGCCCGGGTTCAGGGTGCGATCGAGGCAGTTGTCGATCAGGTCGTCGTGGCTGGTAACCGTGCCACAAACGCTGATCCCGTTTCCGTTTAGGTAGGTCCACAGCGGTGTGTTATCCAGGCTCACCTGCCCGGATCCTGTCCCGATGGTGATCTGGTTGGTTCCCCGGTCCAGTCTGCCGGGGAGTCCATCGACACCCTCAACGAACCCGTCGTACAGCACTTGAGCGATATTGCCGGTCTCGGTGTCGACGTTGTAGGGACGGGAGTTGAAGTTGCCGTCGTTGCAGGCCGCTACATCATCGCGCAGAGGCGCCGGGAACACGTTTGTTGTGCCGAGGGGATGATCGACACCCTGTGCGATGTTTCTGGCGAGACGATCGGTGCCGCCCCCAGTGCATTTTGTGGGCGTTCCCAACTGATCGTTGCCAAACTGGCTGAAGTCAATGAATCCGAAGTTCCCGCTGTCGGGCCCATCACAGGTGCCGCCACCCTTGGGGTTGGCACCCGTCTTCAGGCAGATCTCTGCGTCGTTGGCGGTGCTTCCCGGCAAGCCGAACGGCATGACTCCGCCGGCGGCCCGGTAAACGGTGTCAACTTCGGCTTCGGCAAAGGTCTGAACCTCATCAAATCCAATGACCCTCGCAAAGGTGGTCTTCCACGGGACGATCGGAGTCCTGACCCTCACCTTGCTCAAGTTGGAATTGAATGATACGCAGCTACTGCTGTGGTTCTCCGTGAACTCTCCCGGTTTGGCCGGGTCGGTGCAGGCTGCCCACTCTGCCTCCCAGTCGGTGAACGACATATCGGGATTGATCGTGCTGTAGGTGATGCGGATGATTTCCTCTTCAGCGTCCTGCATCGCCTGTGCCTTGGTACGCTCAGCGGTGAAGATCGCTCCGGCGACGGCCCCGGTGTCAGCGCCTGACTGATCGGTCCGGCGAAGCGCCCACGCCGCAGCGGCGTCTACTGCTATGGCAGCGAAGCCCATCAGCACGACCAGGGTCAACGCAAGTACGACCATGCTGGCGCCGTCTTCTTCAGCTACCAGCCTGGTCCGCGTGGTTCGAGATCCGGTGTTCATGGACATGTGTACGTTGCCCCTGAGCTGTCGATGTCGTCCCACCAGGTGGCGTTGCCGTCACCGCCGGCAGGTCGCTCGAGTCGGAACTCGACGGTGGACTCGAGGGTCTTGCCGCCGAGAAGGAAGTTGTAGAAACCGGTAATCGTCTTGAGGTCGGCCTCGACGGAGATCTGCCCGAGTGCGCCCACCGAGCCCTCGCCCGGAACCGTTGGGCTGCTTGAGACCCGCGTCAGGGTCACCTGGATGTTCTGAGCTGGAGCAACAACGTCCATTCGGTCGCACACAGCCTGGCCCACAGCCGCCACGGTGCCGATATCTACAGCTGCCGCTCGTGCACCCTCGCGTGAGCCATGGCGAACATCGTTGGTTTGCGCAAAGGCCCAGGACATCTCGATCAAGCCAAAGAGCAGCGCAAGAAGGAGAGGCAGAGCTAGCGCGAACTCAACCAACGAAGCTCCTTGTTCTCTCGAGTCAGCGCGCCGGAACGTCCGGCCGTCTTCGGCCCGGCGGCGACTGAGCCCAGGGGGTCTTTCCAATCCCCAACGAGACAGCCGGCGGTTTGCTTCGGCTGTTGTATTCACGATGCCTTCCTGTCGGCCATCGGGGCGGCCATGCAACTGTTGTCCCCGCGTTGATGTCATTTCCCATTCCCCTTGTTCTTATCCCTCTGACCTGGTGGCGGAGATCCGCCCTCCTGCCCGGGTGGGGTGAATTCCTCGTCCTGCCCGGGTGGGGTGAATTCCTCGTCCTGCCCGGGTGGCGGAGATCCACCCTCCTGCCCAGGTGGGGTGAATTCCTCATCCTGGCCGGCTGGGGTCAAATCCTGGTCCTGGCCGGGTGGGGTGAATTCCTCGTCCTGCCCGGGTGGCGGAGATCCACCCTCCTGCCCAGGTGGGGTGAATTCCTCGTCCTGGCCGGGTGGTACGGAGATGTCGCCTTGGCCTGCCGGCTCGAAGGGGAGACCGGCTGCAACGTCAATCACAGCCTGTGAGCTGGCATCAATGGCCTCGATCCAGGCGACAGGATTGTCACCGCCGACGGTGAGGGCCTCCACGGTTGAACCAAGCTCGGCTATCGAGCGGTGGAGATCCTCACGGTCGAGAGCCCGGGTATCGGCATAGGACAGTTCGTCGGCAGTTTTGAGGAGTCGATCGCCGATCTGGCTGCTCGGATCTGCCAACGAGGCCGCAATCGCTTGGACCGCGGTGTCGAATCGACCCTCTGCCAGCAGCACCGAAGCTTCGGCAAGGCGCTCGGAAGACGTGTCGGTGTCGATGCCGAAGACCTCGCCGATACGCTCGTAGGCACGGTCCACCGGGTAGAGCAGGTCGCCGGGAACGGCGCTATCGGCTGCCGCGGCCAGTCCGATGTTCCCGAATAGGATAAGGACTAGGGCAGGCAGAGCAACGTTGAGCGGTCGCCACTCGAACCATGTGCGTGGGTGGTGCGCAGCGTCCAAGTCGACACCTTCCTCCGCCAGGAGAGTGGCGCCGTACTTGCGCAGTTCATGTATGGCTTGGTTCGATTCCATCTCAACGTTCAAGACGGCGGAGCCGGCGAATCGTTACACAGCAATCTGGAGCTAAACCATTCCGGGTCATGCTGCGGTGCGCAGGTGGGGCCCCGCCGGGCCCCACCTCTCATAGCCGGACTGCCTTCCTATTCGTGGTTTCTGGCGTAAGCCCGAAACCACGCCTCATCTAGCTACAACCTGTTGTTCCGCCGCACCCCAGGCAGACATAACAGCTGCCGTTGCGGACGGTGATGGCACCGCACGTGTCACAGATCGGCGCATCGCCCATCTTGTCCGCAAGCGCAGCCTGCATTGCCTGCTGCTGCACCGACTCCGCCGTGGCTACACCACCGCCACCAGCCCGGGGTCCCGGGACGATGGCGCCGCTGTTGCGGTACGCGTCCTGTGAAGTCTCGATGACCGGCGCCTCGGCTACTCCGGAGCCTCCGCTGACCGGGGTGACCACCTCGTTATCGACAAAGGCAGCCGCTTCTACCGTCGCGTTTACTGCTTCCTCGGCTGCGGCATCGCGTAGATCCAGCTGGATGCCGGCGTCGACGGCGAGACCCTTGGGCGGCTCCGGTAGCTCATTGCGTCGATCGGGTGGAACCTGGGCCAGCTCGTCACGATGTAAGTACTCGACTCCGAGTGCCCGAAACACGTAGTCGATGAGAGAATTGGCCATCTTGATGTTCGGATGTCCCTCGACCATGCCCCTCGGCTCAAACGTCTGGAACGTGAACGTATCGACATACTCCTCGAGCGGCACGCCGTACTGCAGACCCTTGCTCACCGCAATGGCGAAGCACGACAGGATGCCGCGCAGCGTGGCGCCTTCCTTGGCCAGGTCGATGAACAGCTCACCCAGGGTGCCGTCTTCGTACTCCCCGGTGCGGATGAACACCTTGTGGCCACCCACCCGAGCCTCCTGGGTGTACCCATTGCGGCGCCCCGGCAGCAAGAAGCGAGGACGCTTCATGTCGGCGTATGCCTCGGTGGGGGAGGATCCCGGCTTGATGGTCTCGTGCCAGGGCACCCGGCCGTGCGAAACCAACTCGATCTCGTCGACCAGTGCATTCTCCAAATCTGCCGGCTCGTCGTCGGCATAGCCGTCGTCGGATTGTGAGGACAGCGGCTGCGAAGCCTTGGAGCCATCCCGGTAGATCGCCATGGCCTTGAGGCCGAGATCCCACGACAGCTTGTAGGCCTCTTCGATGTCTTCACGGGTGACCTCGTTCGGCATGTTGATGGTCTTCGAGATCGCTCCGGAGATGAAGGGCTGTGCCGCCGCCATCATTTTGATGTGCCCGGTGTATTCGATGAACCGCTTACCGAAACGACCGTTGCGGTTTGCCGTGTCGAATACCGCCAGGTGCTCGTCACGGAGATGCGGGGCACCCTCGATGGTCTGCCGGCCGCAAATGTAGTCGTTGGCTTCCTGAATCTCTCCGTCGGTGAAGCCGAGCGCCTTCAGCATCGAGAACTCGGGAGCCTCGTACTGTTCCGGGGTGAATCCGAGCCGATCCATGACATCGGTGCCGAGTGTCCAGTGGTTGAACGCAAAGCCGATCTCGAAGACTCCGGGGAGGATCGACTCGATCTTGTCGAGGTCGTCGGCCGTGAAGCCCTTGGCGATGAGAGTCGCCATGTTGATGTGCGGCGAACGAGCCAGCGAGTTAGTGCCGACTACGTGTTCGATGATCCGCTGAATAGTGTTTTCCGAATAGCCGAGCCGGCGCAGCGCCGGAGCGATCGACTGGTTGGCGATCTTGAAGTAGCCGCCACCGGCCAGCTTCTTGAATTTCACCAGCGCAAAGTCGGGCTCGACCCCGGTCGTGTCGCAGTCCATCAGCAGCCCGATAGTCCCCGTTGGCGCCAACACCGAGACCTGGGCGTTGCGGAAGCCGTGCTGTTCGCCGCGGGCCAGAGCAGTGTCCCAGGCAGTGCGGGCGGCTTCGAGCATGTCGAGCGGGGTTAGCCCGCTGTTGATGCCCATGACGAAATGGCTGATTCCCTCGTAGTCGCCGCGGTCCTTGTTGTAGGCGGCGCGACGGTGGTTGCGGATCACCCGCAGCATCGACTCGCGGTTCTTGCCGTACTTGGGGAACGGTCCGAGGCTGGCGGCCATCTCTGCCGATGTTGCATACGAGTAGCCGGTGAGGATGGAGGTGAGTGCGCCGGCGATGGCACGGCCGTGGTCGGAGTCGTAGGGGATGCCCATCCGCATCAGCAGCGAGCCGAGGTTGGCGTAGCCGAGGCCGAGTGTTCGGTAGTCATAGCTACCGACGGCGATCTCCTTGGACGGGAACTGGGCCATCGTCACCGAGATCTCCAGCACGATCGTCCACAGCCGAACCGCATGGCGGTAGCCGTCGATGTCGAAAGTGCCGGCGCTGTCGTCGTAGTACTTGCCCAGGTTCAGGCTGGCCAGATTGCACGCCGTGTTGTCGAGGAACATGTACTCGCTACAGTTGCTCACACACGCACCGTTGGCAACATACGAATGGTTGCTTGGCTCAGTGAGATTGTATGTGGTCTCATAGCCGGCAGACGACCTCTCCTTCAACGTAACCCAGTCGCGAGTGCGATACCGGGTGCTCTCCCGTAGCAACTGGTCGAGGATGTCGCGTTTTGGTGGAAGTTCGAAGCCAATTCGTTCGGCAAACGAGTCCAGGACGGAGCCGGTGATGCGCAGATCGTGCATCGGACTTGAGTCGTAGGTTCGTGTCTGCCCTGTAGTTGTCGTGTACTCGAAGGCAGCTTCCTCTTTGGTTCGCGTGTGATAGATGCGCCCTCTAACGCCGAACGTGTCTAGCAGCTGCTGAACATCGCGCAAGAGGTCGTTAGAAGTGCTGCCCAAGCCGACGTACCGATTCTTGTCGCCTGAGTTGATCACACATCCATCGGCATCGTAGAGACCCCGCAAGAAGGCAGCGACGATGGGCTTCGGTGCTTCAAAGACCGACCAGGGCACGCGCTTCTGCGGTGACCTGACCTGCGCAACTCCGAGGGCTTCGAAGAACTTCCGTGCAGCACCTCTGGTGACGCGGAGCTGGTACGTTCCGTTCTGCATCCGGGTCGGCTTGGGGGCCACACCGCCGCTGATCTCAGCCAGCAGCGCCTGGTGCTGCAACATGATCGACTGCTGTTCTTCTTCCCCTCCGTAGACGGTCACGGCGGCAGCTTTCGTGAGCGAACCGTCACCGATCAACCAGCCAAGGTAGTGAGCCAAGTCCTCGGTCCACTTCTCCGGCAGACTCACGCGGTACTTGCGGGAGGATCTCTTCTGGTAGTCAGTTGCGTCCGACGACACCGGGATTGCCCAGGAAGCCATTCCGAAGTCGATCTCGCGGTCGAGCAGTCGAACCCGATCATCTTCAGTCAATTCATCAGCCCGCACCCAGCCACGGTTATGAGTCCAGAAGCGATGGTTGGGTGTACAACGGATCGACCGACCATCGGAGAACTGGAGCGTGACGATTTCGTTAGCGCCGGTAACCATGATCTGCGTCGGGCGCGTCAGGCTCACCGTCTCGGTCGGACTCTCCTCGTTTGTTGCGTCATGCGTGTAGACCTCGAAGGTCTCCCCAGCTGCAGACCGTGTCACTAGATCACGGAACTGGATCAGCCCCTGGTCTGTTGCGATGCGCGTATCGCCGGTGAAGCATGGGTTGGATGCCCGGATCTCACCTTCTGCGGGGCAGGTGTGCCACTCGTTGATAGTCCCGTGGAATTGGAGACCGGGGTCGGCGGACTGCCAGGCAGCGTCTGCGATCTGGTTCCACAGGTCACGGGCCCTGACCGTCTTCATGATGGAGCGGTCGGTGCGGGAAAGCAGATCCCATTCGCCGTCGTGCATCACCGCGTTGAGGAACGCGTTGGAAAGGCGCACCGAGTTGTTGGAGTTCTGCCCGGAGACGGTGGCGTAGGCCTCGCCGTTGAAATCGGGGGAGTAGCCGCCTGCGACCAGCGCCCGAACCTTCTTCTCCTCTTCGGCTTTCCAGCTGATGAAGGCTTCGATGTCGGGGTGATCTATGTCGACGATGACCATCTTGGCGGCCCGTCGGGTTGTGCCACCCGATTTGATGGCACCGGCGGCACGGTCACCTACCTTGAGGAAGGACATGAGCCCGGAGGAGCGCCCTCCGCCCGACAGTGGCTCTCCCTCGGCGCGAAGATTGGAGAAGTTGGCGCCGGAGCCGGCACCCATCTTGAAGAGGCGAGCCTCCCGGACCCACAGGTCCATGATCCCACCGTCGTTGACGAGGTCGTCATCCACAGAATTGATGAAGCAGGCGTGCGGGGCGGGGCGGCTGTAAGCATCCCTGGAGGGAACGACTTCCTCGGTTTTCGGGTCGACAAACCAGAAGCCTTGCTCGGTCCCGGTGATGCCGTACTGATGGTGCAACCCGGTGTTGAACCACTGGGGAGAATTGGGTGCGGCCATCTGGTGTAGGAGCATGTAGGCCACTTCGTCTTCGAAGGTCTCGGCATCCTTACCCGATGCGAAGTAGCCGTTCTCTTCGCCCCACCAGCGCCATGTCGACGCCAGTCGCTTGATGACCTGACGGGCCGACCGCTCCGGGCCCGTAACCGGGTTCCCTTCATCGTCGACGATGGCATTGCCCGCCTCGTCGTATTGAGGAACGCCGGCCTTGCGAAAGTACTTCGAGACCATGATGTCGGCAGCCACCTGCGACCACGAGGCCGGGACCTCGGCACCCAACATCTCGAAAACCACGGAACCGTCGGGGTTGGTGATGCGAGAGTCCCTATTACTCCACTCCACCGTTGCATAAACGTCCTGGCCTTCGGTTGTGAACCGACGCTCAATGGTCAAACCCTGGCCCATGTTGTCACCCTTCCCGCCACGTCCTCGGGACGTGCATTTATCCACAGTTTTATCAACAACCACAACATATTGTGCCCTACCCCTCGTTGCGGACCCAATATGTTGCGCAGGGGAAGTCGAGTTTACTTACACCGATGTAACTACGCAAGAGTCATTCACTGCGCGGTGATTGCACCGGGATCAGTGGGGAAGAGGGCCTATTTCTAGTGGCTTTTCCGGTGTCATGCCAAGCCCAGCGGCTGCAATTGTTTCGCGAAGCGGAGGGCGTTTTCGCGCTGGCGCGATGTTCCAGTAGACCGGGTAAGAAACTATCGCTGACAACAGCAAGTTTGTCGTTCAGGTCCGGCGTTCCCTGGATAGTCTTGATTGCAGCTACCCGAGGAGGGTGAATGGTTAACCGGAAAGATTCGTTCCCGCCGCGGCAGCTCATGGTCGCATTAGTCGCGCTGGCGGTGATAGTGGGGACGCCACTTGCGGTCTCGGCTGCGTCCTCGTTCACCGACGTGCCCGACACTCACATCTTCAGTGGCGACATCCAGTGGATGGCCGACGCCGGCGTCACCAAGGGCTGCAATCCGCCGACAAACGACAGGTTCTGCCCGGATGGCAACGTGACACGTGGCCAAATGGCCGCATTCATGCATCGGTTGGCCGACAGCCAGGAAGTCGATGCAGGTTCGATTGAGGGCCTCACCGCAAGCGAGCTTCAGCCGTTCGTGTACACCACACGCGTCGAGGGCCCGACCGAGATCACGGGCAATCGCGACTTTCAGCCGGTCGCCAGCCTCGATCTGCCGGCCGGAACCTATCTGGTTCAGGCCAAGGCATATTTCTGGGGCGAGAGCGCCACGGACGGGTATGCCGACTGTCGCTTGATCACCGAGAACGTCGTGGATGACGTATGGGTGGACATTGCCGCCGAGGAGGACAGCAACCAGGCGGCAGCCGCATTCTTGGCTGTCGACGAACTCACCGCAGACACAACAGTCACGCTGAGTTGCCGGGACGGGGACCGGTCAGTTGCCGCCCGAGATGTGGTCATTGCGGCAACTGTGCTTAGCGGCTACAGCGGCGACATCTAGGCAAAAACTGGGCGTAGGGCCGGCTCCTCCGAGCCGGCCCTAGCGGCCCCCGAGACTTCGATCAGTCAGCGCAAGCCGGCGAACAGGTCGTCTTCGACCTCACTGCACGGAACCGACGAGGCGATGCGCGCAAAAGCCTCACGACCCAGTACTTGCTCCTCCACCGAGTCGGGGACATTGAGTAAGAACCAGTCTTCCGGGATCTGGCTGCGATGCGCCTTCCACGCCGATTCCTTCTGCTTCCAGCGGTCGGTGACATCGATCCATGCCGTCACCTGGTCGTCGGGGAACCCGGCTGCGGCCATCCGCTCATGCGTCGACTTGTCGATGGTCCCTTGTTCCAGGCGGGCATCCGCAAAAGCGCGCACCCGGGAACGGGGCCACGCCGTCCAATAGAGCTTGGCCGGGGCCCACTCGACCTCTTCCCCCTCCAGCGGGTAGCGGCCGAGGTCACGGGCCGCGTAGAACGCAGCTAGTCCCACGCGGTGAACCTGGATGTGATCGGGGTGCCCGTATCCCCCGAACGGGTCGTAGATAGTCATCACTTCGGGCTGATACTTCCGAATCAGCTTGACCATCCGGCCGACCGCTTCATCGAAGTCGGCTGCCCAGAAGCAATCGGGATGCTCATTGGATTTCTCGCCCATCATGCCGCTGTCCCGGTAGCCCAGGAACTCGTGTTGCGCCACGCCCAGGATGTCGAGGGCGTTGCGAATCTCGACTGCCCTCACCTCAGGCAGCCTCCTCTTTATCTCTTCCGGATCGCTGTAGTTGTGTACCTCTCCCTCAGCGCCGTCCGTTGCGGTGATCACAACAACCTGTTCGCCGGTCGCGGCGTACTTGGCGAGCGTGCCACCGGTGGCAGTCACCTCGTCATCGGGATGGGCATGAAAAGCGAGTAGTCCGGGCATAGCGGTGGAGGTTACCTGCTGGCACGAATTCCGGCACCGTCCCCCAGGGAGGCTAGGGGGAGTTCCCCCTTCCAGAGGGTCTCGCAACAGAGGACGATGGAGAAGAAAGGAGGAAACCATGTTCGATCTCAATCAACAGCTCGACAGGTGGCTGGACGAAGGGATCATCTCGCCCGAGCAAGCCGATCTGATGCGGCATTCGGCAATTGGTTCTCCGCCGACTGCCGATGCTGCCCCAGACGAAGGGCGTCGAATCCCGATCATCACCGAGATCCTCGGTTATGTCGGGGCAGTACTTGCAATATGGGCGGTGCTTTTCCTCGTCTCGGAGTACTGGGGCAACCTCACCGATTGGGCCCAAGCCGGCCTGTTCGGCGCCCTGGCGATCGTCCTGTTTGCGACCGGCCAGGCTCTCTTCGATGCTGAGGAGCCGGCGCTGGGGCGGCTTTCGAGCGTACTCTGGGCGGGCAGCGTCTTTGCTCTCGGTGGTGTGCTCTACATCTTGTTCGATCCGATTCTCGGCTTTAGCCCCGAAACCACGTGGACTCTGGTCGGGCTCATCGCGGCCGGTGTCGGCGGGCTGATGTTGCGTCGTCGCGCATCGGTGCCGCAGCATCTGATCCTGTTCGTTGCCGTGATGATTGCTGTCATGGCGGCACTGAACCTGGGCGCCTCTCCCGAGGTGTTCGTGTTTGGGTTCGTCACCTGGGGAATCGGACTGGTCTGGCTTCTCGTTAGCCGCGCCGGTGTTTTGCAACCCGGAGATACCGGTGTTGTCCTCGGCGCGATAGCAATGCTGGTCGGCGCGCAAATCGCTGCTGCTGAGGGCGGTGCAGATACGTTCGGCATTCTTCTCGGTCTGGCGACGGCGGCTCTGTTCGCCGGTGCCGGTGTGGTCATGCGGGAGAAGCTCGCGATCATCCTCGGTGGCATCGGGATCTTCTGGTTCGTGCCCCAGGCGATGTTCCACTTCTTCGGTGAGACGTTCGGCGGGATGTTCGGTCTGTTCCTCAGCGGCATTGCACTCGTTGCGCTGGCGGTTTGGTTCAGTCGGCACAAGGAGGCGTTATGACACGCCAGCAGGGCTTGTGGCTTACCGCGGCGGGCGTTGCCGCCACCGTAATCGTCATCATTGTCCTTGCGTTCGGGTACACCCGTCCGCCCTCGTTTCCCAGCCTGTATGACGACGGGCCACAGATAGAGGGGCTCGTTGCTCACCTCGATTACGGCCGCCAGGATTGTGTGTCGGTTCTCGATGTGTCTACCGGCGTGTCCGAGGAGCTGTACTGCGATTCGTGGGTCTGGGCGGAGCGCTGGGACGCGGACGGAAATCTGCTAATTCATGCCGGAAATGGGCATGAGCAGGTGTGGGTGGTCGACCCGGAAACCGGCTCCGTTCTCGATGGCGTTGCGATTCAGGATGGCCCGCCCCCGGAGGAGGAGGGCGGCCCGGGGACGCACGAAGAGCCGGAATTGCGGATGCGATCCGTCGACGGTCGTCTCACGCTGACTCACGGCTCCGGGGTGGACGCAGTCGCCGTCATCGATCTCGAGGCTCCGCGCAGCTACACCTTCTTCGTCTACGGGATCACCGATGACGGCTCTTACGCCTGGGTCTGTGACAGCGAGGATCGTTTGCTGGTCGCGTCGCTGGATGGCACGGGCGGGCCGTGGCTCGTTGCCGAAGGGATTTCGGATCCGATATGGAAGTAGTCCGACGACACGGCGCAGCTCTTGCTCTCACCGTGGCTGCGCCGGTCGCGGTGTGGTTCCTGATCGGCCAACTTCGAGAAGGGAACGGCGCCGACTACATATTCCGTATTCCCGAGATGAATCGATCGCTCGAGGTCGGGCTGGGTCTGGTCGCTCTGGCCGCGGCGATGGGAGGGGCCGTGCGGCTGCACAGGGACGGCCGGCTGCGGCGCGGCGGACGGTGGCGGGTATACCTGCAGTCGCTGTCCGGTGGTGTGCTATTTGCTGTTGGGTTACGCATCGTCACCGCTGCATCTGCAGGAGCCAACATCGGCGGCGGAATGGCGATGTTCTTCGGCCCTCCGATTGCCCTCTACCTATGCAACGGCGCCCGGATCAATGCTCGCCAGATCCGCGAAACTGGAAGCTGTGATGCGCTGGATCCACCGGAGATTGCGCTGATTGCAGCCGGGCTGGCCGGTGCAGTCCTAATGGCCCTGGACTTTCGCTAGCTATCCCCGTGCCGGGGCCAGCGACCGGAGGCGGTCGAGGACTGCTCCCCAGATGAACCTACCCAGGAGCACGAACTGGTTGCCGAAGACCACCAGCCCGGTGATGACCGCAACGGCGATCGCCATGGGCTGCGGGATCCAGCCGCCGTAGTAGCCGGTGACTGCTGTGACGACGAGCCACGTGGTGGTCAGCACAAATCCAACCGAGTAAACGAGGCCGCTGAACACCAGCAGCGGTGACGACCGCTCTAGATCGTTGGCGATGAGGCCGGGCACAAACAGGGGGGTAAGCGCCACGGTTGCCATCGATTCGTACGCGGCGATGCTGACGTCGAAGACCGCAGTCGAGATCCACACGCCGGCCCAGGAGATGATGCTGGCGCTGACCATCATCAACGCAAACTTGCGGCGTCCGAACACAATCATCGTGCGCATGAACACCCTCGTGACCAGCAGCCACGATGCCACCCCGATCGCCCCGAGAAAGAGAAGATTGAGCGGGCTGGTTGTGAGCATGGCGAGATATGCCGCTCCCACGTAGCCGGCGGACCGGAACCCGTAGTTGTACTGCAACGCCCAGGCGGCTGCCGCAGAAAGAATTACCGCCATTGGAATCCAGTCGGGGGGGAAGGCCAGCACGCCGAAGCCGGCGAGACGGCCTTGGGCGGCGGCATCCGGGAAGAACATGATCGCCAGCGTCATAGGCACTGCCACCAGAGCCGACGACATGCCGACCGCCTTCATCGTTCGTTTCATGCCCTGCCGGCCGATGTCGTGGGCAATCAGCGCCGGAACCAGATAGCCGACGCCGACCAGCAGCGGGATACTCGATTCCCACAGGTAGGGCGTCGCGGGGCTCATCCGCAGCAGGATCACCTGCACCAGGGCGGAGACAATCATGATCGTGGAGAACTTGTTGCGCCCGTCGAGCAGAAGGCGCTTGCGCAACACGTTGTTGACCAACCAGTACGAGAACATGGCGTTCAAGAGAGTCACCAGCAGGATCAGCGGCTGGAGAACGAATACCGCGACGTATCCGGGCACGACGATGCTGCCGGATGTGATGTGCCATCGCTCGTAGATGACCACCGAGGCGAGTACCCCAATGATGAAGGCAAATCGCACCGTGTTGATGTCGAACAGGTAATCGTGCACGACTGCCCCTAGGCAACGGCTACGAGATGGCGCTTCCCTCTGCGCTTGTCCCGCTCGGCCACCCGCGCGAAGTAGTCGAGCATCATCTCGGCCTGGTGGGTATGAATGTTGACGAACCCGACCAGGAGCACGTCGTCGGTGGGCATCTTGGTGACTGCCTCCTCAATGATCTCGTCGATGGTCGGGTTGCGCTGCTCGCCGAGGTTGATCAGTTGGTTCTTGGGAAAGCCGTTGCGGACGACAACGTTCGACACGAGATCCTCGTAGGCGCCGAAGGTGACGAGACGATCGAAGGTCAGATCGTTGACCGCAATGTCGGCAAACTGGATCGCCCGCCGTTGCCGGTCGCTCCGGTTGTTGAGTATCCCCACGGTCGTGGTCTTGTCGCTGATGTACGGGCGCAGCTTCTCAGCTGCCGAGATCATTGACTCGCGGTCGTTGACGGCGAACAGGTTGGCCCAAGTGAGGTTCTTGCTGCCGATCTTGTAGCGCTCGATGCGGAGCACACCGGGGTCGGCCGGGGCTTTGACCATTCCCGCCATCGCCACATGGCGCGGGATGTTCAGCAGCTCGGCGATCGCCAGGACGATGGCGATGTTCTCCTCAAACGAGATGAAGTCGAAGGCAGCCACCTCTTCCGGCCGCACCTTGGATGGGTCGGCGACAATCAGGCTCGTTCCCCGCCGGCGCGCCTCGTAAAACATGATGTCGAGGATCTCGGGATTCTGTTCGGCAGTGACGAGGATGCCGTTGCGGGGGCAGCTGTTCATCAAGGATCGGGCGATCTCGGGAAGCGTCTCGCCCATCACGTCCTGATGGTCCTCGCGCACGTTCGTGATGACACCGATCGTGGAGCGAATGATGCGCTCCTCGCTCACCCGCTGATAGCGGGGGTTGATCGCCATGCATTCCATCACGATGGCGTCGACAAATGGGGTGACCCAGTCCCGCACGACCTGGATTTGCTCGAGGATCGTCGGCGAGCCGCCGCGCTGGATCGGGTGGTCTTTGCCGTCGGGTCCGATCACCGCGGCGAAGCTGCCGGTCGATTTCCCGACGGTCGTCATGTTCGCTTCTCGGAGCATGCCGGCGATGAGACGGGTGACGGTCGACTTGCCCCGAATGCCGTTGACGTGGATTCGGTGGGGCACCATGGTGAGCCGCTTGGCGTGGCTGTGGGACTCGCCGAACCAGCGGAACAGCAGCGCTAGTGCCGCGGTAACCGCTATGACGAAGAAGACGACTTGTGACGCCACCGTTGAACCTCCTCCCGTTCTATCGGTCGGGAGGAGGCTGCAACTTGAAGGTTACGCAACGATATCCAGCATTAGCCAGATCGGGTTCAAGCTCGGGATCCGGCTCTGCCGAGGAAGGCCGCGGCTACTCCCGCCAGCACTGCAAGCAGCACGGGCAGAATCACTGTGGTCATGGTGTCAAGCGGCCGTACCTTCCACATCATCAAGCCGAGCGACAGCACGAGGCCAAAGACGAGACCGGCGAGCGCCGCAGATGCCGGCTTCTTCTTGATCAGAGCATTGGCCAGCCAGGCTGCCGAGCCGAGCAGGCCGACCACAACCACCCAACCGACGGGATTTCCCAGCGGATTCCCCTCGAGCTCGATCATGGCAAAGCCGGAGCACTCTCCACCCGAGGCGGAATGGGACGCCGAGACTTTCCAGACGCCGGGGATCCAGATCGGCAGCTTGTCGCGGAAGTCGTCGAGTTCGTAGATCTGATCTTCGACACTCCGGTCATCCTGGTCGTTGCTGCCGCTCCAGGCCTGGGCCAGTGTGATGTTGAACGGGCCGACCTGCACCTTCGCCGAACCGGAGTGGTTCTTGTTCTCGAAGCCGACTGAGCCGGAGTAGGTGACCTGGATGCCGTCCTCATCCGGGATAGGGATGGCGTTCCCCGGGGTGTCGTTGGCCGGTGTGTACCGCTGCCCTTTGATGATTGCCTCCCCGTCGCACTCGCCGGTGACACTGGCGGTAGCGATGCCGGGGATGATTGCGAGGACCAACGCGGCCAAAGCCGCAATGATCGCCAGTCTGCGAGCCATTGCCCCTCCTGAGTTCGTCTGCCTTCTCCGACCCTACCGGTCGTCCCCGGCACCGGCACTGCTTTCCTGAGAGCGGCGACTCAGGATGGACCGGACTTCGGTGATGTCACCCGGTGATGTTTGGGCGGCCCGGTAGTAGCAGTAGCCGGTGGGGAGAAAGAAAATCTGGAATAGAGTGAGCGACACCGCCCAGTTCATCGGGGGCGGTATCGAACTCTCCAGTGCTCCGGCCAGCCCGGAGGCTGCGGCCGAGCCCGGGGCTCGACCGAAGGCATTGGCCAGATTGGCAACACCAAAGACGGTTCCGCGATGCTCCGGGAGATTGACGTCCGACATCAGGGCAAACCAGTTGGGCGAGTCGGCTCCGGAGAATGCGATGCCGAGGAGCGCGGTGAGGAAGGCCGCAAACACCCACGGGTTGGTCACGAGACTGGCCACAACCTCCCCGACAAGGGTGCCGGTACTGGCGCCTCCTGTCACTTCCAGGCCGCGTAGCGGGATGAAGAAGAATGCCAGGAAGAACGGGATTCCGCCCAGGATGCCGACCGTCGACACGATTGCCCGACCGCTCAGGGTGCGTTGTTGCAGCCGGTCGCCGATGTGCCCGGCGACAATCGATAGCACTCCTCCGATCTGGAAGATGGCGGCGAAGATGCCACCCACTTTGGTTGCGGTCTCCGAGTCGAAGCCTGCCGCCATGACTTTCTCTTGATACAGCAGAGCACCCCACACCAGGGAGCCGTAGGCCACCTGTGCACTCAGGCCTTGCAGAATCAGCCAGCGGTTGGTCCTCCGGTTCCAGATCTCCGGGAGCTGGCTCTGATCGATTTCGTACTCGTATGCGGCCCCCTTTTTGTGGAGTTCGACGAGGTCGGGCTCCCGGAGCCCGCGCGGTGGGTTGTAGGTGAACAGGTAGAGGACGGCAACGCCGGCGCCGATGACGGCGATGACCCGGAGGGCAATGGCGAAGTCACCGGATCCGAGCTGGCTGGCAATGAGCCCGCCAACGATTGCGCCGATCCCTTGCGATAGCCCCCAGAAGCTCATGGCCAGGCCGCGGCGCTGTGGGGAGACGAAGTCGCTGATCACCGAGAATCCAACCGAGGCGATAACGCCAAGACCGAGGGCAGTGACAAACTGCCAGACAAAGAGCTGCCAGTAGGTGGTCGCGGTCGAAGAGAGCCCCGTCCCGACCACCCACACCAGCGTACCCCAAAACAGCAGCCTCTTGCGGTCCGATCTATCTCCCCAGTAGCCCCAGCCGACGGCGCTGATCGCGGTGATGAGAATGACCATGCCGGTGAGGATCCCGATGGCGGTTTGCGAAGTATTGAGGGCATCGGCGACCGGGTTGACCATGGAGGGGATGGTCATGAGCGCGGCGTTGTCGAGTGAAGCAAGGGTGACGAACACGACAATGGTGAACAGGATGTGGCCGCGACTTCCCCACCAACTCGGTTTCGCTCTCTCCTGCATCGGCCGCATTGTGGCAGACAACAGGAGAGCGGCCCCTCAGCTGAGGGGCCGCCCACTGTCGTTTCGTTCTGCATGTCCGAGTTTCATCTCATGAAACTCGAAGCTGATTTCATCAGCCCTTCATCGCCAGAAACTGATGTACTCGCCGGCCTCGAGAGTCTCGAGGTCGCTCTGCAGCAAGCCGTCATAGCTGTAGGTGTACAGGCTGTCACCGATGACCATGGAGCGCTCGATTCCCGGGCCCCACCAATACTCCTCCTCTGCGAGGTCCTTCGGGTTGTGAGTGATCCGGCCGATCTCTTCGATCCCGTCTTCGGTTGCCTCGATAGCGATCGCTCCGACAAAGCCGCTCTCGGACTCTGTCTCCTCGTCCCAATTCCAGATGGATACCGGTATCACCGTCAGGCCGGTCTGCGGCCAGTGCAGGAATGCTCGGTGGTCCCACTCCACGGCCGAGTAGCCATTGTCGAGTGTGTAGTTGTGGATGCGGGTCGGGTCCGCCGGGTCGCTGACATCGAACAGCGAGATCTGTGTGCCAACGGTACGGCCTTCCTCGGTTGCGTCCTGGCCGACACCGAGCAACAGCCCTTCCGCAACGGGGTGCAGGTAGGCCGAGTAGCCCAGGATCTTCAATTCGCCGGCAACCTCCGGATTAGTCGGATCGGACAGGTCGATGGTGTACAGCGGATCGGTCTGCCGGAAAGTGACCACGTATCCGATGTCGTCGATGAACCGAACGGAGTAGATGCGCTCGCCCTTGCCGAGGCCGCCGACCTGGCCCACCTCGACCAGCTCGCCGCCGTCCTCTTCAAATACCGTCACGAAGCTCTCCGACCTCTGCGTTGCGCCCCACCACCAGTCGGGGGATGACGTGGTGGCGACTCGCAGGCGGCCCTCGTGCTCATCCATCGACCACTGGCTCAGCATGAATCCGTCGACCCGGCCGGTTGCTACATAGGTAGTGGACTGCGGGTCGGAGATGTCGAACTTGTGGATGTCCGTCGTGTGCTTGTTGATGGCCTCTTCCGCATCGTCGTCGGCGAACGCCTCCCAGTTCCGCCAGGCAGCCGAAGCGATGTACATGGCGTCGGTGGATGAGTAGACGATGTCGCCGGAGGCGAGCACGCCGACTGCGTCGTCGATCGACATGGAGTTGCCGAGGTCGATGGTGACCACGTTCAGCATCGAGAGGCCGGAGAACTCCTCAGGATGGTGCGCCCGGGAGCAGTCGAGCAAGCTCCCCTCACCGATGACGCGACCGGACGCGTTCTCGAGCACGTAGTAGGGGACCCAGTTGTCGATGGTCGAGTCGAGGACCACCTGCTTGTTGTAGGCCTCGGCGTCCCGTTCCGCCTTGAGACCATTGGTCTCGGGGTATTTGAACTCGAGACCGGTGGGCATCGAGCTAACGACGATGCGGACCACGTCGCCGACCATTCGCGCACTTACCTTGTTGCCGTCGATATAGAGCGTGCGTACTACCCGCGGTGTCTCGATGTCCGATATGTCCATCTCGATGAGAGTTGTGATCGGAGTCGCCGGCGCGTAGTAGGCCACGTCTTCTGCAAATCCCGGCTCAATCATGGGGGTGGCGTAGGTGTCGCCGTAGCCCATCACCAGGACCCGGTCGCCCGAGATGAACAGATCACTGGCCCAGCCGCTCTCGATAGTGGTCTGCCCGGCGAGCCTCGGCTCGTCGCCGGTGACATCGATCACGTAGAGGTTGTTGCCGCTCGTGGCGACGATGATGCGCCCGTCGGTCTTGATGATGTCGGGCTCATCGACGCCGAGCTCCTGGATGTTCGTGCCCGAGTAGTCGACTCCCTGCTTGGGTGCGCTGGGCGCCACCGCACCTCCATCGTTGCCACCCGCGAGGTCGACTGCGGCTTCTTCCATGACCATGTCACCGCGAAGTAGCCACGGTCCGCCCCAGTATCCGTATTCGAAGCCCCACGGCCCCACCATCTCGACGGCGTGTTCCTTGACGTAGTCGAGGAAGTCATCGCAGGCATCAAACGCCTGGAGACCGTAGGCCACCGGTGTGGCTGTAATCGGCGGTCGGGTAGTGCGTCCGAGCGACGTGGTGGTTGCATCCCCAGTTGAGGAGCAGGCCGCAGCCAGCACCACGAGTGCTGCGATTGCGATGGTGAAGCGTTTCATGATGACCCCTGTGTTCCTGGCGTGTCCCTCTTCTGATGTTGCGGCGGGGTCGGGGGGTTCCCGCTTTTTCTCAGCTGATTGCCTTCGGCTCAGCCGAGGGCAGACATGACTGCTTCGGTGAGTATGTCGTATCCCAGCTCGTTGGGATGGATGTCGGGCGGCGTGTCGGTCATGCGCGTGGTCGCGGTAGTGGTCCCGCGCATCGGGCTGAATCCATCGGCGATTAGCACCCCGTACCGCTCGGCCGCCGCAGCAGCGATGGCGTTGAGTTCGTTGAGTACCTCGTTGCTCTGTGCTTCGAATGCAACTTCGTTCTCGAAGCCGAGAGAGAACGGGTTGTAGGTCTGCAAGAACACGATGGTGGCCCCGGCATACTCCTCGGTGAGCTCGGCGAGGATCTGATCGATGTTGTCGGCGTAAGCATCGAGCGAAGCGTCGATCCGGGAAGCGCACTCAGGGGCTTCGGTATCGGCCATGCAGTACTCCGATCCGAGATGTCCGAGTAGGTCGTTGGCGCCGATCCCGATGGTCACGTATGCCACATCCTCGCCCTGCCCCAGGGCAACGGCATCGTCGAGTTGCCCTCCGCGCAGCATCGTGCCCGTCGTTTCTCCCGTGACCCCGAGATTGCGCATCCCGTAGAGAATCCCGTCACGCATGCTGAGCTCTCGATGCACCTGCGAGACGTAGCCCTCGGCGTATCCCTCGACTCCGACCGCCGCCGCCAGCGAGTCGCCGAGCGCCAAATACACCGGCGTGCCGTCCGTCCGATCCGAATCGATACCTCCTTCATACGGCGTTATCTCAACGGGCCGGCCGATCAGGTCCCCCAGGTCGGCGAAGGCGGCCAGCATCGCATTCGCATCGACCGGAGACTCGCCGGTCGACACGCCGGTCACCGTGATGGTGTCGTCACCGATGACAACCCGCTGCACATCGGCGCCTTCTTCAGCCAATGCACGGTTGAGGTCGGCCACCCGCCCGATCATGTCCTCGACCGCGTTACGAGCGAAGCCCGGCATAGTGAACATCCCGACGTCGGCGTTCAGTAGCTGTGCCTCGACCTCACCACCACTGACCCGGGCCGTGAGTTCGCCATCGACCGTGAGGCGGCCGTTCTTGAAGTCTCCCGTGAACGCAATCAGCGGCGCCTCGCCGATGCTGTTGAGAATGTCGATGGTGATTCGCTGAAATGGCGTGTCGGTTTCGGCAAGGGCATCGAGAAGAACGGCATTCAGCTCTGATTCGTTGAGCATCACCTGAAAGGTGGTCTCGTCGCTTGATTGGTCTAGCTTCAGCTCGGCGGCGGCCAGGACGTCCGGATTCGGTTGGTCGACGGGGCCGTCCTGATTCCCGGCGAGGGCAGCGAGGATTTGGATTGCCCCGTACGCGCCGGTGAGCATGGTGCCGGCGAACGCAAGAATGAGCACGGCCAGGATGATGCGGCCCAGCAGGATTGGTGCGGTGAAGGCAATGATCGTCGCCGAGATTGCAATCACGGCCGCCGTGATGACGGCATAGCGCTCACCGATTGTGAACAGGGCCAACCCGCCGGCCGAAACGCCGGCGAGCACACCGAACACAATCAGCGCCGCACGTAGTGACCCGCTCACAGTGGCATCCATCGGCGACAGATTAGGAGAGCTGCGGATTAGCGCTTCGGTGAGGGTTGGCTGCCGTCGGTTGGAGCATTCCAGATCCCGGCCCTGTCGTGGGCGGGTATCGGTCGGGTTCTAGTCGGCAGGGTTGCGAGTCGCCTCGCGGGCGACCCGCTCGGCTCGCTTCCTGGCTTTCTCCTCGGCTTCCCGCTTGAGTCGCTCGGCCTTCTTCCTGGCCTTCTCTTCGGCTTCCCGCCGCAGCCGCTCTTTTTGCTCGGCCCTCCGCTCCTCCTTCGCGTTGGCCAACTCCCGCATCCGGTCCTCGTACTCCTCGGGGCTCTCGATCCGTTCCGAGCGAATCACGTCGTAGTGGTCACCGTAGGTTTGGATGATGGCCACGATGGTCGCGGCAACCGGCAGCGCCAGGATCGCGCCTACCCCACCCAGCAATGACGCACCCACGATCGCGGCGCCAAAGGCAACCGCCGGGTGAAGATTCATTGTGTTGGCGGTGATTCGCGGAGCCAGCGCATAGTTCTCGATCTGCTGGTAGACGAGGATTGCGGCAAGCACTAACACGGCGTCAAACGGCTCCTCGGCAAAAGCGATCAGCAGCGGGAACGCTCCAGCGAGATATGTCCCAACCGTGGGGATGAACTGGGAGACAATCCCGACCCACATCGCTAGTGCCACTGCATAGGGAACGCCGATGATCGAAAAGGCGAAGAAGTGGAATAGCGCCGAGAAGACCGCCAGCAAGCTACGTGAGTAGACGTAGCCGCCTACCTTCTCGATCGTGATTCCGACGATGGTGTCGGCGTGCTGCTGCTGGCTGGGTGGCATTCTGCGCAGTACGGCGGCTCGCAGCCGAGGCAAGTCGGCCAGGACATAGAAGACGAACAGTGAGATCGTCAGTAGCTGGAAGAGGAGACCGACCGCCGTTGAGGCCAGGCCGAGCACCCCGCTGGCTGCGTTGGTCGACAATCGCTGGAGCCGCTGCTCGTCCGCCGTGAGATCCGCAATGATCTGATCTGAGGAGATTTCGAGGCCGAAAGTGTCGTTCGCCCAGGTGACCGTTGAGTCAACGTAGTCGGGAACCCGTTCTACCAGCTTGATGGTCTGCCCGACGGCGACGTTGATGAGCGCATACATGAAGATCGCGGTGAAGGTGGCGGCCACGAGCATCACGACACCGGTGGCCAGGCCGCGCCGCCAGCCTCGCTTGCTGAGTGCCTCGACGGCCGGGAGCATTGCAAATGCCGCAAAGAGTGAGATGACGACGGTGACGACAAATCCGCTGGTGTTGCCGAATACCCAACGAGATCCGTACAACGTGGCGACTACAGCCACAGTGATCGCCGCGGCGCGGGGAATCCAGGTTCGATACCAGCCCGGCTCGGAAGCCTGCAGGGGGTTCATGTCAGTTTGCCCAGTTTGCATTCGGTGTCGTCGGGGTCGAAGTCTCCCGGAACGTAGAAGCGGGAGCGGCCGACGTTCTCCATGCCGGCGAGGATAGACGGGACCTGATTCCAGGTCCCGCGCGGGGTGGCGCGCTTCGGTGCTTCCGTTTCGGAGATGTAGTGATCCGGGATGGCGAATGCGGCCATCGCGGCCGCCTCTGCCCGGCGGGCCGCCTTCAGGTACGCGTCGTAAGTCCCGCCCGCTGTCTGGAACCCGGTTTCCATCTCGGCATTGTGGCATCTCCAACCCGGTGGCGTGACCGAACGCGCCCCCGATAGCGCATGGCTCACGTTGCCGAGAGCGGTATCGGACCCTGCGCCCCAGGTAGTGGATCCTGAGCCGGCACTGAGTACGTAGCTCCCCCATGTCCGCCGACCCAGGTAGCGGATCCCCGGCCGGCTCTCGCTAATCTCAGCGCATGGCCAGAGTCGCCCGGAGCATCGTTAGTCATTCGAAGCAGATACTCGCTGTAACCGGCGCGATCACCCTTCTCGCTTTGCTCATGCTGTTTCGTATGGATTTCAACGGCGATGTTGCCTC
>Ga0180436_10000711_pt1 | contig 33831 bp, 30 predicted proteins | sample SS_ome_2_FD_132434 | JGI IMG/M metagenome (GOLD analysis project Ga0180436, IMG submission 132434) | Hypersaline lake sediment archaeal communities from the Salton Sea, California, USA - SS_3_S_2 metaG | ecosystem: Environmental > Aquatic > Non-marine Saline and Alkaline > Hypersaline >... | reverse complement strand
TCGTGGTGCCGTTTGGAAAACAGCGGGTGGTCGGGTATGTGCTCGAGCAAAAAGCGGATGCCGGGGAAAACAGGGACTTTGAGATCAAGCCGGTCAGGGAGATTCTCGATACCGAACCGTTGTTTCCAGTGGAATTGATTCCGCTTTTCAGATGGGTTGCCGAATATTACCACTATCCGATCGGCCTGGTTGTCAAATCGGCCCTGCCGTCCGGACTGAGTGCGTCTCCCCGGAAGATCATAGCGCTGCTAAACCGGGGCACCGGCAACCCGCTGGCGGAAATTCCCGATTCGATTTCACACAAACCCTGGTTTGCAAAACTGGCAGAAGAGGGCGTACTCCAGGGTAGGACTGCGCAAAGGCTGCTCTCCGCCCGCAAGGAAAAAAAAGACCTCGCCTACCTGCAGGACCGGGGCATCATCTCAATCAATACCGAAATTAAGCGGGATCGGGTGTCACGAAAAATAGAGACCTGCTACCGTTTGAGCGATACGGTTGTGAGCCAAATCGAATCCGGACGGGAGGATTGGATCCATGCTGCTGACGAAGAGTCCTCCCGACCGCGTTCCCAGGCGGCGCTGAAAAGCGTACGCCTCCTCCACAGTCTCGGCCGGGACCGTGAAAACGGCAATGTTCCCCGAAAAGAGTTTACGGGACGTTATCCATACGGGGCAAAGGTCATATCCGGGCTGGTAGCCGACGGGCTGGTGGTAGAAGAAAAACGCAGAATATACCGCAACCCGTTTGGGGACCTGCTCCCGTTTTACCCCAGGCCGGAAGCCTTGAGCGACGAACAGCAGACGGCACTTGACTGTATCGGATCGGCGCTGGATGAATCCCGGTATCAGCCGTTTCTGCTTCACGGGGTGACGGGGAGCGGGAAAACCGAGGTATACCTGCGTGCGGCCGAACAGGCGCTTGCAAACCGGAAAACCGTTCTTGTCCTGGTACCGGAGATTGCTCTTGCAACCCAGGTGGAGGCCCATTTCATATCACGTTTCCAGGATAAGGTTGCATTGCTGCATTCCGGGCTCAGTCCCGGAGAACGCTTCGATGAATGGTGGCGGATTCTCAACGGCAGCGCAACGATCGTAATCGGTGCCCGGTCCGCTGTTTTTGCTCCCCTGAAGCATATCGGCCTGATCGTCGTAGATGAAGAGCACGATTCGAGTTTCAAGCAGGAGGATCGTCTCAGGTATAACGGCAGGGACCTGGCCCTGGTACGCGGCAAACAGCGTTCCTGCACGGTCATTCTCGGTTCCGCCACACCGTCGGTTACCAGCTACTATCACAGCAAATCGGACAAGTACCGGCTGCTGGAAATGCGCCGGCGTCTCGGTGACCGGGAACTGCCTGAAGCAGCGGTGGTTGATCTGAAAGAGCAGAAAGGGAAAAAAAGAACCGCCCTTCCTATCCTTCATCACGAGCTGGAACAGGCGCTGCGCAGAAATCTCGAAAACCGCCGCCAGTCGATCATGCTGTTGAACCGCAGGGGGTTCTCTACATCGGTCATCTGCAGGGGCTGCGGATCGTTCGTTGAGTGCGGCCACTGCAAGGTGACGATGAATCTGCACAAACAGCGCAATATACTGCTGTGCCATTATTGCGGATCTCAAAGCACCACGACCGCACCCTGCAGCACCTGCGGGTCGGACGACCTGCATCCGGTCGGATTCGGAACGGAACGGGTTGAAGCCGAGCTGAAGGTGCTGTTTCCCGAGGCCGTCATCGGCCGGCTGGACTCCGATATTGCCGCGGATAGAAAACGGTTTCTGGCGATTCTGAAATCGATGCAGGACGGTGACATCGATATCCTGATCGGTACGCAGATCATCGCCAAAGGACTGCATTTTCCCGGCGTAACGCTGGTCGGTATCCTGATGGCCGACAGCGGACTCGGCTTTCCCGATTACCGGGCGGCGGAAAAAACCTATCAATTGATCACTCAGGTTACCGGCAGGGCGGGCAGGGGAGATGCTCCCGGCAAGGTGATTATCCAGACCATGCAGCCCGATCATTACGCGGTGGCGCTGGCAGCGGAGCAGCGATATGCGGATCTGGTCAAAATAGAACTGACGAACCGCTCCGGCATCGGCTTTCCTCCCTACTCCCGGCTGGTGCTCATCATAATCGAGGACTCCTCGAGTCAGCAGGCAAAGCAGACAGGGATAGAAATCTGCACCGGGATTCAACAGTGGCGCCGGAAATTCGATCTGGACAGCGCCATAACGGTTCTCGGGCCGGCGCCTGCACCGCTTGAAAAACTGCGGGACAACTATCGTTGGCAGATACTGCTGAAATCAGAAAAACTGCCCCGGCTGCACGGCCTGACCGACTGGGTGCTGTCGGGCTATAAATCCAGGCCGGGCACTGTCCTGCACATCGATATAGACCCGGAAAATATGATGTAGGGGGATGGGTGAAAAATCAGTCCAGCCGCGGGTGGTCATCCTGATAGGATTGAATCAGCGACTTCAGGCCTTTCCAGTGGGGCTGTTCGTACACCGATTTTCTGATCCTCGCAGCGCCGACGATCCCCTTGAAATATTTGCCGAAGTGATTTTTGATTGACCCCAGCGCCCGGTCTGGATTGTCATTGAATTTTTCAATTAAAGACAGGTGCTCCAGCACCGTTGCAATGATGGCGCCGAGATGAGCCGGTCGATCGCCGAAGTTGAATATCCACGGATTGCCGATTGCCGCCCTGCCGATCAAGACGCCGGCACAGCCGCTTGCTTCGATTCTCTCATGCGCCTGTGCGTTACTGGCGATATCACCGTTGCCCAGGACCGGAATTGATACGCGCTGCACCACATCGCGGACCACGCCCCAGTCGGCATACCCTGAAAACCCCTGTTTCCAGGTGCGTCCATGAACCGCAACCGCTGATACCCCAAGGTCCTGGGCCATGACTGCGAATTCGCCGGCGCAGATAGTGCGCGAATCCGGGCCGGACCTGATCTTGACCGTTACCGGGCAGCGGCTTTTGGCGGTGACGCCCCGGATTATCTGTTCGGCACGTTTATGATCGGCCATCAAAGCAGCACCGGCCCCTCGCTTCGTTACTTTTTTGACCGGGCAGCCCATATTGATATCGATAAAATCGGGCATGTAAGCGGACACGATTTCCGCCGCCTCCGACATCACGTCAGGGTCGGCGCCGAAAAGCTGGAACGAAACCGGGCGTTCCTCAGCGCAGCTCTGCAGCATCGCCAGGGTTTTCTCCTGACGGTAGACGACTCCGTGGCAGCTGATCATTTCGGATACGCACAGGGAAGCTCCCATGCGGCGGCATAACAGACGGAAGGGGAGATCTGAATAGCCGGCCAGCGGGGCCAGCACGAGCGGTCCGGGCAGCTGGAGATCGCCGATGGTAATCATTACGCAGGAATCAGCAGTGCTGTCTCAGCAATGAAAAAGCCGACTTCACCCTGATTGAAGGGAAAGCCGGCTTGGGAAACAGAACAGATGCTAGGGAGTTTTTGACAGCTCCAGCAGGGTTTTCTGATAGATGTCCTGGGCAAGGTTTTCGACAATGGTTTCAAGAGCTTCGTCGTAGTTATCCCGAGTTTCAGCGGCGTCGCCGGTAACCGTATAGCTTTGCTGTCGGGTGACATCGGGCCGCTGAAACAGGACCCGGTCGTTGACCAGATCTTTGAAAATATACCGCACCCTGAGTTTCAGTTTGACGTCTGACGCGTCGTTGGATGCGTCGAAGGCGAGGCTCGGAATGTCAATGGAGACGATTTCGCCGGCAAGGATGTAGTCGGCGCCCTCTTTCTGCTTGGTGATTTTCAGGGAACGTGATTTCTGGAACCACTTCAACAGCTCCTGATATATGGCGGCGTCGAGCTGCAGGTTGCTCGTCCTGTTTTTCCACGTGGTAACGTAAATCGATTTATCCGAACCCGAATAGACATACGGGTTTCTATATCCACAACCGGCGAGTAATATGGCTACGGCGAGACCAGCGATAATCCACGGCGTATAGCGTTTCAAACCAAAGCTCCTTGTCTGTAATTAGTATGCTATGTCGCAGGGTGCTGCTCATGCGACAATGCTAACGTAGTATCAAACCACAATATTAACAAGTTTCTTCTTCACGACAATCACCTTTTTAACCGGTTTTCCGTCGATGAAGCGCAGGACCTTGTCATCATCAAGGGCCAGCCGCTGCAGCGGTTCATCTTCTATCGCCGCATCGACTTCGAGCTTGGCTCGGACTTTTCCGTTGACCTGGACCACGATGGTCAGCATTTCTTCACGGGCTTTTTCCTCGTCGTATTCAGGCCAGGCACGATCTTCAGGGGTGCCGCCGAACTCCATGATTTCCCAGAGTTCCGAGCAGAAGTGGGGCACCATCGGGTAGATAAGCACGAGCATGGTCTGGACGGCCTCGTTCACGAGATCGGCGTCGATCTGTGCATCGGCGTTCGACACATACGAGTTGAGCGTGTTGAAAAGTTCCATCACCGCACTGATTGCGGTGTTGAAATGAAAATCGTTCTCCATGTCATAGGTGACTTTCTTGATGGTCTGGTGGAGTTTGCGCAGCACTTCAGAGCCGTCCGCGACCTTTTTGCCGAGGTTGATTTTGTCGGCGGAATCGCGCAGATCAAGAACAAAACGATAAACCCGGTTAAGGAATCTGCTGGCGCCTTCAACGCCTTGTGAGTTCCACTCGAGATCGCGGGCCGGCGGAGCGGCGAACAGGCTGAAAAGTCTCACCGTATCGGCCCCGTATTCTCCGATAAGCTGATTTGGGTCGACGACGTTGCCCTTGGACTTGGACATTTTTGCGCCGTCCTTGATGACCATTCCCTGCGTGAGCAGGTTCGTAAACGGCTCGTCCATTTCGACATAGCCGAGATCCCTCAGTACCTTGGTAAAGAAACGGGAATACAGGAGGTGCAGGATTGCATGTTCGACCCCGCCGATATACTGATCCACCGGGAGCCAGTAGTCGACCTGGGCTCTGTCGAGCGGTGTCTGGCCGGCATCGGGACAGGCAAATCGGGCGAAGTACCATGACGATTCGACGAATGTGTCCATCGTGTCGGTTTCCCTGCGTGCAGGGAGGCCGCAGACGGGACAGGTCGTGCTGATAAATTCCTGGCGCTGGCTGAGGGGCCTGCATTCGTCACTGTCGATATCGGAATCCGCGGGCAGCACAACCGGTAAATCTTCCAGCGGCACCGGTACGACACCGCAGGAATCACAGTGGATCATCGGAATGGGAGCGCCCCAGTATCGTTGCCGGGAGATGCCCCAGTCACGCAAGCGATAGGTGGTCAGGGGGCTGCCGAAATTACCCGATTGCGCCTGTTTGATGATTGCCTGCTGTGACTCGAGGGAATCCATGCCCGTAAAGGTGCCGGACTCGACCAGCGTGCCGGGTACGGTTGATGCTTCTGCCATTTCGCCGGGATCGAGGGTTTCACCTGCAGGTATGACAACCGGCTTGATCGGCAGGTCGTAGGTGCGGGCAAATTCAAAATCCCGCTGGTCATGGGCGGGAACGGCCATAACCGCGCCGGTTCCGTACTCCATCAACACAAAGTTGGCGACATAGATCGGAACCTGGTCGCCGTTGTACGGGTTGATGCAGTAGCGGCCGGTGAAAATCCCTTTTTTTTCCGGTTCCGCGGTTATGTTCTGCCGCTGTTTCTCCTGGATAATCTCATCTATGAACCCCCTGATCTCATCCGCGCGTTCGTTGTCTTCGAGCAGCGTTGCCAGAATCGGGTGCTCGGGGGCAACGGACATGAAGGTGACCCCGAAAATCGTATCGGGTCTCGTCGTGAAAATAGAGATGGACTCATTGGAATCGGCGATCTGGAACGAACAGGTCAGACCGGTCGATTTCCCGATCCAGTTATTCTGCATCGTGACGACTTTTTCAGGCCAGTCGTCGAGTGTCTGCAGGTCGGCAAGCAGTTCTTCCGCGTAATCGGTGATCTTGAAAAACCAGCCGTTCATGTGGCGGGGTTCGACCAGATCGTCGCATCTCCAGCAGGCCCCGTCGATGACCTGCTCGTTGGCCAGAACGGTCTGGCAGGTTTCGCACCAGTTAACCGTGGTGACGCGCTGGTAGACCAGTCCCTTCTGATACATCTCGATGAAGAGTTTCTGTTCCCACCGGTAGTAATCAACATCACAGGTGGCAAATTCCCGCTGCCAGTCGTAGGAGAGACCGAGCTGCTTCAGCTGCGAGCGCATGTAATCGATATTTTCGTATGTCCATTTGGCAGGATGCGTGTGGTTTTTCTGCGCGGCATTTTCCGCCGGCAGACCAAAGGCGTCCCAGCCCATCGGATGCAGGACATTGAAACCCCGCAGCCGTTTGTACCTGGCCACGACGTCACCGATGGAGTAGTTGCGTACATGGCCCATATGGATACGGCCTGACGGATACGGGAACATCTCCAGGACGTAGTATTTCTCCTTCCCGCCGTCTTCTACGGCACGGTAGGTCAGGTTTTCTTCCCACACCTGCTGCCATTTCTGCTCTACGCTCTTAAAATCATATCTGGAGCCGGACACGTGTTGTTCGTTCATGCTATGCCTCGATAATCCTCTGTTGATGGCCTATTTGGTCGATCAGTCTCAAATCTCAGGCGGTTCGTCGAATGAGCTGAGATTTTCAAATTTGGTGTATTCTTTGATGAAGTGGAGCCGGGCGACGCCGGTGGGGCCGTTACGCTGTTTGCCGATGATGATCTCAGCGATGCCCCGGTCGGGGTTGTCTTCGGATTTGTTGTAGACCTCATCGCGGTAGATGAAGCAAATGACGTCGGCATCCTGTTCGATTGCGCCGGATTCGCGGAGGTCAGACATCATCGGTCGTTTATCGGTCCTGCTCTCGAGGCCACGGTTCAACTGGGAGAGCGCCAGTACCGGCACATGATGCTCCTTGGCCAGGGCCTTCAGGGCTCTTGATATTTCACCGATCTCCTGGGTGCGGTTTTCCTTCGAGTGCCCCTGCATGAGCTGCAGATAGTCTACCAGCACGAGGCCGATGTCGTTCTGGGACGCGATGCGGCGCATTTTGGACCGCATTTTCCGAATTGACAGAGCCGGGGTGTCGTCGATAAATATCGGGGCTTCGGAAAGCATACTTACCGCCCGGGTCAGCGGATTCCAGTCTTGGTCGCGCAGGCGTCCGGTGCGGAGCAGCTGCGAGTCGACCGGAGCGACAGTGCTGAGCAGGCGCATGGCGAGCTGTTCTTTGGACATCTCGAGGCTGAAAATCGCAACCCCGGTTTTGTCGATCATCGCGGCGTGCTGGGCAATATTCAACGCAAATGCGGTTTTGCCCATGGATGGGCGGCCGGCCAGGATGATCAGGTCTGAATCCTGGAGGCCCGCAGTCATGCGATCGATTTCACTGTAGCCGGTCGGTACGCCGGTGATCAATTCGCGCCGTTGCGACAGCTTTTCGATGTTTTTAAAACTTTCAGGGATAATCGCGTTGAGCGACGCAAATTCCGTTTCGCTCTTGTCGCCGGTGATCTGAAAAATAGTTCGTTCCGCCTGATCGACGAGACCGTCGATATCTTTTTGGTCCTCAAAACAGGTATTGGCGATATCGCTGGTGGCCCTGATCAGGTTTCTCAACACCGATTTCTGCTTGATGATGCGGGCATACGACTGGATGTTGGCGGTAACCGGAACAATGGACGTCAGTGATGCCAGGTACGATGCCCCACCCACAGCTTCCAGCTGATTGCCATCCTTGAGATAACTGGTAAGGGTTACGAGGTCGTGCGGTTCGCTGCGGTCGAACAGGTCGGTCATGGCCTTGAAAATCAGCCGGTGCGATTCGCGATAGAAATCATCGGCGGAAACGATCTCGTTGACGTTCAAGAAGCCGTCATCCCTCAACAGTACGGAGCCGAGAACCGATTGCTCGGCATCGATATTGTGCGGCGGAATCCTGCCTGCGGAAGGGCGCTCCCGCGGCACATCCGGTTCGAGAAAATCATTCATGTTAAAGCCGTGGTTAAGACAGAAGGCAACCCAGAGGAATTGGGGTTTTGAGCGAAAACAGAATTCCTCTGGGTTGCCCGCATGCAGAATGAAAAATACCACCGCACTATACTACAGGATGAGGTGGTCCTAAACCAAAAAACACACCTGAAAATTCTTCCAGGTGTGTTTCCATCTATCCGAGCGAAACCGTTGCCCGAAAGTTTCCGAGCGTGTCGTTTTATAAGCGCCTGGGGATGGGGCTCAGGCTTCCTGTTCCAGAGCGCTGACGACCACGGTGATTTCTGCTTCGTGATCGAAACCGACCTTGATGTTCACCTTCCGTTCGCCGAGAACCTTGATGGCTTCGGACAGGAAGATATTTTTCTTTTCTACCTCGATGTCCATCGCGGCCAGTTTTTCGTAAACGTCGTTAGCGCTGACGGAACCGAACAGCTTGTCGTCTTCGCCGGCCAACTCAGAGAATTCCAGCGTGATGCCGGAGAGCTTCTTGAACAGCGTGTCGGCTTTTTCCTGCTCCTGTTCCAGCCGGGTCTGGATCTCGGCTTTATTCTGCTCGAGCACGGCGAGATTCTCCTTGTTTGCCGGTACCGCTTTTCCCTGGGGCAGCAGATAGTTGCGCGCGTAACCCGGTTTGACCTTGACGAGATCTCCCTCTCTGCCGAGCGAGTCTATTGTTTCCTTGAGTATGAGTTCCATGATTTACTCCACATATGGTTGTGCCCTAAGCAGGGCCTTGTGTATCTGTAGTATCGGAATGATCATCCGGATGTTTCTTCAATCGTCGGATGTCGAGCCACACATCGGCAACGCCGCCGATCAACAGCAGGACCGTGCCGAAAGATTGGAAAAGCATCATTATATATAAAAAATATCGCAACAGCTGCGGCACGTTCCATTTATGCAGGTAGAAGCTCAGTACGCTGAATCCCTGAAACAGGTATATCAGGCTCATGCAGATCAGCAGGTTGATGCCGATCGTTCTCAGCGGGTGTATCGGTAAAATGGTGATGACCGCACCGATGATGAATACCCAGATCAGTCTGTCGGGTAATCGCCAGTACTGGTGCGCAATCCACGGATGATAGGTGGTTGCGCGCGATACGAGCCGGTTTGCAAGAATCATGGTCGACCAGTTGATGATGATGATCAGGCAGACCATGATCGCCGGCAGGATCTTTGGAAAAATGACCTGCATCTGCGCAAACGACTCTTCGAAGAGCAGCATCGTTTCCGGCGCGACTGATTCGCTTTGCCGGTAGTAGGTCAGCGCTGCTTCGATGTCCTGGTTCAGCGCCTCGAGAAACGCCGATATCGGGTTGACGCCGGTAATAACGGTCTGCAGGGTCAGCAGGAGAATCCAGCAGGAGGCGAGTACGATCGCTCCCTTGAACCCCGATAAGACCGGGGATTCACTTCTGAATGCGGACTGACAGAGCGTATAACCGACCGGAATCAGTACGGCGGTAGCGATAACCAGCTGAATTGATGAAACGAAAATTGATACAACTGCAGCGAGCAGAAGACCTGCCCCGATGAATCGGCCACCATGCTGCCAGCGGTACATATAGAACATCACCATTGCCGGGATCATGAAATAGATCCAGCCAAAAACGGTGATATGCAATGTCGGCAGCAGCAGGGCGAGCGCAAAAACGACGATGTTTAATACGCTCCTGCCCCTGGTAGCGCTTCCTTCAGCCTCGAGCGACACGAGTTCACCAGTCAGGTTGGTCATCTACCCTTGCGTATTGCCGGAGTAGGGCAACAGGGCAATCTGCCGGGCTTTTTTAATTGCGGAGCAAAGCTGACGCTGGTGGGTTGCGCAGGTGCCGAGGATTCTGCGGGGGATGATCTTTCCGCGTTCGGTGACAAAATTGCGCAGGGTTTTCTGGTCTTTGTAGTCGATCTTCAGTTCTTTATCGACACAGAAACGGCATACCTTTTTTCTTGAAAACAGTCTTTTCTGTGGTCTTGCAGCCATGATATTACTCCCTTTGGGTTGTGGGTACGCTGGATAAATTATTGAGCCGTCTCGGATGCTTCCTCGGTCTCTGCTTTATCTCCGGCCTCCGCTTTTTCTTCAGCAGCGCCGCCGGCAGTTTTAGCCTCGGTTTTTTTGGTTTCAGCCTTGTCCGCCTGAACGTCTTCTCCGGCTTCCTCGGTTTCTGGAACCACGGCGTTGGCTTCTGCCTCAGAGCGCGCTGCTTCAATTTCTTCGGCGGTAATAGCGTCGGAAATTTTAATGGTGAGATACTTGAGAACCGAATCATCGATTCTGAATTTTCTCTCGATTTCGGAAACAACCCCCGGGGTGGATGCAAAATCGCACAGAACATAATAGCCCTGTGCCTCCTTCTTGATCGGGTAGGCCAGTTTTCTCATTCCCCATTTGTTCTGGTAAATGACGGCCCCGTTATCGTCGAGGATAAGCTGGTTGGTGTTTTCGATGATGGCGGTGATTTGATCTTCGCTCAAGGACGGGCGAAGAATATAGACCTGTTCGTACCTTCTCATAAGTTCCTCCTCATGGACTTATTGGCTGCGGGTTATTCCGCTGTACGGCCCTCGCTGTCTACTGCAGAGAGCGAAGAGGTATATAAAATGCAGATTCCATCACTACAATGGATCTGCTAATGTAACCTTATATTATAACTGATAGCATGAAAATGGTCAAGATGATTTGTTTGCTTTCTCGTGTTGCTTGATACGTTCCCACTGGGTTTTGAGCTCGGATTCGTCAAGATCGGCGTATTTTTCGAAAACATGCGGGTGGCGCCTGATGAGCTTTTCATCGATTGAGTCGATTACATCTTCGAGGGCAAATTGCTGCTGGTCCCTGCTGATCTCGGCAAGCATGACGATCAGGTACAGGAAATCCCCCAGTTCCTCACAGAGATTTTCCGGGTCGTTCTTGTCTATTGCAGCAATTATCTCGTCACATTCTTCCTGCAAATGTTTTTTCAGGGAGGTGACGGTCTGTTTGCGGTCCCACGGGCAGCCGGCAGGGCTGCGCAGCGTCTTGACGGTGCGGCGCAGTCGGTCGAGCGGGTGTATTTGTGCGTTCATGAGCGTGTTCCTTGAGGTCGGCCGGGGGTCGGCATGCAAAAGTTAGGTTTTGAAGGAATTAATTAGGCAAAAATGAGCGAAAAGGGTTGACATTAGCCACCTGACCAACTATGTAGTCTATGGTTTTGATTGCTGCCCCCGTGTGAGAGGATGCGATCAATGATAGTTACAGGGTGTTGACTCTTGTTTACACAAAAATTAGAGTAATATCCAAGAGAAACAATTTTCAAAGAGGTTTTAAAAGTGATCGACCAAGACAAGAAGCAAAAACTTTTGCTGGAGAAACATAAGGATATCGCCCGCATTGACCAGGAGTCAAAACGAACCCACGGCTGGTATGTACGTGTTCGCTACAAGGGCAAGACGCATTCCAAGTTTTTTTCCGATAGAAAATGCGGTGGCAGGTACTCAAGCCTGTTATCGGCCATATCGTGGCGCGACCAGACCGAGCGAAAACTCGGCAAAGTACGGACCAACAAGCATATGGTTACCGTCAGCAACTCCGGTACCGGTGTTGTCGGCGTTCGTTTGAATGACAAGCTGAATCGCTATGAAGTCAGCTGGGTAACCCCTCAGGGCAAGCAGGGCAAGACTTCTGTTTCGATCAAGAAGCACGGTAAAAAAGCGGCCTTCGAGCGCGCCTGCAAGATCCGCAAGGAGCGAGAGGCAGCCCGTCTCGCCGTTTGACCCCCCTGCATTGCAGTGCCGGAAATTGCAGCCGGCACTGCAAAATCCGCCGATCGTTCCAGATCCTACATGCCGTAAGTATTGCACTGGTTCTGAAAAATATTAGTATTGCGTTTATTCGGGAAGGTTGTTACTATAGCATGTTCTGTTGGATTTTAATTTTATCTCGTTAACTTAATAGAGGCTCTTATAATGTACGCAATCGTAAAGACCGGCGGTAAGCAGTATCAGGTTTCGGCCGGCGATCAGGTTATGGTGGAAAAGATCGAAGGCAGCGTCGGTGATTCTGTTGAACTGGAAGAAGTACTGCTCGTAGCTGACGGTGAAGCTGTCACGGTCGGTAAACCCGTTGTGGCGGGCGCTAAAGTAACCGCAACGATTACCGAACAGGGGAAACACCGGAAAATCAAAGTTTTCAAGAAGAAAAGAAGAAAAGGTTATAGACTGCTGAAAGGACATCGTCAGCATTATACCGCATTGAAAGTTTCTGAAATCAGCATGTAAACGGATCTTTTGATCCCCGATTATACAAAGGAGTAGGAAATGGCTCATAAGAAAGCGGGAGGTAGCTCCAGGAACGGACGCGACTCCATCGGCCAGCGGCGAGGAATCAAGAGATTCGGCGGAGAAAACGTTAAAGCCGGAAGCATTATTGTCCGGCAGCTCGGCACTAAAATCCATCCGGGCACCAATGTTGGCTGTGGCAGAGATTACACGCTGTTCGCCAAAGTCGACGGCGTTGTCACGTTTGAAGATTTCGGCAAAGACAGGAAACGGGTAAGCGTTTATCCTGAAGCCTGATTCAATTAAACAGGCACCGTTGCGCATCGTGACGGTTGGTTATAGTCGGCTCGGTCATCACGTCGTGATGGCCGAGTTTTTTTTTACCAATTTCCGGTATCGGTAAAAAGTGATATGTTCATGTGCAGAGAAGATATCGGTTGAGTATGCCCTGCATCCCCGGAGAAAAGATGTCTTTTGTCGATGAAGCAAAATTCTATGTAAAGGGCGGCGACGGCGGTAACGGCTGTGTCAGTTTTCGTCGGGAAAAATACGTTCCCAGGGGCGGCCCGAACGGCGGCGACGGCGGGCGGGGCGGCAATGTCATCATCAAGGCTACCGATCGCTTGCAGTCTCTGATCGATTTTAAATTCCGTTCCCACTTCAAAGGGGCACGCGGAGGGCATGGCCAGGGGAAGGATAAACACGGCGCCAAAGGTTCAGACTGCATCGTAGAGGTCCCGACCGGGTCGGTATTGAAAGACGATGAAACCGGGAATGTACTGATCGACCTGTCCGAACCCGGGCAGGAATATATGGCCGCACGGGGCGGCAGCGGCGGACTCGGCAATACGCATTTTGCCAGCGGATCGAACCGGACACCGAGGATCGCGACTGACGGCAAGCCGGGAGAGGAACGCTGGCTGCGAATAGAGCTGAAGCTGATTGCCGATATCGGCCTGGTCGGACTCCCCAATGCCGGAAAATCGAGTCTTCTGGCAAAATTGTCGGCTGCGGACCCAAAGATCGGGGCATATCCGTTTACGACCCTGGAACCCCAGCTGGGCGTTCTGAAGGATGCCTATTCCCATTCCTACATCATCGCCGATATTCCGGGCCTGATTGAAGACGCCCACAAAGGGGTCGGGCTCGGGCACGCATTCCTCAAACATATCGAGCGAACCGCCATCATCCTGCATGTCGTCGATATTTCCGAAGACGAGAGTGAAACGCATCACCGTATCATCGAGAACGAATTGGTGAAGTACAAGCGGAGTTTGAAAGACCGGGTTAAAATTGTCGTATTGAACAAGACCGATCTGGTCGATCCCGAGATGGTCGAGGAGATCGCCCAGACGTATCGTGAAAAGCACTTGGAAGTTGCCGTGGTTTCTGCTGAAAACGGTGAAGGGATAGCGGAACTGCGCACCCTGATCATAGAGATCATGGAAGAAATTGAACGGGAACAGGCGAACCTGAACGCGCAGGCCGATACGGGCGGGGAATCCGGCGATGACGCATGAATATTCCAGAGAGGAAGGACTGCTTCTACGCCAGACCCTGTTCGACAGGGCAAAACGAATCGTCGTTAAAGTTGGCAGTGCGGTGCTGACTGATGACCTTGGCATCGCCGTGGACGTGATCGAGAATATTGCCAGGGAAATAGCTTTTCTGCACGACAGCGGCCGGGAGGTCATTCTAGTCAGCTCCGGCGCGGTTGCCGCCGGCCGTGCCCGGATCAATTTCAAGCGCAGCGGCAGCGAGCTGGGCATCAAGGAAAAGCAGGCACTTGCGGCAATCGGCCAGTCCAGCTTGATGCAGATCTACGATCATGTCTTTGAAAACCTCGGGCAGACCACGGCGCAGGTCCTGCTCACCCACAATGATCTGGCTGTCCGAAAACGCTATCTCAACGCCCGGAATACGTTATTTGCGCTGTTTGGTTTCGACGTCATACCGATTATCAACGAAAATGACACGGTCTCGGTTGCCGAACTCAGATTCGGCGACAACGATATGCTCGGAGCCTATATCTGCAACCTGATAGAGGCTGACATGTTCATCTGCCTCACGGATGTGGTCGGTCTGTACACCGGCAATCCGGCGACAGATCCGGAGGCACGACCGATCTATACGGTAGACGAGATAACCGCAGCTATTGAGGCCATGGCTTCCCACTCCAAAAGTAAACTCGGAACCGGCGGTATGCAGTCTAAATTGAGGGCTGCAAAGCTGGTGTCGTCCGGGGGCGGAAGTTCTTTCATCGGTCCGGGACGTGAACCGGAAATCTTGAAAAAGCTGTTCAGTGGAGAAATGGTCGGCACATTTTTCCTGCCGCACAAGGAGCATATCAGCGGCCGGAAGCGCTGGATTGCCTCCGTCCTCAAACCGCAGGGCAGCCTGATCCTCGATGACGGCGCCTGCACCGCCCTGGTGAAACGGAACCGGAGTCTGCTGCCGTCAGGGATTGTGGAGGTTGAAGGATCGTTCGGGGTCGGTGATGCGGTGCATTGTAAAAGCAGGGCGGGAGAAAAAATAGCGGTCGGCCTGATAAATTACAGCTCCGCCGATACGAATAAAATTCGGGGATATCACTCTCGCGAGATCGAACGGATTCTCGGATACCGGGACAGCGACGACGTGATCCACCGGGATAACATGGTAATTATATAGAAAGCCTCAAGAAGCGTCTGAATGCGACGATGACCGTAAGGGGAAAAGATGAACATGGAGCAGCACATTGCGGAAATGGCGGCGAGGGCGGGGGCGGCGTGCAGGGACATCGCACTCGCCTCGACGGCGGCAAAGAACCTTGTACTGGGTGATGTTGCCCGGCTGTTGCGGGAGGGCAAAACATCGATTCAGGCGGAAAACGGGAAGGATCTCGTGGTCGGCAGGGAGAAAAACCTGTCGGCGCCGATGCTGGATCGGCTCGCTCTGAATGACGCTGTATTCGACGCGATGATATGCGGTGTGGAAGAGGTCTGCGCTCTTCCTGATCCGATCGGGGGGATAGCGGCGATGACGCGGCGCCCGAACGGGCTGTCGGTCGGCAGAATGCGGGTTCCGCTGGGCGTTGTGGCGATGATTTATGAATCAAGACCAAATGTCACGATCGATGCTGCGGCGCTGTGCCTCAAAGCCGGCAACGGAGTCATACTGCGCGGCGGATCCGAGGCGATCAACTCCAATCTTGCCCTGGCCGGCGTGTTGAAGCAGGCGCTCAGCAATAATCAGATCGATCCGGATTGTGTGCAGGTCGTCGATACGACCGACCGGAAAGCCATTGAAATTCTGCTGCAGCAGGAAGACGCCATTGACCTGGTCATTCCCCGCGGCGGCGAGGGGTTGATCAGGTTTGTCTCGCACAATTCGAGAATCCCGGTACTGAAACATTACAAGGGCGTCTGCCATATCTATGTCGATAAGGATGCTGATCTGTCCACAGCGACACCGATCATTCTGAACAGCAAGACGCAGCGCCCCGGAGTCTGCAATGCGCTGGAGGGCCTGCTTGTCCATAGCAGCGTTGCCGGAGCATTCCTGCCGGTGATCGGTGATGCGTTCACCAGGGCCGGAGTCACGATGGCGGGCTGTGAGAAAACCAGGGCACTATATCCAGGGGCCGAGGCGGCAACCGCGGAGGATTGGGGCACCGAATGGCTGTCACTGAAGCTCTGCGTCAAGGTGGTTGAGTCGCTGGAGGAAGCCGAGGCCTATATCGCCCGTTACGGTTCGCACCACACCGAATCGATTATTACGGAAAACTACACGACGGCCCAGGCTTTTCTGGCCGGTGTCGATGCTTCCGCCGTTATGGTCAACGCGTCGACCCGCTTCAACGATGGCGGTCAGCTCGGTCTTGGTGCCGAAATCGGAATCAGTACCACCAAACTGCATGCCTACGGACCGATGGGGCTGGAGGAACTGACGACGCAGAAATTCATCGTTTACGGCAGCGGTCAGGTACGTGAGTAATGGCCGGGGTCGGACTGCTCGGGGGAACTTTCGACCCTGTTCACAACGGACATCTGCAGCTCGGAACCCTTGTCCGCGATCGTTTAGGCCTGGACCGGATTATTTTCATACCGGCTGCTCATCCCCCGCACAAGGAGGAGTCAAGAGTCGGCAGCAGAGTCCATCGGCTCGAGATGCTCTCCTGTGCCCTGGCTGATCGAGATGATATGGAACTGTCCGATATCGAGATGGCGCGGGACGGGTTGTCCTATACGATCGACACGCTGGAAGAGATGAGGGACCACGACGATGGAACGATCGACTATCACTTCATTATCGGATCTGATGCGATGGAAGAGATTGAAACCTGGTATCGCTGGCAGGAATTCCTCACCGCAGTGCATTTTGTTGTTGCAGTCAGACCCGGTTTTTCCGTAAAACAGATAGAATTTATTCTTGGGCGAAATGGGTTTACGCCCGAGAGCGATAAACGCGATCGGTGGATACATGCGCACCATGGCAACCGTATCGAGTTTCTTGCCGATAAAACGGTCGACATCTCATCGACCGAAATTAGAGAGAGAATCGGTACCGGCCGGAAGTGGAAACATATGGTACCGGAAAGCGTGGCGGCGTATATCAGCACCCATGGACTTTACGGCGCCCGGATATAGAGAAAAGAACATACGTCTGGATTTATGAAGCCGCAGGCGCCTGATTATTCGATAGATAAACGCATAAGACTTGTCGTTGTTGATGATTCGGAACTGTTCCGCAAATTCATAAACGAACTATTGGCCGAGAGTACGGCCATAACCATTGTCGGTGAAGCGGTTAACGGCAAGGAAGCCGTTGACCTGGTAGGGAGCACCGAACCCGACGTGGTGATGCTCGATATGGAAATGCCGATCATGGACGGGATGGACGTCCTCCAGCATATTATGGATGAAGATCCGGTTCCGGTAATCATGGTTTCCGGACTGTCCAGAGAGGGGAGCGCCCGCAGCTATGATGCGCTGAAATACGGCGCTGTCGATTTCATCGGAAAAGATGCGCTGCACCCGCGCAGGGGCGTTGAACAGCTCCGCAAAGAGCTGCTGTACCGGATCATCTGTGCGTCGAAAGTACAGGTCAAAAAGCGCATGATCAAACAGTACGAACACCTGCCGTCGACCGCGGAAAACGGAAACCGGGAACGTGTTATTTTCTGTGAAGACTGCGGCGCCAGAAATGTAATCGAAGCAGAGCATAACGGTAATGGCAGCGAGATCAGGTGCGCTCAGTGCGGAGACCTGCTCGATGCCGTGGTTATCACGAAATATCGCCGGGTCAATACGGTCGGTGCGATCGGCGTCGGTCACGGCGGCTGTGTCAACCTCCTCCATATCATCCCGCAGTTGCCCGAAGACTGCAGCACGACGCTGATCGTGGTCATGCACGAGCCTGAAGCAAACGTCGACCTGTTTGCCCGATACCTGAACGCGGTGAGCAGCGTCAAAGTGCTGCGGCTGGTGGAAGGGATGAATATCGAAGGAGGAAACTGTTATCTGGCCGCGTCCAGGGAAAATTTCTGCATGGTTTCCCATTCCACCAATTTTACGATCCGCAAAGGTACGCCGGAACCCGGGCAGGGAGCGCTCGATCTGATGTTCGAGTCATTGGCGGGGATTCTCAGGAACCGCCTGTTTGCGATTGCTCTATCCGGACAGCAACTGGACGGTGACAAGGGGATCGCCCTGGTCAGGAGGCACCACGGTCACGGGGTTGTATTGAATGCTGCAAGCTGTCTGTGCAAGGAGCTTGGTGAGAATATCTTAAAAAAATGCATTATTGACCGAATCGTAACTGAGGACGATTGCGTGGACCTGGTGTGTCGTTTCCAGAGCGGCAACGGCAACAACCAGGCGATGTAACTGCCAGCGAAAAAAAACTAAACGACCATGTCCGTGTTGTGGGAAGAACAGGTTGAGCTGTTGAGACAGGGGCGCCACAAGGTACTGGTACGGCAGGCGTACGGCCCGGCTTCCCGCGGCAAGGCGGTATACCCGCGGCGGGAGGAGGTTTTCGATGCAATGCGGGTAACGACGTTTGACCAGGTCCGGGTTGTCATTATCGGTCAGGATCCATACATCAACGAACACCCCAGGCTTGGTCCGGAAGCGCATGGACTCAGTTTTTCCGTGAGGGAAGGGATTCCCGCGCCCCCTTCGCTGAAAAATATTTTCCAGGAAATAGACAACAGTCTTTACGCTGGCGTCTCCCGCGAGGTCAGCACCGATCTGACGAGATGGGCGAAACAGGGGGTGTTGCTGCTCAACGCATCGCTGACGGTTATCGCCCGGCAGTCCAACTCCCATGCCTCACTCGGTTGGCATGCGGTCACCGACAACATCATCGAGACCATCTCGCAAAAGAAAGAAAAGGTCGTGTTCATGCTGTGGGGAGCGTTTGCGCAAAAGAAGGCGGCCCTGATCGACCAGAACAAACACCTGGTGCTGAAAACGAGCCATCCGTCGCCGCTGTCGGCGCACCGGGGTTTTCTTGGTTCGGGCGTATTCGTGAAATGCAACCGCTACCTGAGCATGAATGGTTACGAGACCATTGATTGGTGATCGTAACCGGTAAATGAATGGCTTACGGCTGCAGGGCCAGCAGCGCGCTGCCGATATCGTCTGCCAGTTCAGTGGCCGAGAATCCGATACCGGAAGCCGCAAACAGGCGGTCCCCGCAGTAACCGTGCAGGAAAACTCCAAAACGTGCTGCATCGAACGGGGCGAGCCCCTGACACAGGAGTGAACCAAGCATGCCGCTCAGTACATCTCCCATGCCGCCGGCTGCCATGCCGGGGTTGCCGGTCGTGTTTACGCCAATCAGTTTGCCGTCGCCAACGACGGTCGCCGCTCCCTTGAGGATAACGATCAATTCCGTCCCCGCGGCCTGGAAACGCTCTACGCATTGGCGAACCGCCTTGACCCGGTTCTGCTGGACAGCCGCCGTTTCGCATTCGAGCAGCCGGGCCATTTCTCCCGGATGCGGGGTCAGCATACGCGGAGCTGGCGGGGACTTCAGCTTGTCCCTGTTTTTTGCGATGATATTCAAGGCGTCGGCGTCCACGACCATTGGCAGCGGTGAGTCGTTGTAGAGCTTGACCACGAGCTCGGCCGTCGTTTCCTCGGTACCGATTCCGGGTCCGAGAACGAGTGCATCCTTGTCTTCGGCATGCTTCATGATCGGGTCGAAATCATCTTTTCCAAAGCGGCTGCTCGAGGCCAGCGGAAGCGACATCATCTCGGTCGATGCCGATTCAAAAACAGGGTTGAGGTCCTGCGGGCAGCATAGGGAGACCAGGCCACAGCCGCTTCTCAATGCCCCCCGGCCGGCAAGCACGGCCGCTCCTGTTTTGCCGGCGGAACCGCCGGCAATGAGCAGGTGCCCGTAACTGCCTTTGTGGGTATCTCTGGCGCGCTCGAAATGCTTGAGCATTGGTTTGCATAAGGCGGGGTCGATACCGTGCACCGGTACGGGGACATGCCGCAATACCTGGTCCGGAATGCCGATGTCGATAACGTACAGGCTGCCGGTGTGGGCCGCGCCGCCGGCCGTCATCTGGCCGCATTTCGCGTACCCGTAGGTCGTGGTAATATCGGCGGCGACGCAGGTATTGAAGATCTTGCCGGTATCGGAATCGAGGCCGGACGGCGTGTCGACCGCGACGATCGGGATATTTCTTGTCGAGGCATCAGCATTGATAAACTCGATAAGATCCTTGAATCGACCCTCAATCGAGCGACAGAGACCGGTCCCGAAAATGGAATCGATATACAGGCGTGCCGGCCCCAACCTGGATTCATGGTCCCTGATGAAGGAAATGGCCTGATCAAAGAGCTTGGCAGTGGAGCAGACGAATGTCGGCAGGTCGAGCTTGTCGACAATGGCGAGGTTGATCGCGCTGTCGCCTCCAAGTTTTGCCGGTTCAACAAGAAAAATAAGCAGAGGCCGGGCATGACGCTGCAGCAGGTGCCGGGCAATGACCAGACCGTCGCCGCCGTTGTTGCCGGGGCCAATAAAAATCGGAATAGGGGCACCGGGGAGTGGTCCGTAAAGCTGCTCGATCTTCAATACGGTCCCAAGACCGGCGTTTTCCATCAGCACAATGCCGGGTATTCCAAAATGATTGATAGCACACTGGTCTATCGCTCTCATCTGGCTCGCGTTAGGGAGAATCATAAACGTTCCTCAGCCTGTTTTTCGGCAAGAATGGTTCTGCAGAACATGCACGGATCAAACCCCGATTGCAGCGCGATATCGCTGTCTTTGAACTCCACGGTACAGTCGGGGCTGTCATAGTAATCGCACTCCGGAAAATGAAAGATCCGGGTCCTGGCATTGGCTTTGATGACGGGTTTCTGCGCCTCTTCAGCCAGGGGCGTCTCGTCAGTGTCTCGGGAATTCCTGCGGATCTGCTCCAGAATTTTCCTGAACAGGGCCGCGAAGAAAGCCGCAATCTGTTCGAGAATGTTCTGGATAAACGGCGAAACCAGCGGTTTTTCATGGGCGACACGGTAGATGAAAACGATGGCCAGGAGGCAGAACAGGACATTCGGGACCCACATGACCAGCGGGATCGGCAGGGCTCCGCTGTTGGCCAGGTTTCTCGACATCGTGAACATGATGTAATAGGAAATATACAAGATGAGGCCGAACGGTACGCCGATGGCCCGTCTGCCGGGTCCGGCCTGCAGTCCGAGCGGCATGCCGAGCAGGGACAGGAACAGGCAGCCGACCGGCAGGACCAGGCGTTTATGGAATTCGGTTGTATATGCGCGTCCGGCTTCGGAATCCACACCGACTTCTTCGGCGCGGTCCAGCAACTCGGTCATGTTCATCGTGCCGCGCCTTTTGACGTTGGGGGCACGGGCGGGCAGTTTCAGGGGTATATTGATCACATAGCGGTCGAAACTGATGATCTGCGCTTTCTGCCGATCGGGCATTTGCATCGATCCGTTCTGCAGAATCAGCGTGACCACCATCGTTTCCATGTCGGTATTCATTGCACCGTACTGGGCCATCGTGATCGCGGGAGATGTTCTACCGCGCATGTCCGACACCCAGACGTTTTTCCAGATATTGGTTTCGGGATCAGTGGAATCGATGTGGACGACGAGGTCGCCGAGCGCTTCGGTGAAAGTCCGTTCTTTAATGCCTTTGTCGATTTTCTCCTTGGCAAGCTGATACATCATGTACTGCATGGCGGTATCGCCGGCGGGAATCAGCCGAATCGAGAAATAGCCGGTGATCAGCGAGATCAGGATCGCGACGGTGATCAGCGGCGGCAGGGCCTGATAAATTCCAATCCCGGAGGCTTTGAAGGCGAGAATTTCCGTGTCGTTGGCAAGCCGTGAAAAGCCGACCGTAATGCCGAGCAGTGACGCCATCGGAATCGAATAGAGAAACATGTTCGGGAACAGGTAGGAAAAAAGCCTGATGAAGTCTGCAAAGCTGATGTTGAGCTCGAGCACCAGGTTGAGAAACGGGATAAGCTTGATCAGGAAAAAAACGCCGTTCATGATCAGGAAGCTGGCAAAGAACGGGGCGAGCATCTCGGTCGCCAGGTAACTGTAGAACAGCAGCGGCAGCCGCTGTGTGCGCGAAAATCGTTTTCTGGTGCCGGGAGCCGGTTTTGCCGAGTCTGTAGCCATGTGCCTGGATGAATCGTAAAGAGAATAGCGGCGCTTTATTGAAAACGCGACTCGGTAAGCGGGTCCTCGATCGTCACGTCGATCCAGTGTTGATCCATCCATTCCTTCGGCGTCACGAAAACGCCGTTGACCAGAACTGAAAAGTGGAGGTGGTCGCCGCCGGCCATGCCGGTGGTCCCGGTCTGGCCGATAACGGTCTGCTTGTCCACGATGTCGCCGGGGGAGACATGTATCTGGCTGAAATGCGAGTAGAGACTGAATATCCCCTGGCCGTGGTCGATCATGACCATGTTGCCGTAAATGCCAAGGTAGTCGGTAAAAATGACCGTACCATTTTCCGCGGCCCGAACGTCTGCCTTTCTGGTTGAAGCGAGATCAATACCGAGATGGACCTGCCGGTCGATCGGTTTACCCTGATAGTAATAGGTCCGCTGGTCGGCATAACCGGCCCGGCTGCTGCCCGGCATGCGCTGGAACCTGCCTTGCCATTGCCGTTCGGGATCAGGTTCTGCGCACAGATCACTGATTTTCTGATTGTTCTCGGTGCGAATTTCGTTGTTGGTGTACAGATACTGCTGCAGCAGGCTGCCTTTCATGTCAGGATAATACTGGTTGAATTCCGGAATCTTTTTGTTGAGGAAGCCGTCGGAAATGTTGATTCGGTCCTGCTGGAATTTTTTGGCTTTAAACGTAACCGAAAACGGAAGCTTTCGCTGGTTTCCGGCGGGATCTGAAGCGACGACGGCGGATGCGTCGATATTCTGGGCGGAATACGGCAGCCCGAAATAGCAGATATACGTATCGTCGCGACCGTCGCCGACGAGGAAACCGGGATGAAACCGGCCGTCTATCTCAACCCCGGTGGTAATATCGGTATCCGGTGAGCGGTAAATGACAATACCGCTCCCGCCCGGGTTGATGTAGCGTTCGCTGTGAAGAATCGACAGTTTCGGCGGAGTGGTATCGATTTCATATTCTTTGACGATTTTTGTTGAATTCCCCCTGAGAAAAGCGCGCAGGGAGTAGTCGTGCACCTGGAGGGTGAGGCTGGCAGGGCCGTCCTTGAAACCAGATTCTGCGGGATTGAAGGGCACCTTTACCTGTTTTTCGGCAACGCCGATCATGCCGGTAAAACCGGTTCGCGGAAATTGCTCGCGATACAACTCCTTGACCAGATTCCCCTGAGTGATTTTCAGGCTTATCTCCCTGATGCCGCTTTTCCGGTCTGCCGCATCAAACATGATCAGGGAATTTTTACCGATATAGTGTTCCGGCGAGGATAGAGTCACCTGCGGCAGCCCACCTTCGAAAAAGAGGAAAAAGGCGGCGGCACCGCCGCCGATGATGAGCAGCAAAAAAATGATAAAAAAAGTTGATTTAGACCTGCTTCTTGAACGTTTGAATCGTGACATTACGCCGGCTCCCGTTTATCTCTGCGTTCAGTTCTATCCCTGCCAGATAATTTCATATTTTTCTATATGAAGATTTTTTTCCGGTGCGATGATCAGCCGTTTATTGATGTCCGTTTCCAGTTGATTGACCGTCAGTTCTTCTTCCTTCAACAGCATATCGGCGATGCGGGGATTAACCCTGACCGTCACCGCCGATCCATCCGAGCGGCCAGAATTTCTGCTTATCTTCCTGAAAATTTCATAACAGACGGTTCTGCGTGATTTCAAGACGCCTTCTCCCGCACAATAGTGGCAGGGTTCACACATCATCTGGTTGAGATTTTCGCTGTGCCGCTTGCGGGTCATCTGAACGAGGCCGAATTCGGAAAGTTTGAGAATGTTGATCCGGCTCTTGTCCTTTTTTACCGCTTCCTTGAACGTGTTGAACAGCTCTTCGCGATGCTGGTCGTCCTCCATATCGATAAAATCAATAATGATAATGCCGCCGATATTTCTGAGACGGAGCTGGTACGCGATTTCCTTGGCGGCCTCCATGTTGGTTTTGAAGATCGTATCATGGAGGTCGTCCTTGCCGACGAATCTGCCGGTATTGACGTCTATGACCGTCAGCGCTTCAGTGTTCTCGATAATGATATACCCGCCGGACCGGAGCCAGACCTTCTTTTCCAGCGCCTTGGTGATTTCCACATCGACGCCGTACGCTTCAAACAACGGCAGCTCGCCGCGGTACAGGGAAATTTTATTTTTCAGCTTCGGGGTGAACGTTTTGACGAAATTCATCAGCGTGTCGTAGGATTTCTCGTCGTCGATGATCAGGTAGTCGACATCGCTGGTGAAAAGATCGCGCACCGATTTCAGGGTGATGTCGAGATCTTCGTAGAGCAGGGCTGGAATCTTATTGCTCGACGCCCTGCCTCTGATCTCGTCCCAGAGCAGCATCAGAAATTCCATGTCGGCTTCGATGTCTTCCTTGGGCGCGTTTTCGGCTACGGTGCGGACGATGAAGCCGACCTCATCAGGCCGCAGCTCCTCGATCAGCGTGCGCAGCTGATCCCTGACTTCTTCGTTCTCGATTTTGCGGGAAATACCGATATGATCGGTTTGCGGGATAAAGACCAGGTTGCGGCCGGGCAGGGTGATCTGGCAGGTCAGGCGGGCGCCTTTGGTGCCGATCGGGTCTTTGTTGATCTGCACCATGATTTCCTGGCCTTCGGAAATCAGGTCTTCAATTTTCAAGCCCTGGGTACTCGGGCGATCGGAGTATTCAAAAGACGGGTTCTCGCCATTACCATTGAACCGGGCAGTCGAATTGACGAGGCGTTCCATCTCTGCCGGGGGTATATGGATATCGTCTACATAGAGAAATCCGGTCCGTTCGAGACCAATATCGACGAACGCCGCCTGCATACCGGGCAGAACCCTGACCACGCGGCCGAGATAGACGTTTCCCATCAGGCCTTTTTCGGTCGGCCGCTGAAGGTGAAACTCTGTGAGATTACCGTTTTCCACCAGGGCGATACGAACTTCATACCGTCTGGAGTTGATGAGAATTTCAGTGGTCATGATACTCGTGCTTATCGGTCGCACCTGCACCTGTCGCGATCACGGTTCATGTGCAAGCGGACCTGACCGGTTTCCTGCGCCATGTGGCGCACATGGTGAATCCGGATTATTTTTCAATTAACAAAACTGTTACTATACCTTAAGTTATCGATAAAATGCCACCATTCCTTGTCCAAATTGCGATACGCCCGTAGATATATTGTAATGCATGATCTTTCCGTAATCATTCCGACATATAACCGGGTAACGAGATTGGCGCGGGCGCTCGAATCAGTGCTGAACCAGCGTGAATTACCCGCTGAAATCATTGTGGTCGATGACGGATCGACCGACCGGACCGAAGATCTGGTGGGTGGTTTTGCCCGGAACTCGCCGGTGGCAATGCACTATCTCTACCAGCAGAACCGGGGACCAGCCGCGGCACGGAACCGCGGATTAGCAGCCGCTTCAGGAGCATATGTCGCTTTTCTCGACTCTGATGACCAATGGCATGAAGATAAAATCAAATACCAGCTTCCTGCGCTGCAGGCAGAACCATCATATCTCATCTCGCATACGCAGGAAAGATGGCTGCGAAACGGCAGGCACCTGAATCAGAAAAAAATCCACGAGCCGCTGCATGGTGATGTTTTCGCCAGGTCCCTGAAGCTTTGCTGTGTCGGAATGTCGACGGTTATGGCACACAAAACCCTGTTTGAGCGTTATGGATTGTTCAATGAAGCGCTCAGGTGCTGCGAGGATTATGATCTGTGGCTGCGGGTTTCTCCGTTTGAACCATTTCTGCTGGTCGACCGGCGCTTGACGATAAAGCACGGCGGGTGTAACGACCAGGTATCGGTGAAATTCCGCGAAGGAATGGACCGGTTCAGGATTCAGGGACTGGCCGTCATGCTCGAGAACACGGGGTTAGACGAAGAACAGCGCGCCGCGGTGAGGGCGGAACTGCTCAGACGGTGCGCTATATATGGCAGCGGCTGCGCGAAACACGGCAAGAAGCGGGAAGCACGATTTTATCGAGAAATGGAGCACTACGTTACCACAGATGAAAAATCATTCATTAACCACACCGGCTAGAAACTGGACGGATCCGTCGGTGTATGTAGAAGAAATTTGTGTCGAGGCGTCATGCGCAGAACACGCATATACGCAGGAGATTATCGATCGTGCATCGCTGCCGGTAACGGTAATTGCCGATCACGAATGTAAAGACATCGTCGCCGGTGAATATCCGGACAATCTGACGGCGGGGAAAAAGGTCCTGCTGCTGTGCCGCAACAACGGAGAATTCCTGAAAGATTGCCCGGGGACAAAGGCCTACAGGTGCTGCGGATATCGGGTCATCAATATCGGGATGGGATGCCCAATGGACTGCGTATACTGCATTTTGCAGGCATACCTCAATAATCCGTATCTCAGCTTTTTTGTCAATACGGACGAGCTTTTTTCCGAGCTCACCGTCAAAATCGATGCGTATGACGGCCCGGTGATGCGCATCGGTACCGGAGAATTTACCGATTCAATGGCCCTCGACCGGATAACCGGACTGAGCCGTCCGCTGGTTGAATTCTTCGCCGGCCGGAAAGACGGGATCCTCGAATTGAAGACGAAAAGCGCGTATGTTGAATCGCTCCGTGATCTGGATCATAACGGCAGGACCATCATGGCGTGGTCGTTAAATGGAGCGAGCGTAGCCGGCAGGGATGAGATCCGGGCGGCAACGCTCGACCAGCGCCTGCATGCGGCGGCACAGTGTGCGCAGTGGGGCTATCGTCTCGCCTTTCATTTCGACCCGATAATCGCGTATCCGGACTGTGAACGGGAGTATCGTGAAATTATCGAGAAGCTTTTCAACACGGTTCCGGCAGATCGGATTGCCTGGATTTCCATCGGGGCCCTGCGCTACATTCCTTCCTTGAAACAAATCGGTACGTCGCGCTTTCCCCACTCGCCGATATATTACCAGGAATTCATCGAGGGAATGGACGGTAAACAGCGTTACTTCAGGGACATGCGGGTGAAACTTTACAAGGCTATTTATAATGAGCTGAAACCCCGCTCTGCCGCCCGGACCTGTATTTATTTCTGCATGGAAAGCGATGAAATATGGCAGGAAGTCATGGGGTTCACTCCGGAGGCATATGGTGGGATTCCGGCAATGCTCGATCGGAGTGTGGCGCCGTCATGAAAATGTCACGGGTTCCGATTATATCCGGTAATTGACCTTGTCCTTTGGGGTATCTTTCGGATACAGTAGGGAGCTCCGGAAATCAACATCTGAAACGACAAATCAACATAGCGTGGGAGAAACGATATGATCAACAAGGCAATTCTGGTCGGAAACCTCGGCGCCGACCCGGAAATCAGGTACACCCAGAGCGGCACCCAGGTCGCCACCTTCAGTGTCGCGACGACGGAGCGCTGGCGTGATCAGAGCGGCCAGCAGCAGGAGTCGACCGAATGGCACCGGATCGTGGCCTGGAGAAGACTCGCTGAAATCTGTGGGGAATACCTGCACAAAGGATCCAGAGTCTATATTGAAGGAAGAATAAAGACGCGAAAGTGGCAGGATCAGAACGGAAACGATCGGTATACAACGGAGATAGAGGCCCGCGAGATGAAAATGCTCGATCGCCGCGAAGGCGGCGGCGGTATGGGCGGCCAGGAGTATGGCACTCCTGAGCCGCCGCCCGACACCGGTTTCATGGGAGATGACGTACCGTTCTAGGCGGTTTTCCCTTTTCGCTCGAGCTCACTGAACCGTAATGATGTCAGTCGTTTCGGTTCCAGCCCTTCACCGGGTTCCAGGCGGCGGCCGAATCTAGAACAGGCGGCTGCCTGAACCCGGTATTTCCGCACTTAAATTTCATATTTTTCCTTACGACGGATTGCTTGACTGCAGCGGTATCCGTTCCTATTGTGCTGCCATGATAACGTAAGGAGGCTGTACGTCTCGCCCGCGCAATTTCTGCTATAGCTGTTGTGGTATGGATTATTACAAATTACTTGGGGTAAGCAAGAGCGCCGATACCGATGCGATTAAAAAAGCGTATCGGAAACTCGCGCTCAAATATCATCCGGACAAAAATGCCGGGGATAAAGACGCCGAGGCCAAGTTCAAGGAAATCAGCGAAGCGTATGCCGTTCTTTCCGACCCGGAAAAGCGAAAACAATACGATACATTCGGGTCTGCCGGTTTTCGTCAGAGATATTCTCAGGAAGATATTTTCAGAGGATTCGACATCAACGATATCCTCAAACAGTTCGGGTTCGGCTCTTCCGGTTTTTCTTCTTCCGGTTTCAGGAATTCGATGGGCGGTGGTGCCCAGCACGGTTTTGATTCGTTTTTCCAGCAGAACTCTGCGGGGTTCGGCGGTTGCAGCGGTGGTCGTGCGCAACCTGTCAAAGGCCAGGACCTCACCTATCAACTGTCCGTTACGCTTGAAGATGTGCTCAATGGAGCAGAGCGCCAGCTGACGCTGCGCAAAAACGGAAAAACCGAAAACGTATCGGTAAAAATTCCCAAGGGGATCGAGGAAGGCAAGAAACTTCGGCTCAGAGGAAAGGGCGGCGAGGCCCCGATGGGGGGAATAGCCGGTGATTTATATCTAAAGGTCCAGCTTGAGCCGCATCAGAACTACGAACGCAGCGGTGACGATCTCATCTTGCACAAGCAGATACCTTTCAGCGATGTCTGTCTCGGCGCAAAAGTCGAAGTGGAATCACTGGACGGCAAAAAGTTCGCCGTAAATGTTCCCTCCGGAACCAACGGTGATGCACGGCTGAGAATCAAAGGGCAGGGACTGCCGAGCGGTCCGCTCGGCGGGCGCGGAGACCTCTATGTGAAGATCAGGGTCGAGGTTCCAAAATCGTTGTCGGATGAACAGAAGGCATTGATCGAATCGCTGCGGGAAAGCGGTCTTTAGCATCACTAACCCAATCACGAAGTCGAGGAGTGTCTTTTGGGCGCTCCTTTTTTTTATTAGCGGTGCCTTCCTCTGCTGTTCCGCAGTACCCCATATCGAAAAGGAGTTTGGACGTGGCTAATCACGATCAAGGATGTGCAGGGATATTCGTTTTTCTGCTGCTGATCTGCCTGTCGCTCATACCTGCCGAACAGGCATGCGCCGCGCACGGGCTGGCAATAGACGGAAAGCTCAAATATCTGCCAGGTTTTACCTCGTTTGACTATGTATCCGATCACGCTGAGAAGGGGGGCAGCCTGACCCTCCACGCGCTCGGAAGCTTTGACAAGATGAATCCTTATACGCTCAAGGGAAGTGCCCCTGAAGGCCTGCAGCGGTTCGTCTTTGAAACGCTCACCGAGGCGAGCCTCGATGAACCGTTCACCCATTACGGACTGCTGGCAAAAGACATTACTGTCGGTGAGGACGGGCTTTCGGTAACCTTCGTCCTGCATGAACAGGCACGTTTTTCAGACGGGACGCCGGTCACCGCTGAAGACGTCAAATACAGCGTCGATATTTTAAAGAGCGATAAGGTCCATCCGCTGTATCCCTACTATTACGCAGACATAGAATCTGCGACTGTCTTGGATCCGTTGACTGTGCGGCTCGATTTCAAAAAGAAGAACCGGGAACTGCCGCTGATTGCCGGACAGATTCCGGTTTTGTCGAAGTCGTTTTATGAACAGAACGGTTTCGAAAATCGAGCATTGATCGCGCCGGTGGGATCGGGGCCGTACCGGGTCAAATCATTTAAGCAGGGACGCACAATTACATACGAGCGCAACCCCGATTACTGGGCGAAAGATCATCCGGTCAGGAAACACCGTTTTAATTTCAATACGATAACATACAAATACTATAAAGATCAGACGGTTTCGCTTGAAGCGTTCAAGGCCGGCGAATTCGACTGCATGGTCGTAAACATAGCCAAACAATGGGCTCGTGACCTGGATGGCCCGAAGGTCGAATCGAAAGAAATCGTTAAACGCAAGTTCCCGCACCACAACAACGCCGGCCTGCAGGGGTTCGTGATGAACACGCGAAGGGAGCTGTTTAAAGATCCTGATGTGCGCCGGGCAATCGGCCTTGCATTCGATTTCGAGTGGACCAATAAAGCGTTGTTTTATGATCAGTACGAGCGATCGCATTCATTTTTCAGCAACTCTTATCTGGCGGCAACGGGGTTGCCGTCCGAGGCTGAACTGCAGTTGCTTGAACCGCTCAGAGACTCGATCCCCGAACAGGTGTTTACGGAAGAGCTCGATGCCCCGAGGACCGACGGTAAGGGTGGGATACGACAGAATCTCAGGCAGGCGATGAAAATACTGAACGAACGGGGCTGGAAGCTCAAAGACGGTATTCTGCAAAACGGCGACGGGGTCCGGTTTGCATTTGAGATCGTTCTGGCAAATCAAACGTTCGAGCGGGTTATGGCTGCATTCACCGATAATTTGAAAAAAATCGGTATTCAGGCAACCTACCGGACCATCGATCCTGCCCTCTATACCGACAAGATCAACAGTTTCGATTTCGATATGTGTGTTTACGTGTTCGCACAGAGCCAGTCACCGGGCAATGAACAGCGCAATTTCTGGCAATCAGATGCCGCAGACCGGAATGGCTCGAGAAATCTTGCCGGGGTGAAAAGCAAGGCAGTCGATCAGCTGATCGACCAGGTAATTTACGCCGAGAACCGGGAAGCACTGATTGCGGCGACCAAGGCGCTGGACCGGGTGCTGTGGTTCGGATACTACGTTGTACCGAACTGGTATCTCAACGGTCACAGGATTGCATTCCAGAACCGGTTCAACATACCTCAAGTGCTTCCAACCTATTATGATTACATGTCTTTTATAGAAACCTGGTGGAGCAAATAGGAGCTGAGTAATGACGCTGACCGCTGCCTGACCAACAGCCGGGGGCCGTATCAAGCTCATCAAGCCCCTGATTAGGATATGCTAAATCATTGTTCTAATGCGAAAATTTTTGTTTTTTTCCTTGACGCTGCCAGGCCCTGCTGATACAGTGCGTGTACATGCTCGAATTTACAGCGAGTATGTGTAATTTCAAGGGGCTGGAGCCCCTGGATCGACCTGACGGTGCATACCGTCGCATTGCCGGGAGGATTGAGTATGTCGGAACGTGTACAAGGGAAAGTGAAGTGGTTTAATGCAAGTAAAGGTTATGGATTTCTTGAAAGGCCGGATGGAGAAGCAGATGTTTTCGTCCATTTCAGCGCTATTCAGGGGGAGGGATTCCGTACCCTTGAAGAAGGCGAGCCTGTTGAGTTCTCGGTTGCGCAGACCGACAAGGGACTCCAGGCAGAGAATGTTGTAAAAGTCGGATAACGGTCCCGTACGCCGTTCTAACCCCGGAGCGTTTTGCGCTCTGGGGTTTTTTTTCCCCGATAATTCCCGATTTACTTCCGATCCCTTGTTGAAAGATACACCCGTTTTTCATTCAGAAACCGAGCCATGAATTTCATCATCCCATCTCCTGCGCAAACCGATGCATTAGGTTTTTTGATCGGCTCGATGGGCGTCCCGGGAGACATCATCTGCCTGGGAGGCGATCTCGGTGCCGGCAAAACCACACTGACACAATCGATAGCGCGGGGAGCCGGGGTCAGCCCCGACGAATACGTAACCAGTCCGACTTTTACCATCATGCACGAGTATACCGGCCGAATTCCGGTCTACCACATGGACCTCTACCGCATCGGGTCGGCAGACGACGTCATCGAACTGGGGCTCGAGGACTACATGCTCGGAGACGGCATGTGCGTAATTGAATGGTATGAGCGGGCCCGGGAAATCATTCCTGACTCAAGGCTGTTAATCGAACTGACGAATACCGGTGAGGTTTCCAGAAAAATAGCGGTTGACGGCATCGACAAGAGATGGCAAGAACTGCTGTCGCGCATCAAAAAGCAGTTCGGCGACCGCACAGCCTGAGGTGCGCCTGCCAGACGAAGACCGTTGTGTAAACGGCAAACAACATTACATGTATCCGGTAAAGAAGCGGCAACTCATGTCCAGGTCCGGATAACAGCTAACATTCATTCAGGTTGCGGTTTATGAGGAAAGAAAAGATCAGGTTTGGCGACTGTCCGAAAACCTTTACCCGGGATCAGGACAAGGCCCTGACCCCGGAACAGACCATTGCAAATTTCTATAAGCGGATAGCGGCGTTCGACACAGAAATTTTGAGCGAGGTGAAACGGATAGACAACGGGCGCCTCGATATACCCGTCTATTTCAGTGTCTGTACGGATGAAGCCCGGGCCCTGACCGGCACCAAAAAGCAGATGGGAAAGGGGGCTTCACCGGCACAATCGAAAGCGTCAGCCTGCATGGAACTGGCGGAAAGATTTTCGTTTTTCTCGTTCAGGGCGCAGGACGATAATTTCATTATCGGTGATTTCGGCAGCCTCAGGAAAAAAGGTTACCCGGTAATCGCTACGTCTTACCTGTTATCTTCGGTCGGAGACACCAATCTTGACGAAGCGACGCTGGAAACACTGCTGGAGGACATCCCGCTCAAATGGACCTGGGCCACCAATATCAGCAGAGATGAACAGGTGCTGATCCCGTTCTCGTGGTTCTATGCAATCAATGAATTCAACGGTCCATCGGCGGGGAATACGGTCGAGGAGGCGGCACTGCAGGGGATCAGTGAAATTGTCGAACGTCACGTATGTTCGCTAATCAACCAGTATAAAAAATCGGTTCCCGCCATAGACATGGAATCGATACAGGATCCGGTGGCGGTTGAACTCATCGATAAATTCAGGAAAAACGGGATCGAGTTATACCTGTATGACTTCAGTCTCGACACCGGCATGTGTACGGTGGCGGCCCTGGCGGTCGATCGATCTACCTTTCCGGAATTGAGCGAGATCGTCTTTACCGCCGGCACGACCCCCGGTCCGGAAAAAGCGATCATACGAGCGGTTACGGAAGTGGCGCAACTGGCCGGCGACTTCAACAGCGGGTCGAATTATGTGGCTTCAGGCCTGCCAAAACCGCTATGCATGGCGAACGTCGCCTACCTGACTGAAACCACAGACTCGGTGACCGTGCAGGAGATGAACGATATATCCGACCATGATATGAAAATCGAGGTCGACAACAGTATTGAAGCGCTGCGGTCGATCGGCATGGACGTGTTCGTGATCGACGTGACCCACCCGATACTGCAGATACCGGCGATGTACACGATTATCCCGGGGGCGCATTTCCGGGAACGATCCGTGCGCCGGGATGCGGGGTTGTTCGCGGCAAAACTGCTCAATGAACTGGTTGACGATCAATGGCTGTTCAGGGCGAAGATTGAAGAGTTCGAACATTACCTGCCGGAGTCTTACTATCTCTCGTTTTACAGCGGCATCAGCCTCTATAACCGCAATGAAACCGGGGCGGCACTGGAAGCGCTGAGCCAGGCGCTGGAGCAGGATCCGGAAACGGAGGATCTGCCGTATATCTACTCTTACAGAGCCCATTGTCTGAAAGATCTTGAGCGCTATGACGAAGCGATTGAAACCCTGAAACGGGGCTGTGAAATCGACGATGAGCGCGAAGATCTTCACAACCTGCTCGGTTTCTGTTTTTTCAAAAAGGAGGCGTATCAGACAGCTATTGGTCATTTTGAACGCGCCGTCGAGATCAATCCGTCGTCGGCAATGGATTATGCCAATCTCGGGGTAAATCACAACCGGCTCGGCAACCGTGACGACGCCATCAGGTATTTTACGCTGGCATTAACGCTCGATCCTTCAATAGCGTTTGCGCAAGAGCAGCTCGACGCGTTAACGGCTTGATTGCGGACGGTACCGGATCATGGACATTGCCCTGCTGGCGATTACCGACAAGGGGTGGAAAACGGCTGAGAAGATTGCCTGCGCGCTGCCCGGGGCTGATCTGAAGCACTATTCCTCCGGCATCAGGGCAGCCCTTGAACGGGCCTGGTTCGAGTATGATGCCATCGTCT
>Ga0180436_10000710_pt1 | contig 33838 bp, 28 predicted proteins | sample SS_ome_2_FD_132434 | JGI IMG/M metagenome (GOLD analysis project Ga0180436, IMG submission 132434) | Hypersaline lake sediment archaeal communities from the Salton Sea, California, USA - SS_3_S_2 metaG | ecosystem: Environmental > Aquatic > Non-marine Saline and Alkaline > Hypersaline >... | reverse complement strand
CTGAGCCAGGAACCGCACATCCCCCAGCTTGCGCGCCTCTTCGGCGAAAACATCGATAAAGGTGTTGCCGATGATTTTACGCTTCGTTTCAGGATCGACGATCCCCTTGAGCTTGGAGAGAAAGAGATCCTCGGCGTGAATGACGTGCAGGTCCATTCCGAAAGCTTCGCCGAAAGTGTACTCGACCTGTTCGGCCTCCTTGAAGCGCAGTACGCCGTTATCGACAAAGATACAGTGCAGCCTGTCTCCGATAGCTTTCTGGATCAGCGCCGCTACAACTGAAGAATCGACGCCGCCGCTGAGGCCGCAGACAACATGCTTGTCACCGACCCGATCACGGATTGCCTTGACGCTTTCCCGGATGAACTGCGCCATTTCCCAGTCCCCGGCGCACCCGCAGATATCGAAGATGAAGTGCCGCAGGATTTCGGTACCGCGAGGCGTATGCACGACTTCCGGATGAAACTGCAGTCCGTAGATTTTGCGCGTATCGTCGCCCATTGCCGCAAACGGGCACGCACCCGTCGATGCCAGGACGCGAAAGCCCTCGGGCAGCTCCGCCACTTGGTCGCCGTGACTCATCCAGACGTCCAGCCGGTCTTCCAGGCCCGTGAAAAGCGGGTCGACTCTTTCGATACGAATAGAAGCGCTCCCGTACTCACGTTCGGTGCCGGGCTTTACCTCGCCGCCCAGCAGCCTGGCGGTCATCTGCATGCCGTAACAGATACCGAGAATGGGGATGCCCAGCCCGTAGATGTCGCGATCGCACAAAGGTGCGCCCTTCTCGAAAACGCTGGAGGGGCCGCCCGACAGAATGATGCCGGCCGGCTTACGCCCGGCGAGTGTCGCCGCCGGGGTGTCAAAGCGGACCAGCTCGGAGTAAACATGCTGCTCGCGCACACGCCGCGCGATAAGCTGACTGTACTGGGAACCGAAATCGAGAATGGCGATCCAGTCGTTGGCCTGCATGAGGGCCTCCCCGTCGAAAGACCGGAAAGTAACAGCTTCCCGGCTCCAACGACAAGCGAGAATTGACTGTAATGGTATTGCCAGGGACGCTTTTTCCGCAATAAAGAAGGAACAAACACCTTTCCGCCAACGTCTCAGAGGTGGATTGACGAAAGATCGAGGGTCGTCGATGGCAATCGGCAGACAAAACGAAAAGCCGGCCCGGACGGGGCAGCTACTCCGAATGGAGGCCACAGTGGCTGAATACGAAACAGGTCTTCTGCGCTACGCCGCGCACGGCCGTGGCTTGAAATTGGGCAGGCCGGTCAGGTTTCTTCAAGTCTTAAAGTGGAAAAGACGCAGTTTGTGCTTGCCGGACACCGGCATTTTTGTTGAAACTTACTGCAAGACCAACAGGATACCGGTGAGTGCGGTTGGAGGTTCTAAGCAGAATCCGTGAACTCCGAGGAAGGGAGTAAGTCATGACCGAAGAAGCCGAAAACCCGAAGGAAGAAGAGCAGACTGAAGATACGGCAGGCCAGGCCGCGGCTGAACCTGTCGAAACCCGGGCGGAAGCTGCTCCCGCAGTGGACGCCGGGGAGGTAGAAGAGGGCAAGGTTTTCGCAGTGCTCTCCTACGCGTTGTCTCTGGTCGGATTGCCGTTTTTCCTCGTGCCGCTGATCATGCGTAACAACGAGTTCGCGCTGTACCATGCCAAACAAAGCCTGATACTATGGTTGGCCGGTATCGCGGCGGCCGTGATCAGTATGATCCTGTCGTTCCTCTGCATCGGGCTTATTATCGGTCCGATCGCGGGAGTTTTTCTGTTGGTGCTGGACATCATCGGTCTGGTTAACGCGGGTAAAGGCGAAGCCAAGCCCGTGCCGGTTATCGGACAATGGGGCGTGGACTGGTTCAAAGGAATCAAGAAGGTCCAGGCCTGATCGGCAAAAAAGAACTGTTGAAGGTACGGGCAAGCGCCCTCGGGGCGTTTGCCCGTTTTGTCTGTGTCCTGGAATCAGTGAGCGTAGAACCAGCCGCTGTACGCGACAAAACCGGCCAACAGTGCCAGATGCAGACGTCTGTCCCATCTGGCCAGGAAGGATGGGCTTCGTTCAGGCAGTCGCCCGAAGGAAGCGTAAAGCCGATAGCACAGCTCAATTCCCAGAAGTGCCGCGACCGGCAGGCTGAGGATATTGTATGCCGAGGCTTCACCAACGCGGCCATGCAGCAGCGCGCACAAGCCTCTCGTAATACCGCACAATGGACATGGCCGGCCGAAATAGCGGACCGAACTGCACGTGGTTAACCATTCCGGAAGAAACGGCCCAAGCTTGAGAAAGACCAGGGGCTGCGCCAGCAGGTAGAGAACAGCGCCCAGCGCAACCCGATTCAGCCAACGGTAAGTTTGCGGCTTGCTTTTCCGCGTTTCTTCTGTTCCTCGACCTGTTGGATTCTTATCGAAGAGGTTCAATTCTTTCCAGGGGCTCTTGTGCCTGGGCCCGATGCCAGTCGTCCAGCAGTTCCTGTTGATGCAGGTTGGCCCACTCGATAACGAGGCCCAGGGTTCTTGGGGAAAGCCGTCCCGCGAATAGCGACAGAGATCTGATGTCGATCAAGGCTTCTTCGTCCGCGTAGAAGGCATGAAAATGCGGCGGCTTGTGATCATCCCAGTACATCTTGATCACGATTCCGAAGAACCTGGAGATCTCAGGCATGAGCCAACTCGTGCCGCAAGGCCGGAAAGACGTCTTCCGGCTTCTTGCCCGTGGCTTTCAGATATAGCGCGTCGGGGCACAAATCAAGATCGCCGGGCCAAATCAGTTCTCCAGCATTGCCGATCCTGACCTTGCGAAAGTCTTCGTAATCGTTCCATCGAGCGAAAACACCGCGTCCGACCAGGTCCGAGAGATCGACTATTCCGCGATAACCGTCAGCGAAAGTAAGATCGACGCGGTAGTCATCCAGTACGGCAACTCGCGTTACTCTATGCACAAACGACCTCCTTGAGTCTGATCACAGTATACTACAGACTGGATAAACAGGCAATCCTTGAGACAATCGACGAAACAGCGAGAATTGTCGCTAAGTTCTGTCAACAATCTCCTCCAGATGGCCTATCCGCCGTAAGACTTGTGAAACTTCGGCTCCCGGTCTTCTCCGGTACCCTTGACTTCAGGTTCCGCGGTGGGCGCCGACGTGCCGGTTTGCTCAGCCGACGGCGACGGTTGCGCCTCCGGCTCTTCCTCTTCCGCCTCGTGCTCGCCCTGCGGAGCATTACGGGCGGTCTCGACGTAATTCATCTGAAGGTTCGCCAGGATGTCGTTGAGCATTGACTGCTCATCGGGATCAAGATTGCCGTTCGTCTTGGCCTGAAGCATCGACAGCATGTCGATCGACATCTGCGCTCCCTGAAGGTTGACTTCCGCCTTGCCCGTCAGGGGGTTGACGATTTTGCCCATTTGCTGCATGGCGGAAGTCGACAGCATGATCACCAGGTTGGCAAACAGGGCCTTCGTTTCGTCGGCGTTGGCATTGTTGTCAGTCATCCCGCGATCCCTTTCGTTGAGGCTTCTTCTTGATCTTCTTCTTTCTGTCGGGCGGCAGCGCACATGGTTCCGCCCGGTCGGGCAGAAAGGGACGCGCGAAGGCTTCCCTGAAATCGTACCCGTCCGCGAAGTCCTTTCTGGTATCCTTCTCCGTTTTGCGGAGCTTCCCGGCTTCCACGAGATTGAATACGATCTCGCCGAAATCCTCGGTCTTCCTGATCCCCCAGGTTTGCAGAACGGTCACGGCCATCGGGCCGAACTGCTCCAGGGCATAGGCGCGAATACCTTCAAGCAGCTCTCCGCCGCTGACATGGCGCTCGGCGCCCGCCAACTTGTGCTTGTCGAGCTTCTTGCCCGTATAGTCGAGCGCTTCAAGCACGAAGACATAGCCGCCGGGGTGATAGCGCCGGTCGCGCCGGCAGATGTCATGAATTACCTGCATAAAGGATATCCCGTTTCAATCCTGTCGGTGCAGCTCTGCGCTGATCTTCCCGGCGCAGGCGGACATTTCTTCGGGGTTGTCATATTTCAGCTGCCGCCAGTTCCAGGAGTGACCGTCGCCGGCGAAGCGCGGTATGGCATGAAAATGAATGTGGGACACTACCTGGCCCGCAACACCTCCGTTGGCCTGGGTAACGTTCACGCCGTCGGCTCCGAGCCCGCTGACCTGAGCATCGGCAACCCTGCGCACGACCGTTATCAGCTTACGCAGCGTATCGTCGGGCGTATCGTGAATCGACTCGGAATGCTGCTTGGGAACGATCAAGGCATGTCCTTTCACCACGGGAGCGATGTCCATGAAGACAATGGTATCGTCGTCCTCAAAGACCTTGGCGCAGGGCAGTTCACCGGCGACTATGCGGCAGAAGATGCACTCGGAACTCATGGTCTGTCTCCTGACTTGACGGCGCATTCTGCGTCCTCGTCCGGGAAGAACGCGCACACAGGAGAAATTACATAATCATTGTATGCAAAGGAAAGAGAAAACCATTTCACCGGTTCGCAAGGCAGATACGGCAGAAGCGGACGATGGCGCCGAGCGTGAAAAGGAACAGGAGGATTGCCACGGCGCGCCGTTCCTGGAGCGTCATATGAAACCACGAACGCAGCAGAGCGCCGGCCATTCGTCCCCGTCCGCGCCGCCCCTCGTCGGAGTTCATAGGGCCTCACCGGCTTCAGGATGCCGCCACATTCACGAGCCTGTTCGGTACGACAATAACCTTGCGAACGGTCTTTCCGTCGATGTGTTTCCGAACCTGGTCGCAAGACAGGACTTCAGTCTCGAGCTCGGTCCGGTCGAGATCAACCGGCACGGTCAAGCGATGCCTCAGCTTCCCGTTAACCTGCACGGCGATCTCCACCTCTTTTCGCGCCAGCGCCGACCGATCCGCTGCGGGCCACCCTGATTTCAAGATGCCCGCGGTACAACCCAGCTCGCGCCAGAGTTCTTCGGCTATATGCGGTGCGAAAGGCGAAAGCAGGATGACGATATTCTCGATGGCGCTCCGGAATACCGCTTTGTGGGCATCGGGAGAGCCGCTTGAGACCGGGCAATCGTCAACCGCGTTGTTCAATTCCATTATCCTCGCGATGGCGGAGTTGTAATGGAACGAGTCCTCCATGTCGGCGGTCACCGCCGCGATGGTTTCGTGAATCTTGCGATGAAGATTTCTGACGGGTCTATCCATGTCGGCCGGTATGCAGGGCAAACCCCTTGAGTCCAGCAGGATTTCGCGGTTTTCCCATACCTTGCGCCACAGGCGCCGCAGAAAGCGCGATGCGCCCTCGATGCCGCGATCGCTCCACTCGGCGTCCTTGGCCGGCGGCCCGATAAAGAGCGTGTACAGCCTGAGCGTGTCGGCTCCGTATTTCTCGACCAGGTCATCGGGACTGACGACGTTTCCCTTGGATTTCGACATCTTGTAGAGCTGCCCGTCCTTATCGCTGCGCTTGCAGATCATGCCCTGCGTGAACAGTGCGCCGAAAGGTTCGCGGAACGACACGTGGCCCGCGTCGTGCAGCACCTTCACGATGAAGCGCGAGTAAAGCAGGTGCAGCACGGCATGCTCGATGCCGCCGATGTACTGGTCGACCGGCAGCCAGAAGTCGACGTCCGCCTTATCGAACGGACGGTCTTCCAGGCGCGGGTTGACGTAACGCAGGAAGTACCAGCATGAGCACAGCCACTGCGCGATGGTGTCCGTCTCGCGCCGGGCGGCTGCGCTGCAGCGCGGGCACGCCGTGTTGACGAAGGCCGCATGTGCGTTCAGCGGATTGCCTTTTTCTATACCGAAGTCCACGTCTTCCGGCAAGAGCACGGGCAGGTCTTCGTCCGGCACCGGCACCGCGCCGCAGTCGGGACAGTGCACGATCGGCACCGGCGCGCCCCAGTAACGTTGCCGACTTATCAACCAGTCGCGGATGCGGTAGCTGACTTCAAAGTCACCGAAGCCGCCGTCGTGCGCGTACTTGATAACGTCTTCGATCGCCTCCCGATTGTCTCGCCCGTTGAAAGGACCGGAATCGATCATCCGGCCGTCTTCAACGTATGCTTCGGTCATAACGTCGGCGTTGAGAGGCCGGTCCGGCTTCTGGATGACTACCTTGACCGCCAATCCGTATTTTCTGGCGAACTCGAAATCGCGCTGATCGTGGGCAGGGACGGCCATAACGGCGCCGGTACCGTATTCCATCAAGACATAGTTCGTGACCCACAGGGGAACGGACTCCCCGTTATAGGGGTTGGTCACGTGAAAACCGGTAAAAACGCCTTCCTTTGCGGTGGCTTCATCGGCCCGCACGGCGGAAGAAACCATGGCCTGCCCGCGGGCGAACTTCATGACTTCGGCTTCGCGGGCGCTGCCCCGCATGAGCTTGCCCACCAGTTCATGCTCCGGCGCCAGGGCCATGAATGTTACGCCGTAGATTGTATCGGGCCGGGTTGTGAAGACCGGGCAAGGGTCGCCCGTTTCCGTAACGGTGAAATCCACCCGGGCGCCCTCTGAGCGCCCGATCCAATTGGCCTGCATGTTGCGCACTTTTTCGGGCCAGCGGTCCAGCGTGGCGAGATCGTCCAGCAGCGGCTGAGCGTAATCCGTGATCTTGAAGAACCACTGCTTGAGGTCTTTCTTGGAGACTTGCCTGCCGCAGCGCTCGCACGATCCGTCGGGCAGTACTTCCTCGTTGGCCAGGGTAGTGCACAGCTCGCACCAGTTCACCGGCGCTTTCTTCTGGTAGGCCAGGCCGCGCTTGAAGAGTTCCAGGAATATCCATTGAGTCCAGCGGTAGTACCCGGGGTCGCTGGTGGTAACTTCACGATTCCAGTCATAACCTATGCCCCAGGAATCGAGCTGCCGCTTCATGTGACTGATATTTCGGGCGGTGGATTCCCCGGGATGGATGCCCATGTCTTTGGCGGCGTTTTCCGCGGGCAGACCGAATGCGTCCCAACCCATCGGCGAGAGCACGTCATAGCCTCGCATGATCATGTATCTGGTCAGTACGTCGCCGATGATGTAGTTTCTGCCGTGGCCGACGTGCATGGTGCCGGAGGGGTAGGGGAACATCGTCAGGCAGTAGAACTTCTTCCCTCGCTTGCCCGTGTCGACGCGGAAAGTCCCGTTATCGTTCCAGAACTTGCGCCACCGGGGTTCAATCTCGCTGAAGGGGTAATGCTCTTTCATTCCGCGGCGGTCCCTTGCGGCAAAGCATCGGTTTCGGCTTCAACTAGGCGGTTGGCTTTCCATGTGCCGCTGTATTCGCGTCCGCCGGCGGTAGTGTAGACGCCTTTCCCCCACATCTTGTCGTCGCGCCACTGTCCCTCGTAGCGGTCGCCGTCGGCGAAGATGAACGTGCCTGTTCCGTTGACAAACCGGTTATTCTTCCAGAACCCTTCGAGCCGGCCGCCGTTGGCGAAAGTATAGACGCCTTTGCCCCACATTGCTCCCTCGCGCCATTCTCCGTCGTAGGTTTCTCCGTCGGGGAAACGGTAGAGGCCCTGGCCGGTCTTGGTTCCTTTTCTCCAGAAGCCATCATAGCTTGAGCCGTCGGCGAAATTAAGCCGTCCGTAGCCTTCCATGCGTTCGGAAACCATTTTTCCCTCGAACACGGAGCCGTCAGGAAAGCGGTAGACTCCGGCTGCGTCTTCGTCCGGTTCGGCTTTCGGCGGTTGTTCCGGCGCAGCTTCCGCCGTGGGAGGGGCCGCGGAGGCAGTGGTCTGAGCGGCCGCTTCGGCGGCGAGTTGTTCGAGCAGCTCGCGGACCTTTTGAGTTTTGATCCAGGAAAGGGGCGTAGTGCCGTCGGCGGCTCTGGCATGCAGGTCCGCACCGTGACGCACCAGCACCTCTATGACTTCGAGAGATTCCTTGCGTATTGCGCAGTGCAGGGGGGTCAATCCGTCCCCGCCGGTGATGTTGACATCCACGCCGTTGTCGAGCAACAATCGCGCCGTGTCGGAGGCGTTGCCGATGGCCGCCCAGTGCAGGGGAGTGTAACCTTTATCCGACCTGGCGTTGAGATCCGCCGCGTTGTCGATCAACATTCGTGCGATGTCAACGGAGTTCTTGTTGGCCGCCCAGTGCAGAGGGGTGGTTCCGTGGTCGGTCCTGGCGTTAATGCGGGCTCCCGCCGCGATCAGCAGGCGGACGGCCTCCGAGGACCGGGCGGCGGCCGCCCAGTGCAGTGGTGTCGTACCGCCTTCCGCCTTTGCATTGGCCGCGTCCGGCGGGCCGTCACGAAGAACGGCCTTCAGGCGGTCAATATCCTTGTTCTTGATTGCTTCGTGAATCTCGGCCGCCGGCGCAAGCGCCGCACAGCACAGCATCGCGAGAAAAACCTCTTTGCAGTAACGCATCAATACCTGCCCCGATATGGAATCAACGCAAGAAACGCGCGATACTATGAACAAGCGGGCGGGAATGCAATTGCAAAGCCTCGGTATCGTGGGACGGCGAAAGTCAGTTTCAGCGCAGCCGGCCGGAATTTCGTGCCGAAACGTTACCTGCCGGACAAAGTGAGCAAACGGGATTTCCTGCCCTGGATCAAGTCGCTGGCCTCTTCGTGTGCGCCGAGGATGCGCTCCATTTCCCGGTGATGCTGCAGGAAAACATCCACCACGGCGGGGTCGAACTGCGTGCCGTTGCCGCGCTTGATTTCGGCAACGGCTTCCTCCGGCGGCACCTGTTGCCGGTATACCCGGACCGAGCGCATCGTATCGTAGGCGTCCACTACGGCAAAGATGCGCGCCCCGATACAGATCTCCTCGCCCTTCAGGCCTCGCGGGTAGCCGTCGCCGTCGTAGCGTTCGTGGTGCGAATAGACGACGTCGGCGGCGTGCTTCAGCGACGGGTTGGATCGCAGAATATTGTAGCCTATCTCCGAGTGCGTCTTCATGACTTCCCATTCCGCGGCTTCGAGCGGGCCGGGCTTGAGGAGTATGGAATCGGGAATGCCGATCTTGCCGATATCATGCAGGAACGCTCCGGAGGCCACCGACTCGATTGCGTCGCCGGTGACGCCCATGTGGCGGGCCAGCATAACGGCCAGTTCGCGCGTGCGCGTGCTGTGCGTGCCGGCCTGGCGCTCACGGGCGTCAAGCATGGCCACCATGGCGTCCAGCGTGAATTCGTAGGACTTGCGGGTTTCCTCCAGGGAAGCCGCAAGTTGAGCGCTTCTGCGTTTGACGATTTCTTCGAGGTCAGCCTGGTACCGCTGGTTGTCCGTGCGCAGGCGCCTATACTCGAGCGCGCGCTTGACGAGCGCGGATAACTGGACCTGCTGCACCGGCTTCTGAATAAAATCGTAAGCTCCCTCCCGCAGGCAGTTGACGGCGCTGTCGACGGTGGCGTAGCCTGTCATTACAATGCGGACAATTGAGTCGTCGATTTCACGAACTTCACGGAGCAGATCGATGCCGCTCTTGCCGGGCAGCGACAGGTCCGTGAGCAAAACGCCGAATGCCGCCGGGGTGTCCCTGATAGCCTCCAAGGCTTCCGCGGCTGAGGCGAAAGTCGCCACTTCGTGACCGTCCGGAAGCAGCATTCGGGTGACAAGGTCGCGAATGGGCGCTTCGTCGTCCACTACGGCAACACGATGCCGGTTTTCTTCCTCGCCGCGGTTGCAGTTCAGGTCCTTATCGGCGGCTTTGCCCGAGGCTTGTCCGGCGGCGCCGACCGTCTGCTCCGGCCAGACGCAGATGCGGTCCCTTCCGGCGCGTTTGGCTGTGAAAAGCGCTCGGTCGGCCTGGCTCAACAGTTCTTCGCCGGTGGCCGGGGACGTCGGGTTGTCGCTGGTGGCAATCCCGATCGAGCAGGTCAACTGGAGATGATGGCTGTTCTCGCAGAATACGTGACCGCGCACCCGGCGGATAAAACGCTGTCCGAATGTGCGCGCATCAGATTCGTCCGCCATGGGCAGTATGATGACGAACTCGTCGCCGCCGTAACGCGCAATGATGTCGGACGCCCGGGCCACCTCTTTGAGAAGAGTTGCGAACTCGCGCAGGATTTCGTCGCCGACGGAATGTCCGTACGCGTCGTTTGCCGTCTTGAACTCGTCAATATCGGCGACCACAACCCCCAAGGGGGACTCGTAGCGGCGGGAGACAAGCCAAGTGCGCTCCAGTTCCTCCTCGAGCCGTACGCGATTGAACACGCCGGTCAGATAGTCCCGCATGGCCATCTGCTGCATCCGGCGCAGAGCCAGAAAGACGGCCGAAATATGGTTGGCGGCGTGATACAGGAGGGAAACGTCGGACGGTTTGTACGCTGCCGGTTCGGCGGCCGCCACGGTTACCACCCCCCCGAATTCTTCGCCGGCCATCGCGGGCACCGACAGTACGCTCAACGGCGCCTCGGGCCCCGAATCCAATGGTTCCACGCCTTCGCAACTTACCAGCAGACGGTCCCGTACGATGCCGGTGCCCGTAACCGCCTCGTAACGATCCAGCATTTCTTTTTGAACCTGCGCCAGGAAGTCGCCCGTTACCGCGGTTTTCGCGATCAGCAGGACCTGGGGATTCTCCTCCTTGTGCTCGACCACCATGATGCCTACCACGTCGGCGGTCAACATGCCCGCCAGAACATCGGCCAGTTCGCGTAACGCTCCGCCAAGACTTCCCGCCTGCATGGCGCTGTTGCCCAGACGCGTAAGAAGTTTCAGGTGGTCGCAGATAACCGCCAGCGAGCCGCTTTCTGTCACGCGGGCGTAGGCATTCCTCTTCTGCAGCGCCTGTTCCCGGACGACTTCGCGCAAATCCTGCAACCGGACGGGTTTTGCGAGCAGCGTGGCGACGCCGAGTGCGCGGGCTCTCTCGCGTACTGCGTCGTTGATGTGACCGGATACTATCACCACCCCCAGCCACGGCCATACGTTCAGCGCTTCCTCGAGAAAGACGAGTCCGTCCATCCCGCCCATCTTAAGATCCACGACCAGCACGTCGAAATCCCGTTGCATGAGCATCTGCAGACCGGCCTTGCCGTTGGCCGCGCAATCGACGTTCCAGCCCGAGTCTTCGAGGGCTTCACGGAACATGCGGCGAGCCGCCGCTTCATCGTCCAGAACCAGAATCCTCCCGTCCGCACTCTCTTCCGCGTGGTACGGCACTGCGGCCCGTCCGCTTCTACTTGTCGGGTTATCGATGACGGCTGAACCTTTCAAGAACCAAAAGCTCAATATTATCTTCTTCGCCCACGGGGAGGTCAATACCGATTCATAATCGTCTCTTCATTAAATGAGATGCCGAGTTTTTCGATGCGGTATTTCAGGATGCGGCGCGTCGTGCCGAGGGCTTCGGCGGCGCGAGTCTGAACTCCGCCGGCTTTGCGTAAGGCCTCCTCGATGATGCGCTTTTCGTAGGCGTTGACGGCGTCGGCCAGCTTGATCCCGTCCACTTCCGGCTGAGGCAAGCCGGTTTCCGGCAGAAACTCCTCGGGGAGATGCTCCGGCGTAAGAACCATGCTCTTACGGTGCAGCACGACCATCCGTTCTATGACGTTTCTTAACTCCCGCACGTTGCCGGGCCATGCGTAATCGACCAGCCTTTCAATCGTTTCAGGCGCAATTTCGTTCGTTGTAGCGTCCAGATTCTTGCGCTCGATATCGAAGAAGTGGCTGGCCAGCAGCGGGATGTCTTCTTTCCTCTGGCGCAGAGGCGGCAGCGATACCGGCACGACGCTCAGGCGGTAATACAGGTCTTCCCTGAAACGATCGGCGCGTATCTGCTCCTTCAGGTCCCTGTTGGTTGCGGCTATGATTCTCGCGTTGGTCCGGATGACCTTCGTGCCGCCCACGCGCATGAACTCTTTTTCCTGCAGAACGCGCAGGAGCTTGACCTGCGTGGCCACGGTCATCTCGCTGACCTCGTCGAAAAAGAGCGTTCCGGACCCGGCCAGGTCAAAACGGCCGGGCTTCTGCGCGGCCGCCCCCGTGAACGCTCCCTTCTCGTGGCCGAACAGTTCGCTTTCCAACAGCGCTTCCGGCAGGGCGGCGCAGTGGACGGCCACAAACGGTTCTTCCGCACGGTTGCTCCAGGCGTGCACGGAACGGGCGACCAGCTCCTTGCCGGTGCCGCTCTCGCCGACGATCATCACGGTGGCGTCGGAGTCGGCCGCCTTGCGGGCATCTGCCAGCGCATGCTTGAAAGCCGGCGAACTGCCGACGATTCCGTCGATCGGATACTCCTGCGAAATCTCTCCCTGCAGAACTTGAACCTGTCTGCGCAGAGCGCTGCTCTGCAGCGCCCTGGCGACGGTGTTGCGAATCGCCTCCACGTCGAAAGGCTTGGTGACGTAGTCGTAGGCGCCTTCCCGGATCGCTTTGACGACGGGTTGGACCGAAGTGGATGCGCTGACCATGATGACCGGCACCTCCGGATACCGATCCTGGATCTCCTTGAGCAATGTCAGACCGTCCTTGTGCGGCATCACCACGTCCAGGAGAACCAGGTCGACGCTTTCTTCGTTGAGCTTGCGGGTGCCTTCTTCGGCGCTTGCGGCCAGCGAGAGGCGATACTGCTTATCGAAGATCGTGCGCAGGGACTGCCTGCTGCCGAGCTCGTCGTCAACTATCAATACATGTTTCATTGATATCCTCGGCTGTAGCGTTTTCGGCGGGCAGGACGATTCTGACCTCCGTTCCTTTCCGGTCCGAATCGACGAGCACGCGTCCGTTGTGATCGGTGACGGTTCGCTGCACTATCGGCAGGCCCAGCCCCATGCCGCCGCCGCGGCCGGTGCAGAAGGGCGAGAAAACCTTGTCGCGAAGCTCGGGGGAAATGCCGCCGGCATTGTCGTGAAGCGTGACTTCCACTCCCCGGGGAACATTGCCGTTCTGAATTGCGCGAACGTTCAGCGTGACCTTCGGGTGGCTCTTGTCTTTAAGCGCCTCCAACGAGTTTGCCACGACATGGGCAAAACACTCCGTAAGCGCTCTCCGGTCTCCCTTGATTCTGGGCAGATTCGGCGCCAGAGACGAGCGGATGTCGATCTTGCCGCCCGGGACGCGAAGCCTGGCCAGTTTGACGCCTTCCTCAAGCGGCTCGCCTATATCCAGCCTTTCGAAGACCGGTTCGGGAAAGTCGGCAAAACTGTTGATCTGTTCGATCAGCTTGTTTAGACGATCGACTTCCTGAGAGACCAACTGGCTGAATTCGCTTCGAAACTCCTCGTCCTCATAACGTTCGGGCAGAAGCTGGGCAAAGGTCTTGATCGCGACGAGCGGATTCCTGATCTCGTGCGACATGTTGGCGGCCAGGTCCGTCCAAAAGGCCGATCGGTCAAGTTGGCGCTGGCGCTCGTTGAGCAGGCGTTCGCGTGTCAGGTCGTGAATGAAAGCAACCGCGCCGTTACAGTTCCCGTTGTCCATCAGGCGGACGGTCTGGACGCAGAGATGGCGCCGCGAACGGTTGTCGAACCACTCGGTCTTGTGCCGCTCCTCGGCCTGCCCGTCGATGGTGGCGCGCAACCGGTCCGCCAGAAGAGATCCGAGCACTTCGACGGGCTGTCCCATGGCTTCTTCGGCCGATATGTTCAGAATTGTCCGGGCGGCCTCATTGTACCAGAAAATGCGTCCGTCTTCCCTTGCGGCCGCGATGCCCGTAGGGACCGACTGAAGCAGGGTTTCGGCCAGGTTCTTCTGGCGAGCCACTTCACGGTACAGCGTGGCGTTCTCGAGGGCTGTCGCGACGCGTTCGGCCAGGATCATGATATCGCGGAGTTCGGCAGGCGCGAAAGGCGCGCCGGTTGCGGGCCTGCCAAGCAGAAGCCATCCGACGATTCCCTGGCGGCCGAGCATGGGCGCCACGAGCTCGGCCTGCAGACGGTTGAGCGTTCTTTCCAGCATCAAACACGCGGATGCGTCGCTCACGTGCCGCAGTTCGGATCGGCACACGAGCTGCGCGTGCTTCTCCAGCCAGCGCACGAAAGGCGAATTCTCTTTTAATTTAACGCGGCCGGTATCTTCACTGCAGCCGATTCCGGCCGCGAAACGGTAGACGCCGGCCGCGGGGTCGTGCACGAAAGCGCCGGCACGCAGAACGATGCCGGCGCGCACAATTTCTTCCAGCGTGCCCTGCAGCACGGCGGTTACGTCCTCAAAGCGGCGCAGCGGCGGGAAAGTATGCCGCAGCGGCGGGGAAGATGCGGCGGTATCCCGCGGCTCAGGAGGGCCTGCCGGATGTTCCGCGCGCGCCTCCAGCCTTTTCTCCAGAATGCTTAACCTGCGTGTAAGAGCGAGGTGCTCCAGGGCTCGCGAGACGATGTGCTTCAACATGTCCCCCTCAAAATCGTAATCCAGGACCGCAAAGGCGCCGGCCGCCTCCGCCCGGACGACAGGGTCGGAACGGCGCGGCCCGATAACGACGGACGGGCTTTCGGGCCATTCGGAGCGAACTTCGTTCAACACGCCGGCAAAATCGCGGGAGCGGCTGTCCAGAATCAGGAGGGCCGGAGCAATTCGGTCGAGCGCGCGCCGCAAGGCGGCCGGGTCGTCGATGTGCGTGAGATCTGGTACCTCGCGCAGAAGCCCTGTGACCCGTCGAGTAAGTTCCGGGTCCTGCGTGTACAATAGACAAGGTTCGCTGCCGCTCATGCGAATTTCTCCTTGAGTATCAGCGGAAACGTAATCGCGATAGTTGTTCCATGGCCTGGCTCGCTGCGCACGTCAATCACGCCGCCCTGCTCTTCAATTATGCCGTGGGCGACGGCGAGGCCCAGGCCGGTGCCCTGGCTCTTGGTAGTAAAGAAGGGATCGAAAATGCGAGCCAGGTCTTCCGTACGAATACCGACCCCCGTGTCCTCGATCGAAATCCGAATGCTCGGGCGGGCGGAAACCCGAGCGCGATGATTGCCTTCAGCGGCCCTGACGTCGCGCACGCTCGTGGACAGGGTCAGCAAGCCGCCGTCAACCATTGCCTCCTGTGAATTCAGAAGGAAATTGACGAAAGCCTGTCCCAGCAGGTCGGGATCTCCCATGATCATATCCTGAGCGGCGCCGAAGTCGCGGACTATCTCCACGTTCTTGCGATGAAACTCCTGTGTCACGAGTCGCAGCGAGTTCTCCAGCACTTCGTGCATATGGATTTCGGAAAAACTGGGCTTGGAGGGACGCGCGAAAGTCAGCAACTGGCTTACGATTCCGTCGATCCGTTTGACCTCCTCGCTTACCAGTTCGGTGAAATCCTCTCTGAATTCGGGATCTTCGAAGCGCTCCGGCAATAGCTGAGTAAAAGTCTTGATCGTTACGAGCGGGTTCTTGATTTCGTGAGCCATGCCGGCCGAGAGAGTGCCCATGCTGGCAAGGCGGTCCGAACGGCGAATCTGTTCCTGGAGAGTCTTGAGCGACGTAACATCGTGAAACACCAGCAGCGCGCCGAGCGTTTCGCCGGCGAGGTTCTTGAAAACGGAGCTGCCGAGACGGACGAAGACGTATTCCTCCCCGTCGAGGTCGATGGACATTTCCTCTTCCTGGTAGGCATGCCCCGTGTCAAGCGTCTCGTTAATGACTTGCTGGAGTGTTTTCGGCAGTCTTGACATGTCCCTGCCGATGACCTCACCGGGGCGGATTCGCGTAATGCGCTGCGCTTCGCGGTTGAAGACCGTAACAATGCGATCGGTACCGGCCGCCACCACCCCGCTGACCAGGTTGTCGAGAAGTATGTCGTTATAGATTCGGCTGTTTTCGGCTTCGGTATAAAGCTTGGCGTTTTCGATAGAAACAGCCATCTGGTTGCTGAGCGTCTGAACGGCGTCCTGTTCCAGTCCACCGTAGATCCTTCCGGATAGTCTCGGTCCGAGAAGCATGATGCCGGTGAGGCGGTCTTTTCTGCGGATTGATGAGGCGACCGAGACCTTGAGTTCGGTAAGTCTTTCGGCGGCCCGCTCAAGAGCCGGGGGCATGCGGCGGCGGGTAATGGTTTCCATCGCCAAAGGAGTATCCGCGGTGCGCAGGGCCGCTACAAGCGAGTCGTCCTTGTCGATCGTAAGCGGCTGCGCCGTTTGTCCGGCCGCCTCCGGGTAGGCCTGGCGGAAACTTCCGCCTGCATCCTCGAGCAGTATGACCGGGCGATCCGTACCCAGGCTTCTGGCCACGATGTCCGAGAACAGCTTGAGCTGTTCGTCAAGCGTACCGATCGATTGGAGCGCCCTGCCGGCGTCCTGGACGACGCGCGCCACGTCCACCCGGGCGACGTTCACGAAGAGCCGCGTCGCGAGGCGCTGCATCCAGCCCTGGGCAGGCGCCAGCGAAAACGCCACCGTCAGGGCCGCGACAAGATGAGGCCAATCTCCTCCCGGGTTTTGAAACATCTTCTCCAGAAGGCCCCGCGCGGCATTCTGCACCAGGAAGTAAAGAGCGCAGAGATAGGCCGCCGTAAGCGCATAGGCGGTCAAACGCCTCAGCACGGCCGCGACTCCCATAATCCTGTGGGTGGCGATACCGTAGGCGATGATGGCGTTCATCACCACGGCTCCCACCGGCCCCAGCGGCGCCGTACGCGAACTTCCGGTTATGGCCGGAAGGACTACACAGAGCAGTGTTGCCGTCAGCACGGAAGCGCCGCACGCCAGGAAAACGAACTGCAGTTCGACGCGCGCTATTCCGCGCGCATTTCTCGTATCCACCACGAACATCCATACGAGGCGACCAAGCATGGCGGCATAAATGAACATGTATACGGCAAACCCGGGGCCGTAAACAGGCTCCGCGATCGAGGGCCCGGACGAACCGGCTTCGGGTATCGTGACGTGGCTCATGAAGAACCTTGTCTCGCACAGCAGAAACATGAGCAGAGCCGCCAGCAGATAGATCCTGGCGCGCGCTACATTCCGCAACCATGTGTCGGAAGGATGCTTGATCGACAGGCGGAGCAGCGCGAACCCGACGACAGGCAGGAAACCCGAAGCATTGGCCAGGCGAATCCAGAATGCTCCCTGGGCCGGTGTTCCCGCCCGCAGAGCAAACCAGACGCAGCCCATCCATAGCGCTATGGCGAGGGAGAGGCTCAGGAACTGAAGGTTCTGAAGGCGCCTGGGGTTTGTCAGGTAGACAAGCAGACCGTATGCGATATTGATGCTGAAAGCGGCCAGCAGCGATAATCTCAGAAGTTCCATGCCGCCTCCGGTCTCGCAAGCACCATACTGCTGTTGCTCCCGCCGAAGCCGTGGTTGTTGACAATGGCAAGCTTCATGCCGCTCCGGGGCGCCTTCAAAGGCACGTAGTCCAGGTCGCAGTGCGGGTCGGACACTTCGTAGTTGGCCGTGGGAGGGATCAGGCCTTTCTGCATCGCCATTGCGCAGGCCACGATCTGCATCGGGCCGGCCGCGGCCAGGGGATTGCCGGTAACTCCCTTGATGGAGCTGACCGGCAGGCTGTAGGCTTTTTTGCCGAAGAGTTTCTTGATGGCGATCGTTTCGACTCGGTCAAGCACAGGATCGCTCGGGCCGTGCGCGCAGATGTAATCGATGTCCGCCGGCCGGTAACCGGAGTTGTCCAGAGCCGCTGCCATGCTGTCCTTCAGACCGCTGGACGGGTTCTGAGCATCCGGGTCGCTGGCGGCGCCGTATCCCCGTATTTCCAGAAGAGGTTCTACGCCCCTGGCCATGGCGCTGTCGAGATCCTCGAGAAACAACACGCCTGCCCCCTCCGCGATCAATCCGCCGTCACGCTGCCGGTCAAAAGGTCGGCTGGCATGCGTTGGATCGTCGTTCCTCGTCGACATGCTCCCGGAGGCGCAGAATGTGGCCACCGTCAGCAGTGTTATGGGGGCGTCCGCCCCTCCGGCTATGGCCATGTCCGCCCGTCCGGAAGCGATTTCCCGCGCGGCGGCCGCCACCGCATCCAGCCCCGCCGGACAGCCTGTCGAGACCGTCAGCGTCTGTACCGGAACATCGAGCATCTCGGCTATTGCTCCGGCCGCGGCTTGCGGCAGGGATGCAATGGCAGTGAAAGGGCTGGCATTCCTGTGGCCGCCCTTTTCGATTCGAAGCACCTGGCGTTCTATTATCTCCGTGTCGCTCGTGCTGACACCGATGCCCACAAAAACGGGACCGAAACGCCTCAGGTCGTCTTTGCCGATATGCGCGTCGTCCAGCGCCAGCTTGGCCGCGGTCAGCGCAAATTGAGTGAATCTTCCCAGGCGGCTGGGCTTGAAAGCCAAATCGATATGTTCCAGGACGTCAAAATCACGCACCTCGCCTGCAATTGTCGTCTTGAGACCGTTGGTCTCGAAGAGAGAAATCGGGCCGATCGCGCTTCGGCCGGCCTCCAGGCTTTCCCAGAAGTCGGTCTTGCCGATCCCGTTGGGCGCAACCACACCCAGGCCGGTCACAACAACTCGACGGGCACCAAACACGGCACAATGCACCTTAAGGGAACCATACCCGCCTGAAGTTCAAAAATGAACAGACGCACACAGGCAGGCGTACAATAATGAACGCATCCCATCACAGAATTGTGCGCCTGTCAAACACAATATACAACATATTGTTGTTTTAGTCATTGGCACGCGCGCTGCTATATCCGTGCCGTTGCCCGCTCCATGTTGACGGAGTAGAGGCGTTCAGGATTGTCGGGTGGGAAGTTGCCAAAGCTGGAAAGGAGAGTCACGAAATGAACAGTAGAGTATGGATGCGCACAATTGTGAACATGCTGGTTGTCTGCACTGTTGCGCTGAACATGGTGCTGGCGGACGGCTTCAGGAACCCGCCGGAGGGCGGCTCGGCGCTGGGACGCGCGGGAATGCGTTTGACTCAAGGGGATGATCCCGCCGTCATAACGCATAACCCGGCCAACATGATGGACCTGCCGAAGGCGAGTGTGATGTCGGCTTTCACGTTTGCCTACTCCAAGACGGATTACACAAATCCATTCGGTATTTCTGAAGAGTCGGAAGATCCGTGGTCGATTCTGCCCGCGGTATATGCCGTCATGCCGCTGAGGGAAGGCGAATGCAGGCTGGGCGTCGGCCTGCATGTCCCGTACGGGCAGGCCAAGAAGTGGGACAGCGACGGCGTCTTCCGGATCGGCGCTCCTTACTATGCAATGATGAAGAGCATAAACCTGAATCCATCCCTTGCAACCCGGATCGGCGAATCCCTGGCGGTCGGTGTCGGCGTGAACCTGATGTGGTCGGAACTGGAGTTCAAGCAGGGACTGCCGTGGTTGCCTCCGCCCGCCGGTCTGATGGGGCCCGTCAGCCGCCTGCGGTTCGACGGCGACGGTTACGGGTTTGGGGCCAACATCGGGTTGACCTGGCAGGTCAGCGATGCTCAGCGTGTGGCGGTCAGCTACCGCTCGCCCGTGAGCGTCGAGTACGATGGCGATTTCAGCATGGCCAACCCGCCTCCTCCCGGGGCGCTGCCGCCGATGATCACCCCGACCAGCGATTTCGAGACGGAAATAGATTTCCCCAGCATCCTCGGCATTGGATACGGGGTCAGACTGAGCGACTCCGTACGGGCGGAGATGAATGTCGAATGGATCGAGCATTCGCGCAATGAAGAATTGGACCTGGACATCGAGAACAACAATACGCTGCTGGTCATGAGCGCGGGGACAACCTCGATACCGCAGCAATGGGATGATACCTGGACGGTAGGTCTCGGCGCCGACTGGCAGGTCAACTCCGAGTGGACACTGCGGACGGGCTGGACTTATCTGCCGACGCCCGTGCCGGAAGAGACCATGATGCCTTCGCTGGCGGAAGGCGACCGCAATGTTCTGGCGCTGGGCGCGGGGTACAGAAAGGACCGCCATGCCGCGGATATCGCCTATGCCTATAACATCTCCGAAGACCGGACAGTGGATGCGCCTCAGAACATGATCCAGGGCGACTACGAGTTCGAGCCGCATCTGATCTCAGTCTCCTATGCCTACACGTTCTGACAAGCGCAACCGGCGCAGTGACTCAGGGAGAGGGTTGAAAATATGATCGTTCAAGCAGAAACTGAAGCGCCGAGCAAGGTGCTGATCATTGACGACGAACGGGGGCCGCGCGAGAGTCTGCGCATCCTTCTCAAACAGGAATTCGACGTCAGTACCGCGGATTCGGTCGACAAAGGCGTGGCAATCATCAGGGATTCCCGTCCGGATCTGGTGATCATGGATATACGTATGCCGGGCAAGGACGGGATTGCCGGGCTGCGGGAGATACGCCAGATCGACCAGTCGGTTTCCGTCGTCATGCTCACCGGCTACGGGGCGCTCGAAACCGCACAGCAAGCCTTGCGGCTCGGCGCCAACGATTACCTCAACAAGCCCTTCGACACCGCCGACATGAAGAGGCTGGTAAACCGTTACACCCAGCGCTCCCAGATTGAGAGAAAGCGCCTTCGGATTCTGAGAGAACTTCAGGAGATGAACGGGCGGCTGCTTGCCGACCTGGCGGATCGCGAGCACATGGCTTCGGTCGGCGAATCGTCCACCGAGTTCGCGCATGACCTGCGTAATCCGCTCATGATCGTATCCGGCTATGTCGAACTGCTGTCAAAGAAGCTGAAAGAGAGGGAAGAATTTTCCGTCGACGAGCCGGAAGAAGTCGAGCAGTACCTCGATATTATCGGCGAAAACGTGAAACGATGCTGCGATCTGGCCCAGATGTGGCAGAGGCTGGGCAAATCCGACCTCAACAAATTCGAGCCGACCCTTATCAGCCAGATTGTCGACGATCTGGTTGTCGGGGTCGAACCGATGGCTTCGGCGGAGGAAGTGGAGATACAGTACGAGGTCAAGACCAACGGGGCCACCGTTAACGGCAGCCGCGCGCAGCTTCTGAGGGCGCTTCACAACCTGGTAGCCAACGCCATACAGGCCGTGCCGGCAAGGTCCGGAAAGGTGCGCGTGACCTGTGAGTGCGTGAACGATCGCGCCCGGATCATGGTCATGGACAACGGCATAGGAATGTCGCCGGAAGTGCTGGACCGGCTTTTCGATCCCTATTTCACGACGAAGCGGGAAGGTGAAGGAACCGGCCTGGGAACGGTCATAGCAAAGAAGATCGTGGAAGAGCATGGCGGCGCGATCGCGGCAACCAGCCGGCAGGGCGCCGGTACGGAGATCACGATCGATCTGCCCCTGCTGAGCCATTGACCTTGCCGACACGGCCGGCGTTGATACTTCGCACGAGTTCGCGCACCGCGGCAATGTCTCCCGCGAAGAAGGCTGCGCTGCTCTTGTCCCGGAACTCAGGAACACTCATGCCGGCCAGCACGCTCATCAGGAACATATCGTCGGAGAAAGAAGTGGTAAGTCCCGCCTGCCGGGCCTGCTTCACGAAGCGGGTGGTCTCGCGCAGGACCTGCTTGTAGCTTCGGCCGTCAATGGCGACCGGCAGGTTTCCCCAGAAGGCCGGCGGCAGCAGCAGGCTGAGCTTCCATTTCAAAGCCTCCCGCAGATAGTGGTCCCGTCCGCGGCTGAAACGGATACCGTACCTCTCGGGCCGGTCAAACCAGTCGGTTCTGGGCGTCACAATCGGAGCCTGGATCGTGACGGCGTCGGGCGGCTCCTCCGCCATGAGCGCAAGAGTCTCGAGCGCCGTTTCGGCGGTGTCGCCGGGGGCCGGGTAGATCAAGCTGCCGACGGTAAATATTCCGGCGCGACGGGCCCGCCCGATAACGCCGGGAATCTCGCGACTCCTGATGCCCTTGCGCATCTTGTTCAGTACGTCCTGGTTGCCCGATTCGATGCCGAAGAACAGCGAAAGACATCCCGATCTCCGAAGCAGGCCGAAATCGGCTTCTTTCGCGTCGCGGATATGTGCGAAGGAGGCATAGGAAATCATCCGGCCGCTATTGACAATCTCGGCGGCGAAATTGTTCAAGAGATCGTAAGGCGTGCAGGAGCCGGCGAACCGAACGGCGCGTATGCCGAAGTCCCGGTCGAGACGGTCGACCTCTTCGACAAGGCGCGAAATGCTCTTCGTTCTCAGGTTTCGGCTGCTCTTTATCGGATGACTGCAGAAGGCGCAATTGTTCCGGCATCCGCGGCTTTCGTCGATCACCACGATCTTGATCTTTTCGTTGCCGGCCATGGCGGGGTAGACCTCCCGCGAGTAGGCGGGCATCGGCAGAGCGTCCAGGTCGGCCACGATACTGGCGTCCGTTCGTTGCGGACGCGAACCGTCCAGGTAAAGCAGATTTGGAATGCCTCCGTACGAGGCCGGCATCCCTTCGCTCTCGGCAAGCTGCAGAATGGTCTCTTCTCCTTCTCCGTAAACCAGCGCGTCGAAGTCTTTCAGACCGGTCAGGAGGTGTTCCATGAAGACGTCTACCTGCGGCCCTCCTCCGAAGATCCTGATCCGGGGAAACTCCCGGCGTACTGCGGCCGCCATGCGGATCACACCTCTGAGACCGTCGCCGTTCCAGAGTTTGAACCCTAAGGCCTGCACGGCATTCCGCCTGATGTCGGCAATCAGCTCTTCGGCAATCCGATCGGCCACACGATCCTGAACGACTCTTCTCCGTCTGTCACAGCGGTGGAGGCTGAGCAACGCCGCAATTCTGTTCAGTTGCGCCGTCCCCCCCCCGGAAGGCGCCGCCAGCCGGTCCCAGGCCCGGCTCAATGGAGCGCTCAGTTCTTCGGGAGCGAACGATTCCAGAATGCCGAGCGTACAATAGTCCATAATGCGGACCTGCCGGCCGCTCTGCAGCAGGGAGCCGGCAAGGTTTGCCAGGCCGTTGTCCGGCATCAGGCTGTTGGGCGCGAAGGGGTAACCCGCATAGTTGACCAGAAGCCATCGATCGAGGTGTCTGGATGACATGTATCCACTCCGGTTCAACGGCAGGACTTGAGGCAAGTAACTCCCGGCGCTGCCAGTTGGAACTCATAATAGAACAGAGCAGGCAACTCCGCAAGCTTGCTGGTTTCCCGGGATCCGCGGCATCCTTTTGCCGTTTTCTTGTGGATTTCGTAAGGCTGGAGGCACTAAGATGAGCGGTGCAGTAGAAAGGCTTAACATTACGGGGTTGCTGATAAGCGACGGAGGGGGCGGAACCTGCCGCATCTATCTGAAGCGGTAGCGGGCCGCCCGCCGGTTTACCTGGCTAATGGTCAATATCGTTGTAGCCATAATAGTGGGCGCGGCGCTGGTGGCGGCCGCGCTTGTTCTGCGCGGTGTTATCGAGAGGCGGGCGGGCCGCTCGCAGCAGGACGCGTCTCTGGCGCTGCTGCAGAACCAGGTGAACGCCAGCGTCGAGCAGACCGTTCAACAGGTCGAAAACCTGCGCAAGACGCTGGGCGATTCTCTGCAGGGATTGTCCGAACAAGTGGCGAAGGCCCTTGCCGACGGCAGCAAGACGGTCGGTGAGAGTCTCGAGAGCACCGGCCGTGTCATAGGAGACGTGCGCCAGCAGCTCGGCCAGCTTCACGCATCCTCGAAACAGATGATCGATATCGGCCGGGACATAGCCAGGCTCGAGGATATTCTCCAACCACCCAAACTGCGGGGATCCCTCGGCGAACTCTTTCTGGCCGACCTGCTGGCACAGATTCTGCCGCCGACGCATTACCACCTGCAATACAGCTTCAAGGGCGGAGAGACGGTGGACGCGGTTGTCGTTCTGCGTTCCGGCATCGTTCCCATAGACGCCAAATTCCCGCTTGAGAATTTCAAGCGCATTTTTTCGGCTGAAAACGATGCGGCCAGAAAAGCGGCCAAGAAGGCTTTCGTAAGGGACGTAAAGATCCATATTGACGCGATCGCCTCAAAATACATTCGGACGGACGAGAGAACTTTCGACTTCGCGCTTATGTATATCCCGGCCGAGAACGTCTATTACGAAACGGTGATCAAGGACGACGAGTTCGGCGGCGAAATGGCGCTCTTCAACTACGCCTTAAGCAAGCGGGTGATTCCCGTCTCGCCGAACAGCTTCTACGCCTACCTTCAGACCATAATACTGGGTCTCAAAGGAATGCAGGTTGAGGAGCGCTCCAGGGAGATCCTGCAGGGACTCTCGCGCCTGCAGAAAGAATTTGACCGCTTTGGCGAAGCCTTTCGGCTCGTCGGTCAGCACCTGGATAATTCGACGAAGAAGTATTCCGAAGCCCAGAAGCGCTTTGCCAGGGTGGAGTCAAAAGTGGAACAGATCGACGGCCTGGCACAGGGGCTTGAGTACGAGCAGCTCGAGGCGTCGGGAGGAACTCCGGCGGCTTTGCAGGAAGCTTCCTGAAAACCGGATGCGTCTCACTTCGCCGGCGGGTTGACCGTTTCGTCAATCATGGCGATATCGTTTTTTTTCTTTCTTGATCGACGTCGCATTGCAATGGCAGAGTGTCGGACTTTCGCGGCGGACGGGGCCGCAAGACCGGTGTACCGCAATCAACCACAAGACAAGGAGTAATAATGAGCGGCAAGCGAAGCAAGGGCAACATGCTTATTGCGCAGAGCGGCGGGCCGTCAATGGTCATAAACCAGAGTCTGACCGGCGCCGTTCTGGAGGCGAAGAAGCACGATGCCGTCGGGAAGATCTACGGATCGCTGCACGGGATCAAGGGTATTCTCGAAGAGAATCTGATCAATCTGCGAAGAGAAACGAATGCCGCACTGGAGGCGGTGGCCCGGACCCCTTCTTCGGCGCTGGGCACCGTACGCAAGAAACCCACTTCGGACGACTGCCGTCGTATTTTCGAGGTCCTTCGCGGATACGGCGTGCGGTACTTCTTCTACATAGGCGGGAACGACTCGGCGGAGACCGCGCATATCATCAATGAGGAAGCCGGCCGGGCCGACTACGAACTGCGTTGCTTCCATATTCCGAAGACCATCGATAACGACTTGAGGGAAAACGACCACACGCCGGGCTTCGGTAGCGCAGCCAAGTTTGTTGCTTGCGCTCTTATGGGTGACAATCTTGACAACCGGGCCCTGCCGGGCGTTAAGATCGACGTAATCATGGGTCGGCATGCGGGTTTCCTGACGGCGGCGTCGGCCCTGGCACGAATATACCCCGACGACGGTCCGCACCTGATCTATCTGCCGGAGCGCGCGTTCAGCCTTACGCGGTTTGCGCGCGACGTAAAAGCCGTCTACAAGCGGTACGGACGCTGTCTGGTTGCCGTTTCTGAAGGTGTTGCCGACGGCAAAGGCGTACCCATCGCGTCGAAGTTTATCAAGGAGGTTGACGCTCACGGCAACGTGCAGCTCAGCGGCAGCGGCGCGCTGGGCGACATGCTCGCGGCTCAGATCAAGTCCCGCACGGGTATAAGCCGCGTTCGGGCCGACACGTTCGGATATCTGCAGAGATCTTTTCCCTGTCTTGTCTCCGATGTGGACGCGAGGGAAGCGCGGCAGGCGGGGGCCGCCGCCGTTCGCACGGCGGTGACCAAGAATATTGACGGTTCCATCGCCATTCGCCGCAGGCGCGGGCGCAATTACAGCGTCTATTTTGAACCCGTACCGCTCAGGAAGGTTGCGCGCGATACTCGCGAGATGCCCGCGAAGTTCATAAACAGGGAAGGCAACGACGTTACGCAGGCCTTCATCGACTACGCCAGGCCGATTGTCGGGCCGCTGCCCAGGATCGGAAGACTCAAAGGCGCGCCCGCGAGCCGCACCTGAAACTGGCCTTGAAGAAACGGTCACAGGCGCAAAGAAAGAAGGAGTGGGAATGAGTATTACCCCGTGCAGGTCCAGGTGGCAAGGCTCAATGACGGACCGCGATCGGTTCAACAATCAGATGCACTACAGGACGGTGGATCGCTGTTTCAACATGGAGTTCGGCTACTGGAACGAGAACTTCGAGCAGTGGCCCATCTTCAAGGAGAACGGCATCACCAACAATCGGGAAGCCGACGTCTTCTTCAACTTCGACGTTATTCGCATGACGGGCGGCAATGTGTGGCTGAATCCGCCTTTCGAAAGACGCGTGGTGGAGGAATCGGCCGACAAGCAAATAATCATGGACGGCAACGGCCTCCTGGCGGAGGTCCCCAAAGACGGTCACAGTTCCATTCCTCACTTCACCAGGTCATCGATCAATACGCCGGACGACTGGAAGAAATGCAAGGAAGAGCGATTCAGGCGTGACGATCCGGCCCGCGTGCTCGATGTTGAAGCCGTCAAGGCGGCGCATCCCGCCGACCGCGACTATCCGTTAGGCTTTCACTGCGGATCCATGATCGGCAGGGTGCGGGATATGCTGACTTTCGAGGGGCTCTGCTACGCGGTGTACGATCACCCCGAGATGGTCGAGGACATGGTGGAAACAGCCTGCGTACTTGTGGAGGATGCGCTTGACCAATTGCTGCCGCATATCGATTTCGACTACGCCGCCGGCTGGGAGGATATATGCTTCAACCACGGGCCGATCGTGTCGGTGGATTTCTTCGAGCGCGTGGTGTTTCCGCGCTACAAGCGGATCGGCGACAAACTCCACGCGGCCGGGATCGACCTGTGGTACACCGATTGCGACGGCGATGTGCGGCCGCTGATACCCGGCTTCCTGGAGGCGGGTATCAACTGCCTGTTCCCTTACGAGGTTAACAGTTGTGTGCACCCGGCTGAGTTGCTGAAGGAGTACGGCAAGGATCTGCGCATCATGGGGGGGATCGACAAGCTGGAAATGAAGAAGGGCCGGGCGGCGATCAAAGCCTACCTGGAGTCCGTCGCCCATCTTGTCGAGCGTGGCGGCTACATTCCCTTTTGCGACCACCGTTGCCCGCCGGACGTGGACCCCGGCGACTACCTTTACTATCTCGATCTGAAAGAGGAGATGTTCGGCCTCAAAGGGTAGCCTGCAGAAGATTGTTCTGCGATTCGACCCATCGAACGGCCCGGTGCGTAAGTTCCGCGGCGCTGCGAAGCTTGAGCTTGTGCCGGACATGCACACGGTGGGTTTCCACCGTCTTGACGCTAATGTTCAGCTTTTCGGCGATCTCGCGTGTCGTCATGCCGCTTCCGATCAGCTCGTAGATCTCCAGTTCGCGATCGCTGAGCTTATTGATGCCGTGCCCGGTCTGGTCGGCGTTCGTGCCGGCCAGCACGAGATTTCTTATAATGTTTGTCGTCATGCTGTCGCTGACATAGATCCTGCCCTGCAGCACGCTGCGAATCGCCGTCAGAATGGTGCCGGGCGCTTCCTGTTTCATTACGTATCCCCGGGCGCCCGCGCCGACTGCGCGTTCGGCGTAGAGTTTCTCGTCGTGCATCGACAGCATAAGAACGGGCAGATCCGGATGGCTGTCCCTGAGAGTCTTCACCACTTCTATGCCGTTGGAGCCTTTTATGGATATGTCCAGCAGTACCAGGTCCGGATCCAGGGCCTGTATGGCGGCAATCGCTTCGGTCGAACTTGCGGCTTCCCCGCAGACCAGTAAATCCGGTTCGCGGTTGATAAGCTGGGCCAGGCCGCTGCGAACGATTGGATGATCATCGACAAGAACCACGCGCCGGCGCCGTTTGCCCCTTCTGTCTCCGTTGTCCATTCAGCCCTCCCAACGTACGGCCGTTCACGCAGATTAACTACATCACGCCAGATCGACTACGAAATGTCAACCGCAAAAAAAGGTCGAATTGACGAATGACGCTTTCATGTGCTATTTCATTCTCAGAACAGGTATTTCGTGTGCATCACGCAGTGAACGGAGGCGCGGTGAGATCCCAGGCGCCGCGCTGGATTTCCGTTCCGGCTCACTCCGGACACGGCTTTGTGCATCTATGACGTCTCGCCCGATCAAGGTCATGCTGGTCGAAGACGATGAGGGCGATTATGTTATTGTCCGAGATCGGTTGGCTTCGGCCGGGGACCAGGCGTTTGACCTGAAATGGTTCGATCGACTGGATCCCGCATTGCGTTATCTTGCCGAAGGTCAAGTGGATGTTATCCTGCTTGACCTCTCCATTGCGGATACTGACGGCCTTGAAACATTCAACCTCGTCCGTTTACGCGCGCCGCACCTGCCGATTATCATGCTGACGCGGGTGTTTGACGAGGCCGGCAGTGTCCGGGCCGTCAAGGAAGGGGCGCAGGACTACCTTGTAAAAGGCGAGATACGCGGCGACCAGCTTCTCCGTGCGATCCGGTACGCCATCGAACGCAAACGTTCCCAGGAAACCCTCGTCCGTTACCGGGAGCATCTCAAGGAGCTGGTTGCGGAGCGAACTTCCGAACTTGAGAAAGTCAGCCGGAGTCTGCGCCGCGAAGTTCTGGAGCGCAAGGCCGCCGAAGACAAACTGAGAGATCTGGTCAAGCGGACGGAAGAAGACAACGAGGCTCGCTCGCGGTTCGTGTCGAACGTGTCGCACGAACTTCAGACACCGCTTGCATCCATGTCTTACGCTATCGAGAACCTCTCCAAGGGCGTTGTGGGCCCCCTTCCGGCGCGGGTAAAGACTTATGTCGATATGCTGAGCGAGGACGTGCGGCGGTTGACCGGCACGGTAAACGACATCCTGGACCTGGGCCGCATTGAAGCCGATCGGTTTGCTCTCAGCAGGACCAAGCTTCCCTTTGCGCGTTTTGTGCGCCAGGCCGTGGATTCGATCCGCATTCAGGCCGAAACCAGGGGGCTGCGGCTTTCGACCGTGATCGACGAAGGGGTTGGTTTTGTGGATTGCGATGCGCAGAAGATGGAGCGAGTGATTTTTAATGTTATCGGCAATTCGATCAAGTATACCCCGGAGGGCGGGACCATCGAAGTTTTCGTCGGACGCGAGGCGGGCGAGCCGCCGGACGTGGTGCTGGACGTCACGGACGACGGGATCGGCATAGAGCCTGAGCATCTGCCTCGCGTGACCGAAAGATACTTCCGCGCGGGCGAACAGGTCGCCGGCTCGGGTCTGGGACTGTCCCTTTGCAAGGAAGTGATCGAGATGCACGGCGGCGGCATCGAGGTGCTGAGCCCTCCGCGGGGTCGCGAGGGAGGCACTCGGGTCAGGATGCGGCTTCCGGCGGTAGTCTCGCCCCGCGTGCTGGCGGTGGATGATGACGCCATGGTCCAGGCTTTGCTTCAGGCGGAGTTGACAGAGCAAGGCTACGATGTTATCCCGTGTGGCAGTGCGGTCGAAGCTTTCGAGATTATTGCGCGTGACGGTCGGCCGGACATGTTGATCGTGGACCTGCTGATGCCGGTGCTGGACGGCGTGGAGTTGATCGCAAAGGTTAAGGCCGATCGCGAGCTGAGGCAGGTTCCGACCATAGTGATCACCGGTCAGGAGATGGGTCAAACCAGGAGGGAAATCCTGGAAGGTTTTGGGGTGCCCGCCCTGCGAAAGCCATGGCGCCGCCACGAGTTGATACAGTGCATTGAAGAAGCGGCGATGGGCAAACAATATCCGCCGCCGACCCGCTGAAAGAGAAGACAAGTGTTGAAGGCTGCCGCGCACGTTTCCTCTGCATAACAAGGGCGGCGAAGTGTGAACATGAGCCTGAACGGTCCGGACAGGTACACCATCATGATTGTTGACGACAACAGGCACCTGCTTGTCGCGCTGGGGGACTATCTGACTTTTCAGGGATACGACGTGGTAACCGCCGCGACCGGCGAAGAAGCTTTGCGCAAGCTCGAGCGCGGCGGGGCCGACCTCATAGTGCTGGATATCGGCATGCCGGGAATGGGAGGGATGGGCTTTCTCAGACGGATAACGGTGGGCGGGGGAAGACTGAAATACCCGGTAATCGTACTGACCGCCAGGACGGGAATGGAGGACTTTTTCGAGGACTTGGAGGTTGAAGGTGTCCTGTCCAAACCTTGCCCGGAACCCGAGCTGGCGCGCAATATCAGGGAAGTATTGTCACGCAGGGCGGCGCAGGCAAGGGCCGCTGCGCGTGGCGGCAGGAGAATCCTGATAGTAGAGGACGACCTGCCGGTGCTGGCCGATATCGAGAGCATCATGACCGCCGCGGGCTACGAGGTCGACAGCGCCGACAACGCCCACGAGGTGCTTGAAAAAGCCACGACCGTCAGGCCCGACGCTATTTTGATGAAGGAGTCCCTGCCGAGAATGTCGGGGACGCTTATAGCGTCACTGCTGGGAGCGATGCCCAGCACGCGGGGCATTCCGTTAGTGCTGTATGATCCTGCCCAAACGGTCGATTCAACGGCGAGGAAGTGGACTAACAAGCAGGTAAAGGTGGTTAACACATCGAAACCGGAAGAGCTTCTCGCATCGGTCGAGCAGATCTTAGGCATCGCCTGAAAATCAGCGGACAAGGCGCGGTTCGTTCCCGGACGCTCGGTCCGGCCGGAGCTGCCGCAATTTCAGGACGCGCGGGTTATGAAAGCGGCTTTCTCCAGGAGCGATATATCGATCGACGATTGTGCGTATCTCAACCGTGGACGGTGGGGGAATGCGGACCTGTATCGCCACTTGGCTGAGGGACGGGAGTGGGTTGTCAAGGATTTCCGGTGCTGTCCGCCCGTCATTCGCCGGCTTTGGGGTTCCGTTATGGTTCGGCGCGAACTGCGGGCCCTGCGCCGGCTGGACGGTATTCGGGGGATTCCCAGGTACGCCTTCCGACTTGATGCGTACGCCCTCTGCTACCAGTACATGCCGGGCGCCACTTTGGCCGAGGCCGATCCCGGGCGTACGCCTCCCGAGTTTTTTGAAACCCTTGAAAAGATGGTCAGGCAGATGCACTCGCGGGGCATCTGCCATCTCGATATTCGTTACCGACGCAACATTCTGGTGCTGAGCGACGGCTTGCCGGGTCTGATCGACTTTCAGTCTCACCTCGATGTATCGCGGCTGCCGGCAGTGCTGCGCCGCTGGCTCGAGCAGGCCGATCTCTCCGGTGTTTACAAGCACTGGTGCGTGAGATGGCCGGGAACACTGACGGCCGACCGGCTGCAGCTCTTGCGGTCAGCCGACCGTCGGCGGGGCATGTGGATCTTCAAAGGATACGGTCTGCGGCTGAAACCGAGGAAGAAAAGGAATTACGGACCCGCGGTGGACAAAGAACGCGAAAGGGAGGGAGCATTTTGATCTCGGTCGACGATTTCTTCAACAGCAGGCTGGTACGCGGGATAATGTTGAAATTGCGTTTGCCGCTTGGCCTGGCCGTCCTGGTTTGGGTGTTCTATGCCATGAATCCCGCCTGGTTCTGGCCGGGGTTGGCCGTCTCGGTTCTTGGAGCGCTGGGGCAACTCTGGTGCTTTGCCTGTATCCGGACTCAGCAGCGCCTTGCCGCGGCGGGGCCGTACATGTTCGTGCGCAATCCGATGTATCTCGCGCGGTACTTTCTTATCCTGGGAGTGCTGCTCTGGACCGGTAACCTGTGGGTTATCGGGGCCTTTACAGTGTTGTACTACCCCTACATGAATAATCGTGTGCGGCGGGAAGAAGCCAGACTTCGCGAAATCTTCGGGCAGCCCTACGAAGAATACTGCCGGGACGTGAACCGTTTCCTGCCGACCTTCAACAAGCGTTTCCAGCCCGTATTACTCGTGAAAACGGATCTCGAATGCTTCAGGCGCAACCACGGGTTTACAAACATTCTGGCGGTAGCGGTAATCTATGCGCTTGCCTACTATTCCGCCTACGTGTTTCCGTACCCGTTCAGGTAGTGTAGCCCGTTGCTCAACAGGCCTGGGTGGTGGAATCGGCAGACACAAAGGACTTAAAATCCTTTGGGGGTAACCCCGTGCGGGTTCGAGTCCCGCCCCAGGCACCAGGAAAAAGAAGCTCGAATGTGCCGGCCGTTTACGTTTGTCGCGGCCCTCGTTCTTCTTGATCGAGTAAACGAGTAATCGTTTGGGCTTGCATGGCGAAGAAGCAGACACCTCAAGTAGGTATGAAGAATCCACAATGAAGTACGAGCGTCTCGTTCAAGATGCGATAGAAGAGCAGAAGGCATCGCCGCTGGATATACTTGAGATTGGGGATACTTCAGGCGAATACGCCTACTTGAATAATTTCAAAAGTACATACGTAAGAACCGTACGCGATATCGACAAAATGTTTGAAGGCGACAGGAGCTGCAGAACCATTCTGGAGATTGGCGCGTACCTGGGTGTTGTCAGCGTTTCTCTCAAGAGACTGGGCTTTGATGTGCACGCCTCCGATATCCCCGAATTCTACGGATCTTCCGCACTAAGATCTTTCTATGAGAGAAATGAAATTCCTTTTGCCGGTCTGAACCTGAGAAACACCAGGTTACCCTACGAATCCGGTTCTTTCGATGCAGTAGTCATTTGTGAAGTGCTCGAGCATCTCAACTTCAACCCTCTCCCTGCCTTAAAGGAGATCAACAGAATCTTGAAAGACGGCGGGTACATATATATCGGCATGCCGAATCAGGCCCGTATCGGCAACCGAATGAAGTTGCTCTTTGGGAAGTCCATCAACCATCCGATAGAATACTTTTTCAAGCAGTTGGATAAGAACAGTAATATGATCGTCGGACTGCACTGGAGAGAGTACACCTTGAGTGAGACGGTCCGGCTCATCGAAAAGATGGGGTTTGAGGCAGTGCGGGAAGGCTATTTCCATGCAGAATGTCAGCCCAGATCCGGCGCGATAAGGAAGATGCTTAAGAAGGCGGTTTATTCTTACCCGCCTTTTCGGTCATTTCAGATTGTAGTCGGCAGGAAGGTGTCGGTTCCGATTTGCGACTTCCGGCTTACTGAGGCAAATACTTGAGGCTTCGTCGCGGAAGTTGCGGGTATGGCACGTCAGTCAGCGTGAGCGAAAATCGAGTAAGCAAGTTATCGCGCCGACGCCCCTCGACCCGGCCGCTCAAGCATGGTCCGACCCGGGCGCCCGCATGCGGAGCCATAGCTCAGGGCGCTCCCCGAGCATTTCCAGAAAAGGATCGATGACGGCCGCGGGATGCTGAACGTCGCGGCTCTGTTGGAATTCTTCAAGAATCCTCTCGCGAGGCACTTTGGGCCGGTACGGCCTGTCCGAGTTCATCGCGTCAAACATGTCCGCAACAGCGATTATTGACGCTTCGAGCGGTATGTCCGAGCCCTTGAGCCCCGCCCCGTAACCCGTACCGTCGCAGCGCTCGTGATGAAACATGGCAACCCGGAGCTCCGGGGCCAGAAAACCCAGCGACGACAGGATCGTAGCCGTTCGCTCGGGGTGCTTCTTGAGCGTTTGCCAGTCGGCATCCGTCAGCGGCTCGGTCTTGTGAAGAATGGCATCAGGGGTCTCGAGTTTTCCCACATCATGAAGCACCGCTGCCCGCGACACGATGCCGATCCTGTCTTCCTCGAGGCCCATCTTCTGCGCAAGTGCGACGGAGAGCCGTCTCACCTGTTCCGAGTGTCCCCGTGTATAGGGGTCCTTGGCTTCGACAGCTTCGACCAGCGCGGCCAGCGTCCCGACCTGCGCGCTGCGAAGGGCCGATTCCGATCTCGACAGGTGAGAAAGCGTGCGTACTTCCGCCATCCACAGGTACGCCACAAGGCACACCATGATTCCCAGCAGCACTTCATCCGGAATGTGCCATGCGTCCGGCGCAAACAGAGAAAAAAGCAGACGGTAAAAAGCAAATGACACCGCGAGCATTACAACTGCCCGCTTGAATTCGATGGAAACCTCCCTGCCCGCCATCTTTCTTGCTTCGGCCATGACGGCAATCTCCTTCCTGTTTTTTTCAGGACAGCGAACCCGCGCACTGGGACGTTTGAGGCATCATTCCATCACCGCTCACGGTCCACCTATAAGGTTTTCCACTTTCTCAAACAGTACTTCAAGATCAAACGGTTTGTAAATGATATCGGTGATTCCGTCCGAGAACTCGTTTCGCCATATTTCCGCAACAGTCTGAGAGCTGACCGCGAAGGATTTCTGGTGGGCCGTAACGAACAGAACGGGGATCTTGCGGAACTTGTGCAACTCGCGGTAAACGTCGAACCCGCTCTTGCCGGGCATCTTGACGTCAAGCAGCAGCAACTCGATGTCATTG